>MDTB01129665.1_pt1 | contig 28315 bp, 23 predicted proteins | sample 811161 | NCBI WGS metagenome assembly MDTB01 (sample SAMN05326650, study PRJNA326480) | marine metagenome | isolation source: seawater | place: Mediterranean Sea | collected 2009
GCAGACGTCATAGCTATAAGTCCAGTCATCGAAGTCAGAAGATACCTGAAAAATGTCGATGCGACCGCCCCTTCAAGCGCTTGTCTTTGGTGGGCATTTTCTTTAGCCATCGGAGATTCCACTCAATAGAAACATATGATCAGCATTGAAGATCTTTTGCTTGCCCAAGAATATGTGTTCGGGAGTTTTGTTATTTTTGACCTAAAATTGACGGTGTACTCATTTTACACTAACTAACCTCATTTAAATTGGACAAAAAAATTAGTTATTCCATCCCAGCAAAGGCCTTAAAGAAAAAATCCAGTTTGTTTTTTATCTCACTATGAATATGTTATCCGAAATTTCAGCCTTTGCGACCAGCGATTGGATTACACGAAAACCGTTATTTTAAGCAAGGTTTTTTAGGGCAACCGCATTTTTAAAACAGCTGCGTTTCAATATAGAGTAAGGCCTAGTTGTCGGGGCAAGACAGCTAATCTAAAGTGGCTTGGACCTTGCGTTTTTCTGCGCCGCCTCGCGGCGAACTCCCAAAAAGTTCAATTCTAAAACAGTCGGTCGCTCCGGGGGCCCTATTATTACTAAGCAATAAACATCTCTATGTGAGGAATACCATCCTCATCATAAATATCTCCTACTTCTTCAAAGCTAAACGACCGGTAGAAGGAAGCAAGGGGATGTTGAGCCGAAATTCTGATCCCAAAATCGGGGTACAAATCCTTAGACTTTTGAATCGCTTTTTCTACCAGTATCCTGCTGAACCCTGTCCCTCGTGATTCTTTGCGCAAAACGATTCTTCCCATCGAGGGTTCAAGGTATTTAACCCCCGGAGGCACCAATCTGGCATAACCTTGAAGACTTTTTCCATAGTAAGCCAACAGGTGAAAAGAAACCTGATCGGCATTGTCTGCATCTAGGTAGGGTACCTGTTGTTCCAAGATAAACACTTGCTGTCTTATACTCATCAAATCATACAGCTCCTCTGTAGTGAGCTCGGCAAAATGCTTCTCCTTCCAGAGGTAGTTATTGAAATTCATAACCGGGGACCTGCAAATTGCAGCATTTAAATTTCTGGCATCTTATGTCTTGCAACGCACTGAGAAACATAATTTAACTATCACAATATATAGTGCCATCAAAGAATATTCGACTGGCTCCACCGATGAACAGTCTATCATTTTTTAAGTGACAATATAGCGTTCCTCCCAGAGCTGACAATTGGCGGGCCACAAACTTCATTTTGTTTGTGTTAGCCGACCAGTATGGGATGAGCATCGTGTGCGCAGACCCAGTCACGGGATCCTCATTCACGCCCATTTTCGGAAAGAAACACCTCGAAACAAAGTCAAATTCATCCCCGGCAGCGGATACCACTACGCCGCGACTGTCAAAATCAGCAAGCCGCAAAAAATTAGGCTGAATGCGCTCTATCATAAATTGGGTATCGAAGATAACTAGGTAGTCATCTTTTCCTCTGAAAGCGCAAATAGGCCTTTGTCCCAGAGCGGCCTCGAAAGCGTCGGTTTTGTCAACGCATTCAAGCCGCCAGTCTGCGGGAAAGTCCAAAAAGATATGTGCTGCTTTCTGATAAGCCCTTAAAATACCGCTCTTCGACTGGAACAAAATCTCGTCTGCCGTAAATTCTGGATAAGTTTCAAAAAGCACTTTCGCTGCAGCCAGAGTTGCATGTCCACAAAGCTTCACCTCAGTGACTGGGGTAAACCACCTTATATTGATTGGGTCGTCATTAATATTGACAAAAGCTGTCTCTGACAGATTGTTCTCCATGGCAATCGATTGCATCAAACCTTCGTCTATCTTTTCCTCGAGAATGACCACCGCGGCAGGGTTTCCGTAAAACAAATTATCAGCGAATGCATCAACTTGAAACATTTTAAATACCATTCAATAGTCCTCTATTGCTCACCAAGATTCTTTCCCATCAATGAAATTTGCTCTCGCAATTCTGGAAATGATGGGTAAGCTTGGGTTAAAAAACAAGTCGAAAACGTATGAAAGCCAAGATAAGCTTTTATCCTAAAAAGATTTAGTCTCGGATCAATTCAAGCTAGCTTGTCATTTTAGCTAATGAAAGCAAGCGCCCAAAAAGTGCTCGGGGTAATCATTTCTACTAACTCGGACTTTTTTGTCTGATTTGAGTCATGACCAGTGTCGAAAAACTGTGGTCTTCGTCGAGACATGATGTATTCGAGCGGCCTATCAATGGCTGGCTTCTGGGCTGCTCTTTTCTGTTTTTTTATGGGACCCGACTCAAATTTTCCAATAGTCTTAAACATGGAACGCGTACCTCTATCAGAACTAAAAGTATCATTGACCAGCGAAAATTTCTTCAAGAAAATCCATCAACAGCGCCCAAGATCTTCTGTCTGCATCTCTAGAATAGACGGCCCCGAAATCAGGATTGTCTGCTAGAGGGTTTGTGAACGCGTGCATCGAGGTCCCATAAATATGGAGCTGCCAATCCACATTTTTTTCAGTCATTTCTTTGTAAAAAGATTCGAGCTGCTCATCACCTACCATCGGATCCTGCATTCCATGCATAGCCAGAACCTTAGCGCAGAAAGGTTTGCTTTCCGGTTCGGCTGGACAATGTAAAAATCCGTGAAAGCTCGCACTCCCCCTCAAATCAACACCGGTTCGTGCAAGGTCAAGCGAAACCAGCCCGCCAAAACAATATCCGATAATGGCGATTCTTGAATGATCCACACCAGGAATTTCCTTCACGCGTTTATAAGCCGCTGATACCCTTTCAGCCAGTTCCTCGCGATTATCCAGTAAAGGTTGCATTCGAGCGGCATTTTCCTCGTTACTAGACCCTATCACTCCATCTCCATACATATCTAAGGCAAAGCCCAGATAGCCCATCGATGCGAGCAACTCGGCCTTCTCATCGACAAAACGATCTCTACCAGCCCAGGTATGCGCCACGATAACGGCGGGATATTTGTCTCCCTCTGGCGAGGCCGCATAACCCAGATGTGAGGCTCCACGAATGCGATAATCTATTACTTCAGTTTTCATAAACTCTTCTTTGCTCCCTTTGCCCACCTTCTATGAAACGGTGGGAATTGTTTTAAATAAGCGCATGTCTCACTTTAGATGCATTGAGTCTGTTAAGTTTCTCACAGATATAATCGCCAGCCGCAATTAATTTACTCATATCAACACCATGTTCGATGCCGAGCCCGTTTAGCATGTAAACGAGATCCTCTGTTGCTAAGTTTCCAGAAGCTCCTTTAGCATATGGGCACCCGCCCAACCCCGCCACTGAGCTGTCAACAACAGAGATTCCTTTCTGGAGAGAAATCAAAACGTTAGCCAAAGCTTGGCCATAAGTATCATGCATATGGACCGCCAGTTTTTTCGAAGGAATCTCGTCCAATAAAATTGTCAACAGTCTCTCAGTGTCGGCGGGCGTTCCGACCCCAATGGTGTCTCCGAGTGAGACCTCGTAGCAACCCATTTCCAAGAGATCTTTGGCCACGCTCAAGACTTTTTTGGGTTCTACCATTCCCCGATAAGGGCAACCAAGCACACATGACACGTAACCCCTCACAGATATACCAAGGCCTAAACTCTCGGCCATAACGGGTTCAAACCTTTTGAGACTCTCATCGATGGAGCAATTTATGTTTTTCTGACTAAACTCCTCAGAGGCTGCTGCAAAAACCGCTACCTCTTGGACTCCGCATGCAATCGCTCTCTCCAATCCGCGCATATTTGGTGTGAGGGCAGCATAGGTGTTGTTTTTGACGTCAGGCAACTGGCTGAATATTTCTTCACTACCGGCCATTTGAGGTATCCACTTGGGACTAACAAAACTGCCTACCTCGATGTAACGCAAGCCCGCCCCGGTTAAGCGATTCACTAGCTCTAACTTTGTCTCGATCCCAAGGGAAATGCTTTCATTCTGCAAACCGTCCCGCGGGCCGACCTCGACTATTCGCACTTTTTCGGGATACATAATTTGCCCTCCTTAACTGATGCGTTTCTCAAAAACTGGTATATGACGCGCAAGCGGGATGAAATAACAACGGTTTAAAGCCATCTTTTTCTGAAGAAGCATCAAATAAACGAAAGTTAGTGGCCTAACCAATTTGGTGGTCGCTTCTCTAAAAAGGCGCTCAAGCCCTCCTGCCCCTCGTCACTCACTCTTATATCAGCTATGAGATCGCATGTTCTATCAATCAAATCCTGGTCCAACGCCCTGGACTCTACCAAAGAGACCAAGGCTTTTGCCTTTTTTGCTGCTTGAGGACTGCTAGCCGAGACCATGGCAGCCATGCTGTCCAAGCGAGGATCAAGTTCTTCTTTGTCTAATACCTCACTGACTAAACCAAGCTCTTTTGCTCTGTACGCTGAAAATCGTTCCCCCGTGACGAAGTACCTCCTGGCAGCTCGGGAACCGATTGCCGGCACAACATAAGGACTTATTGTGGCAGGAATTAATCCAATCTTGACTTCGCTCAGCGCGAAGGTGGCGTCAGCTTCGGCTAGGGCTATGTCGCAGCAGCTAATAAGGCCCAGTGCCCCTCCCATTGCAGCACCCTGAATTCTGACTATTGTTGGCTGAGGCATTTGATGAAGCGTTTTAAACATTTCGCTCAGAACTTTTGCATCACGCAGATTCTCCTCATAGGAATAAGTGGCCATCTTTTTCATCCACGCAAGGTCTGCACCAGAAGAAAAATTTTTACCGAAAGAGCTCAGAATCATGACTCGCACGTTTGGATTACTTGCAATGCCAGAGAACGCATTCGTGAGATCTCGGATAATCACATCGTTGAAGGCATTGTGCTTTTGCGGATTATTCAATGTAACCCTAGCTACTCCGCTACATTCAACTTTAACTATTACTTTACTCAAATCGCATCAACTCATCTTTGATTTTATCTGAACCGAGGCAGAATCCGGCCGCCATGATCTGCCAAAGGCATTTCTTTTTCTATCTTTCATTTTTGCATACACTTAAAGTAATCTGTTTCTAGTCACATTCGAAACACACCGAATTTGGTCTCTTCGATAATCTGGTTGTGACAAACCGAAAGCGCTTGCGCGAGTATCGCTCGACTAAGAGCAGGGTCAATAATCCCATCATCCCATAATCGAGCCGACGCATAGTACGGGTGTCCTTGGTACTCATAATCATCGATTATGGGTTGTTTAATTTTTAACTCGATTTCCTTCGTCCACTTCTTGCCTTCACGTTCATATTTCTCGCGTGCTACTTGGGTCAGCACGCTCGCCGCCTGTTCTCCTCCCATGACAGAAATCCTCGCATTGGGCCACATAAACATAAATCTTGGGTCATAAGCCCGACCACACATACCATAGTTACCCGCCCCATAAGATCCACCAATAACCAAAGTAAATTTCGGCACTTTGGCTGAGGCTACCGCAGTAACCATTTTCGCCCCGTTCTTTGCAATTCCTGTATTTTCAAAGTGTTTTCCCACCATAAAGCCGACAATATTTTGAAGAAAAAGAATTGGAATTTTTCGCTGCGCGCAAAGCTCAATGAAGTGAGTACCTTTGATTGCTGACTCGCTAAATAAAATACCATTATTAGCCACAATCCCGATCGGATAACCACAAATTCTCGAAAAACCACACACCAGAGTGGCGCCATATAGTGCTTTGAACTCATCGAAATCAGAGCCATCCACAACCCGAGCGATGACCTCTCGAACATCAAAAGGAGTTCTCGAATCGTTTGGAATAATCCCATAGATTTCTTTGGCATCGAATGCAGGTTCGACCGAATCGCTAATATCACCATTGGTCGGCTTTACGCGGTTTAGGCGAGATATTGACTTTCTTACTAACTCCAGCGCGTGTTGATCATTTTCGGCAAAATGATCTGTCACGCCAGACTTTCTGCAGTGTACGTCCGCGCCACCAAGATCTTCAGCATTAACAATCTCCCCAGTGGCTGCCTTAACCAGCGGTGGACCTCCCAAGAAAATGGTTCCCTGATTCTTCACGATAATAGATTCATCTGCCATCGCAGGAACGTAGGCCCCGCCGGCGGTGCAAGAACCCATTACTGCAGCAATCTGAGGAATATTCTTTGCTGACATATTCGCTTGATTGAAAAATATTCTCCCAAAGTGCTCGCGATCAGCAAAAATTTCATCTTGTCGCGGCAAATTGCCTCCTCCAGAGTCAACTAGATAGATGCACGGTAGATTGTTCTGCTCGGCTATTGCCTGAGCCCGAAGATGCTTTTTCACAGTCAGAGGAAAGTATGTCCCTCCTTTCACTGTCGCATCATTAGCCACTAAAACGCAGTCTTGGCCACTGACCTGTCCAATCCCAGTTATGATGCCAGCAGCCGGAACATATTCGCTATATACTTTATGAGCAGCTAACGGAGACAACTCGATGAAAGGTGTGTCTTGATCGAGCAAGCCCAGGATTCGGTCTCGCGGCAACAATTTCCCCCGACTGACATGCCTTTCGCATGAATTGGTACCACCTCCCTTGGCAATGCTTTCAAGTGTCTGATTCAAATCATCAACCTTGGCCTGCATTGCTTTAGCATTGGCGGCAAATTGAGTGCTTTTTACCTTTATTTTGGTCTGAAGAATCGCCATTTAATCTCTCTCTAAGCGGTTTGGGAAAAAAGCTCCCTACCTATCAGCATTCTCCTAACCTCGGAAGTACCAGCCCCAATTTCATAGAGCTTGGCATCCCGTAAAAGTCGACCGGTGACATAGTCATTTGTATAACCATTACCACCTAGAGCTTGAATAGCTTGGAGAGCCATTTGGGTTGCCTTTTCGGCCGTATAAAGAATTACCGCTGCCGCGTCTTTCCTCGACTCTTGACCCAAGTCACAGGCCTTTGCTACCGCATAAAGATAGGCCCGGGAGGCATTAAGCTCGGCATACATATCGGCTATTTTTCCCTGCATTAACTGAAACTCCCCAATCGGTCTACCGAACTGTATACGCTCATGTATATAAGGCAACACTGCATCTAAACAAGCCTGCATTATTCCAACTGGGCCGCCAGAGAGAACGGTTCGCTCGAGATCAAGTCCAGACATAAGAACAGCTACGCCGCGTCCTTCTGCGCCAAGGATGTTTTTTGCAGGGACTTCACAATCTTCGAAAACAAGTTCGCAGGTATTTGAGCCTCGCATACCAAGCTTATCTAATTTCTGAAGACGCGAAAATCCCTCATAATCGCGCTCGACAATAAACGCAGTTATCCCCTCAGATCCGGCCTTGGTGTCGGTTTTTGCATACACTACGTAAGTGTTCGCATCAGGTCCGTTGGTGATCCACATCTTATTCCCGTTTAGGAGGTAATAGTCTCCCCGATCCTCGGCTTTGAGTTGCATACTTACCACATCACTGCCCGCATTTGGTTCACTCATTGCAAGAGCGCCTATATGCTCACCGGAACATAATTTGGGAAGATAGGCTAGTTTTTGTTCTTCGTTGCCATTTCTATAGATCTGATTGACACAGAGATTCGAATGAGCACCGTAAGACAGACCCACCGACGCCGAGGCCCTCGAGATTTCCTCCATAGCCACGCTGTTAGCAAGATAACTCATATTTGAGCCGCCATATTCCTCACTCACTGTGATACCTAGTAAGCCCAAATCTCCAAATTTACGCCATAAATCCATTGGAAATTCATTACTAGCATCAATCTCAGCTGCTCTTGGCATGATCTCCCCGCTACAAAACTTAAAGACCATCTCGCGTAACATGTCTATATCTTCGCCAAGATTAAAGTTTAACGAGGGGTAACTAGTACTCATAAGCTCTTGCTGCCTCCAAAGAAGGTGACTCTCTATCAAATTTATATAGTTTTAAGATTCCTAGCAGAACTCGGGCGCGTGTCTGAAACCTAATTGGAACTAATACACGCTTAACAATAGAATACACGAAAATGAGCGTTTTTTAAAAATAATAACGTTTCATTTGTCCAGAATAACGATCTCTTTGAGGCCCATTGAATCCGAGAGCAAAGCAAAAGAGTGGGTTTAATTTTATGACCCAGAGGACAGCGATTGAAATAGAAAAGGCAGAACCTCAAAACTCAATTTTACCCGAATATGAGGGCCCTTCCGCATTATAGGAAGCTTTGAGGGATTTACACGGCAAGATAATCAGTTCCTCAAATCAAGCGGATAACTCCGGGAGCATTGGAAAAGCAGGTTTCCAAAAAATTGTCGACACAGGACTCTTAAGAGTACTATACCCGAAAGACCAAGGTGGCGCAGAATATTCTGCGCCTGATATGCTTCCTCTTATCGGGGAAATCGCGAAGGCCGATGGCTTGTTCCTTCATGGTCGCCGCAGAGATGCTAGCGATATTTCAATGGTTTTCAAAAGACGTTCGATCGAAAATTTTTAGAAAGAATTGTGGCGTTCTTGCGCGAGCGCCGCTCACGCCCCAACACGGCATAAAAAAGTTGATGGGGGCTTTTTGGTCAACGGTACCTGGCCATTAGCTAGCGGCTCATATACCGCATCCTGATTCATCGTAACCGGTTTCGTTAGAGATGAAAGCGAAGCAAGCAATAAGCAACCGATCGATCAGCCAGAATTGAGAATCTCTCTGATCCTCGGAAAAAAAGTCAAAAAACTAGACAACTGGTCATCAATCGGATTGAGAGCCACCGAAAGTCATGATGTAAAGATCGAAAATGTATTTGTAACGGATGCCCACAGTGCCGTTTTTAGCGCAAATTCGCCATACGCCGATGAGGAAGATTTACCAGAAATTGGGCGCGTTTCCTTTTACATATCAATGGGACCTCTACATCTGGGCGGCATATTAGGAATTACCGAAGCAATGCTGGACGAGCTTATCGAACTTGGCCAGACCAAACGGCCGTTCCTAGATCCGTCAATCGCCTAAAAGGATCATGCTGATTACCAGCGAAATATTGGGTCTGTGGAAATTCATTTGGCTGCAGGCAAAAATTTCGCAATTGACGAGAGTGATCAAATTTGGGCCGCAGGCGGGAAGGCATCTTCCATTGAGCGAACCCAATATAGGGCCGCGAACGCATACATGCATGACGAGTGCTCGAAAATCGGTTCGGAAATATTCCGCTTAGGCGGCACGGGGGTGCTATATAACGACTCAACTCTTCAACGACGGTTTTGTGATCTCACAACCACTTGCCAGCATATTATGGGAGACCAAGAGATTGGGGTATCATTGGGTGCACCAACGCTCGGCTCAGATGTCGCTGACGCAGAAGCACTTTGAGTCCCTAAACTCGACTTTTAGAAGCGAAGCTTAGCTTGGTCAGTTGTTTGTAGTGTTTCGCTTTTACGGAGGGACACAGAACATTCCCTGTAGAATCTATCCTATTAGCTCTGTGAATCTTTGTCTGTTTGCTGCGGTAATCGCAATCATGGTCAAGCCTTTGCCCATTTATGCTTCAGAAAAGGCGAGCGAACAGCTACATTTTAAACGACTCAAGTATGAGTACCAGAACCGGACATTTGCTTATGTAAGCATAAAAAAAGCCTCTGAGGTGCTGAAAAGTGAGCCCTCCGGGGGATTTTTTCAAGCCTAATATGATCTCGAGGCTCTAGGCCAGAGATTTATGCAGGATATGCCTTGGCACTAAACTTAGATTATCCGCCGGATTGGTTCACCCTGCTACGCAGCCGACTCGCAGTCCTAGCTGTGACTCTCATAACCATCAGACCCTGAATCATTGATCTGGCGTTATTGAGCCCTACATCGAAAAGCTTGACCAATTGAGGGTTATCTCGGATCCTAGGCACAGACTATTTTTTGACGATATTGTCGATCAGGAAAAGTTCAGTTGAACGACACTCGTGCAGTAAAAACAGAGGGTTGGGAAAAAGGCGCACGGGTATTACGGGAGTTTATAGAAAACATAAACGTTGAAGGAATCAGTTCCGCTGCTAACCCTGGCGTTGGCGGGATGTAAATTGGGGTCAGAGCGATTGGCGTTTTGTCACTGTTAAAAAATACTAGATACAAGTTACAAGTTACAAGTAAAAACAAGCGTCATTTAGGTTGCTAAATCAACAGACAGGAAACAGCGACTCAATGGCAAACCTCTTTCACGGACCTAAATCGTCGACTCAATCATTTATGTGTGCCGTATCATCTCGCTTAAAAGCCTTATCGAAGATATTTAATTCTATAAAAGCGAATGCCAAAATCCATAAGAAGGCGTCCCAAAAATCTAGAAAAACTCCGCTGAGACCCCAAAAAATTGCACAACCAAGCAGCAACGAGTAAAGCGCTCCTTTGAAAGCGTTAAGAACAAAAGCAAGTTGCTTGGTTGACTCGCCTCTTGATTTCATCCAAACATCAAATTCAAGAATTAACACAATCAAGACCCAAGTGCTTGCATTAACAACGTCAGTCCGCGCCAGATTTTGGGACATCAATAAAGTATGGATATCGGTGATACGATTTGTTTCAGAATCGCGGTACAGTTGTTCACCGCTTACTAAACTTGCGCAGTTTTGAGCATCGATGGAGGAAAACAAATCGAGACTGTTCATAAATACTAGGTCGTCACTCAGATAAGCACATAAGTCCAAAATTTCAGATGGCTCAAAGGTCTGCATGCCCGAAAGTCTTATAAGATAACCATAGAGGGCATAAATAACCAATCCATAACAGAGGACTTTTATCCCCCTGATACACCATCTTATTTCGGATTTTTGCAAAAGTTTACGGGAAAGTACCGAGGTCTCAAGATCAAACATAACTAAAAGCGTGATCCAGGCCAAAGTATCAATCGTGACAGCATAGGCCTCGACGGCCTGAGCCCATGGTAATCCAGCACTGAAAACATGCTGTGATGCTGCGTAATCTTGGAGAAAATATTGCACAGCGTTAAACCCAAGAAGGGCAAATATACTGTACTTAAAAATCTTAAACTTAGTAGATAAACCTGCGCTAGCAGAACCCTCAGTCGTCATGCCTCTAGCACGCCATCAGATATCGCATGCAACGTATCATCAAGAGACTTCTTGGCCTTGCCAATTAACTCATCAATCTCTGAAGTATTTATCACCAAAGGAGGTGATATGAGCATGGTGTCACCGGTGGCCCGCATAACTAACCCATTGGCAGTGCAGAAATCCCTGCACAACGAGCCAGCCTTACCACCCTTCGATATTCGCGTCCGTGCCTTTTTATCTGCTACCAATTCAAGCGCGCCAATTAAACCCAAACCTCTTACCTCCCCGACCAACGGATGACTTGCAAGTTCCCTCCACCGTGATTGCAGGTATGGTCCCGTGTCATGCGCAACTTTTTCAACTAATTTTTCTTGCTCAATAATTTCTAAGTTCTTAATGGCAACTGCCGCCGCCGCAGGATGCCCAGAATATGTATATCCATGATTAATTTCTCCGCCTAACTCCTTTAAAACCTTGGCTACGCGGTCGCTTACAATCACAGCGCCTATTGGTAAGTAACCTGAAGATAGTGCCTTAGCAACAGACATAAAATCAGGTTCTATCTCGAACGTTTGAGAGCCAAACCAGTTGCCCGTTCGACCAAAGCCACAAATAACCTCATCAGCAACCAATAAGATATCGTATTTCTTGCAGATTCGTCGAATCTCAGGCCAATAACTGTCAGGAGGAATTATTACACCACCAGCTCCTTGGATTGGTTCGGCAATAAAAGCGGCTACCTTCTCTGCACCGACTTCGATAATTTTTTCCTCCAGCTGTTGTGCTCGCTGCTTGCCGAATTCTTCCTTAGTTAAGTCACCACCCTCCTCAAACCAATATGGTTGATCAATGTGTTCAATCCCCGGAATAGGCAGATTTCCTTGTCTATGCATATATGTCATCCCTCCGAGACTCGCTCCCGCGACGGTCGACCCGTGGTAAGCGTTTTTACGGCTAATAATTAGCGACCGTTCCGGTTGTCCTTGGACCGACCAAAAGTGGCGAACCAAACGCAGAACTGTGTCATTCGATTCTGAACCAGACCCAGTAAAAAACACATTATTGAGATGTGAGGGTGCCAAATCTGCCAATTTCTCTGCGAGCTTGATTGCTGGCGGCGTTGTGCACTGGAAAAAACTGTTGTAGTAGGGCAATTCCATCATTTGTTGATGGGCTGCATCGGCAAGCTCCTTACGCCCATAACCAACGGCGACGCACCATAGACCGGCCATTCCATCGAGAATCTTATTACCTTCGTTATCCCACAGATAGACACCATCTGCTTTGCTGATAATGCGAGTGCCACGCTTATTTAGATCACCTTGATCAGTAAACGGATGGAAATGATGCTCTCGATCGAGCCGTTGAAGTTGGCGTGTGTTGGACATAGCACATTTCTCCTAGATGAACGACATATTAAACAGAAAATTCAACATTACCAATTTGCTAAAAATCAATTAAGCAGAAGTAAACAACATTGATCAAATATTTAGAAGTAAGTGCTCTCGCTCCCAAGAACTTATCAAACGATTCGCTTGCGGAAAGATCCTTGAGTAAAACCAACGCATTAGTCCCACTGAACTATTAAACTCCTTATATTCAAAACCCTTTACGGCCAAAAACGCCTCAACAAAGTCACTACCAAAGACTTCATGGACCTCCTGAGATTCATCTAAAAATTGCAGCGCTTTCTCCAATGTCCGAGGCAAAACAATCGCCTGATCATAAGAACTTCCCTGAATCGGTGTCGTCGGTTCTATCGCCATTTTCATTCCCAGATAGCCACTGGCCAATGTTGCTGCAATCGCTAGGTATGGATTAGAATCCACCCCCGCAAACCGATTCTCCACCCTTTTCGAATCTGCTGAGCTATCAGGGACTCGAATGCCCACGGTACGATTGTCGTAGCCCCAGTCAACATTTATTGGGGCGGCTGTACCCTTCCTTAAACGGCGATATGAATTTGGGTTGGGCGCATAAAATGCCATCATGGCATTTGTGTATTTTTGCAATCCGCCAACGTAATAACGAAAAGATTTGTTTTCATTCCCATGTTTATCAATGAAAATGTTCTTACCATCGTCAATGCGAACAATACTTTGATGGATATGCATGGAACTGCCAGGTTGCCGATCAATTGGCTTTGCCATAAAAGTTGCGAAAATGCCATGTTTCATTGCCGTTTCATGCAATAGTCTTTTGAGCGAGAACACTTGATCGGCAAGATTTAGAGCGTCACCATGAAGAAAATTCATCTCCATCTGAGCCGCTCCCGATTCATCAACTATTGAGTCCACATCAATTCCCATCGACTCACAATTAACAAACACCTCTCGCACGAGGCTGTCAAACTCCTTTATTGCCTCGATTGTGTATGACTTACGCACCTTTTCCGAACGACCAGAGCGTCCAGTGGCAGGTTGGATTTTGGCTTGCGAATGAAAGCACTGGCTAATCAAGTAAAACTCTATCTCTGGAGCAACTACTGGTCGCCAACCTTCTATCTCGAATAGATTTATTACGCGCTTAAGCACGCCACGACAGGACAAAGGGTGCATATGTCCATCACGAGTATGGCAGTCATGAATAATTTGCGCTGTCGGCACCTCAGCCCAAGGAACCAAGCATGCGGCATTAGGATCGGCAGCTAAAAACATATCACAGTCGGTTTCACCGAGGATTTCCTCAAAGTCTTCGGGGTAACCTCCCGTAATCGATTGCAACAGAACCGCTTCAGGCAAACGAATATCTTCCTTGATTAACCTGTCTAAATGCACAAGCTTGCCGAGAGAATTACCGTTGATACCTGGGACCAGGCATTCGATCTCTTCGATATTATGTCGTTTCAACCAATCTCTAATATTGCAAATGATCAACCTCGTAGTATCAAGTTCAGGTGTCTCCCATTATATCTATTAAAGTTAAGGAGTCATTCTTGACGAGCTAAGCATGCCTGTTTAAATATATTAAAAATACGCAAATAAAATGGATTTCTAGTAACCTGCCACTCTGGATGCCACTGAACCCCCAAAACAAAACGATCGAGTCCTCTGGAGCGGAATGCTTCTATCAAGCCATCGGTTGCCCGCGCTTCAACCACTAAATCTTCTGCAAGTCTGGATACACCTTGCTGGTGGAGACTATTAACTGCCTGTTTATGAGAATCACTAATTGATCTAAGCAAACTATCACTTTCTAATTGCACCTCATGCCTTGGGCCATATTGCTTAGCGGGAGACTGTCCAGGATCTTCGCGATGATCCATCAGTCCGTCAACAGCTTGGACTTTTTGGTGGAGACTGCCGCCCAAAACCACGTTAATCTCCTGGAATCCGCGACAAATACCGAAAACAGGAATATCCATACCGAGCGCCATATCGATTAGGAGAAAAGCGCTTGAATCGCGCGCCGAATCATGAAATGCATCCGTAGAAAGCTGAGCTCCATAATGATGCGGCTCAATATTGCTGTGAGCCCCCGTCAAAAGAAGACCCTGAACACCACTTAAATAACAGTAAAGAAGATCGCGTTCAGCCCATGCAGGGATAAGCACTGGCAATGCTTTCATACCATCGGAGATGGCGCGCAAATACTTGTCACCGAATGAATGAAATTCATGAGGCCCGACCATTTTGCAGTCTGCTAATACACCAATTCTTAATGGCCTCTCGTCGATCAAGTCCTGCACCTTAAATCAATTCATTGAGGGTTAATTTAACCATTACTAAAAGGACGGCTAATAGCTTTAATTTCAAGAAAATCCTCTAAACCAAACTCGCCCCACTCGCGGCCGTTGCCAGATTGTTTATAACCACCGAAAGGAGAGGTATAAACGTGAGGCGCGCCATTAACACGCACCATCCCAGCACGGAGTCGACGCGTAACTCGATCTATCCGCTTTTCATCGTTAGTCTGAACATAGGCTGCCAAACCATAAGATGTGTCATTGGCCAAATTGATTGCCTCCTCTTCGGTATCGAAAGGGATCAGTACCAACACGGGTCCAAAGATTTCCTCCCGAGCTATAGTCATTTGATTGTTAACATCGCCAAATATTGTTGGTTGAGCAAAATAACCCTTTGTCATCCCCTCGGGTTTTCCAGCGCCACCAGCAACGACTCTAGCACCCTCGTCAATGCCTGTTTGAATAAGGCGTTGAACTTTATCAAAGTGAATGCGACTCACCAAAGGCCCGATGTGTTTGCCATGCTCATGTGACTTTGAGACACTAACAGAATCAGCTGCTTTTTTGGCGTAATCTAGTGCCTCTTGGTAACTATCAGCTGGCACCAACATTCTCGTAGGCGCATTACATGACTGGCCCACATTTTCCATGCACGCCATCACTCCACTGGTAACGGCTGTCTCGAGATCTACATCACCAAAAATGATATTAGGCGACTTCCCTCCTAATTCCAAAGTCACCCGCTTTATACTCTTGGCTGCAGCTGATGACACAGCGATACCAGCGCGTGTTGACCCCGTGAAAGAAACCATATCGATATCATCGTGATCAGAAATTGCTGCCCCCACACCAGAACCATCACCATGAACCATGTTGTAAACCCCGGCAGGTATGCCGGCCTCATGTGCTATTTTGCTGAATAATTGAGCCGAAAGAGGTGCAATCTCGCTCGGCTTTAAAACCATGGTACAACCAGTAGCTAAAGCCGGAGCCACCTTGCAAGCTATCTGATTGATCGGCCAATTCCATGGTGTAATAAATCCACAAACTCCAATAGGTTCTTTTACGATCGTCGCGTTGCTTTTTTCGGAACGAAACTCATATTTTTTTAGTGCCTTTAGAGTGGTGGCTATATGCCCGCGTCCACAATCTGCTTGATCTTCCATCGCGAAATCGATCGGGGCACCCATCTCAATACTTATCGCCTCAGCCATCTCGTCATAACGGCTCTTGTACACCTCTAATAATTTCTCTAGTAATGAAATCCTTTCTTCCCGAGTAGAGAGACCATATTTGCTAAACGCTGTCCGAGCGGCTTTTACCGCAAGATCAACATCTTCTACTGTTCCAAGACTGACTAAGCCCACACTTGCCTCAGTCGATGGATTTTCAATAGGGTAATCATTGGCTTTGATCGGACTTACCCATTTACCATCGATATAAAAAGATCGACAATCTCTCATGATTTACTCCGTTTTGAGGGAATGATGTTTCATGTTAACCCAAAAAGGTTTTTACTTCGGCTTTATGATAGTCACATCAGAGTGGTCTTGGTAATTTTTAACGGCTGACATCATCTGTTGCTGAACTTTGGGCAATCCATAAAGGCTTCTTTTGTGCATCCGAACACTAAATTGTTATCAATCAAACTCAACTTGATTTTGAGCAGAATAAAAGATTTCTGGTGTATCACCTAATGACCTAACTTATTCCCTTAACGTGGTCGGTATGTGAATAACTATTTGTCACTCTGATACCAGATTTTTTCTTTTGGGAAACGCTGCCAAATGATCAAAATCAAAATGCCAAGCATAGCTAGCATGAGCATTCCAATTAAATCCATTGCTTGTCCCACATCACCGCCACGATACTCCACTTGATTTTTTATGGCGCCTCCTAGTCCCGCTGCGAGCCCTATACAGAGGCTTCCCATCAATCCTGATGCTCCAGCAGTTGCTCCCTCGTGACCAGTTTGTGTAGCCAGCATCGCTGAAGTCGCGAGTGTATTGTAAGTCAGACCCATAGCAAACCCCATAAGACCCCATGCGGAATAAATGAAACCAATAGGTACAGAATTTACAGAGATAAGAGCCATTATCAAAAATGCCACCAGAAAAACTAAAACCCCGCTTAATAACGACTGGCGATGGCTAAAATATCTATCTAAGGTTGATTGCAAGAAAGACGCTAAAACCCAAGTGAATGCGGCGCAGGTAAAAATTAAGCCGGTCTCGGTAACACTCATTCTCCTGTATTCAATCAAATAAAGCGGGGTGTAGGATTCGATCCCATAAAATACAAAAAACAAGCCTCCCAATAAAATAATGCTTAGGGCAAGCGGTGTTCGTAACCTCCAACATTCATGAGGTAAGACGAGGCGAAGAGGTCGCCATATCAACCAAATAATAGGCGCCAAAAACAACCACGATTCATTTAAAGGTGTTGATGTCAGCGCGACTAAAAGCGCGCAGCAAATTCCAATGCGAAGCGCCGTCCAAAGACCAGAAAAGTCAAGGCTCGTGGGTTTTAACCGGAGCAATTTGAGTGGTTTCAATAATATTAAGGCTATTGCAAGAAGCAAAGGCAACTGCAGCCAGAACAGTCCCCGCCAAGTCCAATGCTCTACGAGAAAGCCTCCCAGTGCAGGTGCCAGCAGGGAAGGTAAGAGCCACGCGCTGTCGAGCCAAGCAACCATACGTGATTTCAGATTTATTGGACACAGACGATTGGTGACCGCATATGCCAACGTAAAAACAATACCGCCACCGATGCCCTGCAGAACCCTAGCAATGATAAACTTAACAATATTGTCCGCCATAATTGCCATTAAAAGCCCTGCAAAAAAGCACGCAATTGCTATCTGAAAAGCACCGTAAGGGCCGTGACGATCTATCCAATCTCCGCTCCACGCGGTTGCAACCATAGCGGCCAAAACATATGAAGAAAGAGTGACTCCATACAGTAACTCGCCTCCCAATTCGGAACTTATAGCAGGGAGTGCGATGACCAATGCCATTTCATCAAAGGCATGAAGAGATACAGCCAATATCAGGCCAATTTGCAGAAGTCGGTTCAATTCGCTTCTCTCAAGAACAGTCCATTGCTTTAACTACTGCATTTTTGTCACCAGCCGGACCAGCAAACCACAAATCAATCAGAGTTGATCACATCTAATGATTATTCCAATCCATCGAGCACGCGCTTTACTGCTCCAAACATACTTCGGATATCGTGGGGCTTTGCATTGAGAAATGGGCAGAATTGCAAGATATCCATCGTATTTCGAATCACTAGATTCTCATCCCAAAATAACCTCTTGTGAACCTCAAGCCCCCTGGTTCCCGCCGCACTCTCGCGAGGTTCTAACTCAATAGCAGCCATTAAGCCAAAGTTCCGAACATCGATTACCCTGGGATGGTCATCAAATTGGTGGGCTTCGTCAGCAAACATTTCTTCAAGTTCTCTCGACTGCTGAAAACTACCCTCTTCCTCATATACTTCCAGAGCCGCTATTCCGGCCGCAGCTGCAACCGGATGACCAGAGTATGTGTAGCCATGAAACAGTTCTGGCATATGTTCAGGGCCGCTCATGAAGGTATCATAGATTTCATCCTTTACCAGAACTGCACCCATGGGTATAACTCCATTGGTGAGGCCCTTGGCACAGGTGATGATATCAGGTGTGACGCCAAATCTCTCGGCCGCAAACGACGCTCCCACTCGACCGAAGCCCGTGATGACCTCATCGAAAATCAATAAAATTCCGTGCTTGGTACAAATCTCTCTTAGTCGTTCAAGGTAACCTAGCGGCGGCGGAAGAATACCTGTTGCTCCTGCCACCGGCTCAACGATCACAGCTGCTATACTTCCTTCTTGATCATCAGAAACGAGTAACCCGTCTAATTCCTCGGCTAAGTGCCCACCCCACTTAGGTTGGCCACGGCTGAAGCCAGCCTCGTTAATGTTATGGGTATGAGACATATGATCGACTCCATTGATGAGATTGGAGGCAAACATTTTACGATTAGGCGGGATCCCACCGACCGATATACCACCGAAGTTAACGCCGTGGTACCCTCGATGCCTACCGATTAACCGGGTGCGGTTTTCATGACCCTGCAATCGTTGAAAGGCGAGCGCAATTTTAAGTGCCGTATCGACGGATTCAGATCCCGAGTTAGTAAAAAAGCAACGGCCAAAACCCTTCGGCGTGAACTTGGTCAGTTTCTCAGCTAATTCAAAAGCCCTGTCGTTACCGAATTGAAAGGTGAGACACAAATCCAAATGAGCCACCTGTTGCTGCACAGCATCAACAATCTTGGGGTGACAATGCCCTAAACCCGAGGTCCATAAACCGGAAAAACCATCATAGAGTTTTCTACCATCACTGCTTGTATAGTGATGACCGTCTGCCGATACAACCATTCGAGGGTTTTTTTTGTAGTCTCGATTGCCTGTGAACGGCATCCAGTAAGCATCCACAGCAGATGAATTCTTCATAACTTTCCCCATTTATTAAAATTAGAATCCCGTGACTCCACTTGGCATAGCCGGAAAGTCACCAACCAATTGTGCTCCATTCTCAACCTTCTGTATTGCAGATTCCACTATGTCTAAAGCTTTCAACAGGTTTTCCTTACTCATGTTCAAGGCCGGATACATTCGAACAGTCGGTTCCGTATCACATATTGCCCACACGCCATTAACTAGCATCTCGTTCCTGACTGTCCGTGCGACCCAACTATCTTCATAACCCTCATCCAAGCTAGCTGGATCACGATGAGAAAACGAGATTCCCATTAATAGCCCCAGACAACGAACCTCCTTAACAATAGCATATGTCCGAGTCCAAGAGGCCATTCGCTCTACCGCAATACCAGCTAGATCCGCTGCTGAGCTGACGATTCCATCCCGTTGATATATTTCCAACGTCTTTAATCCCGCTGCGCACCCTCCGGGGGTTCCAGCAAAAGTACTTCCACTCGATGCGCGAGGATTGTCTCCGAGAATGTCATCGCGCGTAGCCACACCAGCGCATGCCTCAATTCCTCCGGATAGATTTTTTCCCACGACAATCATATCGGGTAACACCGAATAGTGATCAACCCCCCACATACGGCCAGTGCGCCCCAAGCCTGTGAGCACCTCATCAGCGATCATCAACCAATCGAACTTGTCACAGATTCTTCGGATTCCCGCAAGAAACACCTTGGACGGAATCCAGTTGCCACCCTCCGCGAGGCCCGGCTCGATTATCACGGCCGCCACGTTGTCTGCCGGTGCAATGTAATTCGGGATATGCGATTCCAAATACCACAAACAGTAATCTACGTACTGATCGGGCGACATACCAGCAGGGATATTTTCGGAATATGGGAATGGTGCTTTTAAAACGCCTCCGGCCCAAGGTTCCATGTAGAGGTTATTCTCACTGCCGTAACCGCTCAACATTTTTGTGCCAAGCGACTCCCCGTGAAAAGCTGAGGTGAAACTAATTATGTAACGGCGTTGCGTATGACAAAGCGCTAGATGAATGGCTGCTTCGACCGCTTCCGTGCCAGACACCTCAAAACTAAATCGAGGAAAATGTCTTCCTGGCATGACGTCAGCCAACTGCTCGGCCAATTCGAAGCGCAGTGGATGCTCCCAATGATAACCGTATCGAATGTGTGCCTCGTGCACAGCTTCGACTACTTCGGGATGGCAATTCCCAAGCGGATTCGTCGCCCAGCCATTTTGTAGATCGATATACCGATTGCCGTCAAGATCCCAGACATAATCCCCCTGTGCCCTATCGATTATTATCTGAGCTGGTGCCTTAAACCCTCTTGCCGCCGATTTTTGAGCACTTTTTGTGTAACGCGCGCCATGGCGAAACAACGCTTGTCCAGATTCGAGCCGGGATCTCGTCAGTGGTCCTGGTAGATCATATGTCAAACATAACCTCCTGCTTCGGAAACTACCCTCTTGCTCAAGCACTTGCCAACGGTTTTACTAACCGTCATTATACAGTCATTTAGGAAATTAAACAGTCATTTAGCGGCGCGTGGTCGTAACAATCCTGCCCGCCTTGCAAAGGAAGAAAAGTTGAATGTCTACAACCAATCCCGCAATCCACCAAGAAAGACGAAAACTGCTAATCGACGCCACAATAACGGCGGTTGCCGAGTATGGATTGTCAAAAGTGACATTGGCAAAGATTAGTTCAATCGCGGGACTCACTGCCGGTACAGTGAATTTCCATTTTGAGAGCAAAGAAGCTTTGTTGTTGGATACTCTTCGGTTTGTATCTGAGGAGTTCGATCGGAGTGTCGCCAATGCATTAAAAAAAGCCGGTGCCGATCCGTCAAAACGATTAGCTGCGATCATTGATGCTTCACTGGATCCAGAAATAACCGAGCACAGAAAAATGGCAGTTTGGCACGCCTTTGATTCAGAAAGCCGGGGGCGGCAAGACTATCAGAGAATCCGTGGATCGCTTGACAAACAAAATTTCAAACTCATTCTCAATCTCTGCGAACAAATCATCAGACAGGCCAGCAAACAATCAGAAATCGATGCTAGAGCCATCGCAAATGCAATCTCAGGTATAACAGAAGAAGTTTGGAAAGAAATCCTATTTGCAGGGGAAGATTATGATCGGGATGACGCCAGATATGTTTGTTTGTGCTTTTTGGCAAGCATCTTCCCATGGTGCTATGCGATGCCAAGAAAGACAGACAAAGATAGCTACCCAGCAACAACTATTTCAAAAGCCACTTCAAATGACATCAATCAAGTTTCCCGGCTATTTGACCTGTACCGGCAGTTTTACGAACAGGGCCCCGACCTTGCTCTAGCACAACGCTATATCAGCGAGCAAATTACGAACGACAGTTCAGTGATCTTTATCGCTTGGATCGGCGAAAGCGAAGACCGCCGCGCGGTCGGTTTTACACAACTATACAGTACCTTTTGCAGTGTGGAAGCCAGCCCGATCTGGGTTCTCTATGATCTATACGTTGAAGAAGATAGAAGAGGGAAAGGAATAGGCAAATCACTCATGCAACAGGCCCATCAAATGGCTGCAGAAAGCGACGCGTCACGCATAGATCTTGAGACAGCCTTCGACAACGTCAGCGCTCAAGCGCTATATGAGTCTCTCGGTTACGAAAAGGACAATGAATTTTACAAGTATTCCTTCGAGCTATAATTTATGCGTTCATGCGGAGCCCATTAAATGGATCAATTCGAGCCCTATGGTGGCCGCAGCTAGGGCGGTAATCTCAGCATGATCATAGGCGGGTGCAACTTCTACAACATCTGCCCCGACGACGTTCAATCCTTTCAAACTACGAATTATCTTCAACGCTCTATCAGAGCTTATCCCACCTACAACAGGCGTTCCGGTTCCCGGAGCATAAGCGGGGTCTAGGCAATCAATGTCAAATGTTAAATATATAGGCATGTTACCAACACATTGCATAACCTCAAATTGAATATCACTGATTGTCATGTCATTAAGTTGATCAGCAGGGATGACCTTGAAGTCATGACACTCATGGTCATAGGCAGTTCGGATACCCAATTGGATAGAGCACCCTGGCTCTATAAGCCGTTCTTTCGGCGCCAAGTGAAACATACCGCCATGGTCGTACTTGTCGCTTTCCTCGTACGTGTCAGTGTGCGCATCAAACTGAACAAGGGCTAGGGCGCCGCGATGCTTATGAACTGCCCTTAAAAGCGGTAATGTAATAAAATGATCACCGCCTATACAAAGAGTTTTCTTGCCTGAAGCATGAATACTTTCAACATTATCAATGACCCGTTTCACCATATCTTCAGATTCACCAGGTGGAAACTCCAAATCACCAAAATCTACGACCTTCAATCTCTCAAAAGCACTGTAACCCCATGGATGACGTTTCTCTCTCATCTCCCAACGCAAATTAGCTGAAGCAAGCCGCACAGCCTGCGGACCATGACGGGTTCCAGCGCGTCCCGTGGTACCCAAGTCATATGGAATTCCCACCACGATCAGGTCTGCATTTTCGACATCTCTGGAAACTGGCACACCCATGAAACTATGCACATTTGAGAACATGGACTGGCTGTTGTTTGGCTCATCTCCCGACATAATCGCTCCTTAAAATTGAAAAGCATTCTTCCAGAAAAAGTATCAGTCGATCCAAATCTCTGCCTCTCGGAGCTCTTCAAGCGTCAGCTGTAACCCAGCACGCAGAGCAGCTACAAGATCATTAATTTGCTCTTTATTTATGATGAGTGGTGGCGAGATGATACAGATGTTGATGAAAGGTCTGACCAGCAAACCCAGTTTTTGACAGTGCTTATCGACCATCTCTCCAATCGCGTAGTCTTTTTCCAGCAGATCCGCCTCATCATTGCCGCGGACGGTCATTTCGACGGCGGCCATTAATCCCATACCTCGGACGTCGCCCACCAGCGGGTTATCTCGCAGAGTTTGGAGTTGTGCTTGAAAGTATGGTCCCAACGTTTTTACATTATCAAGCAGGTCTTCCCTTTCAAGTATGTCCCAACTAGCCAGTGCGGCCGCACAGGCAACGGGGTTACCTGACCAAGTATAACCATTCGAATAAAGACAGCCGTCCGAATTCTCACCGCTGATCTTTTCAATAAAGCTGTCCGACACTGCATATCCGCCCAAAGGCACATAACCGGACGTGAGTCCTTTCGCGAAAATTACCATATCAGGGATTATTCCAAAAACAGCCTCAGACGCGAACCAATGACCAAGCCTGCCAAATCCTGTTACAACTTCATCTGCGATATAAGTGATACCATGATTCTTTATCGTTTCCCAGCACCTAACATGGTAATCCGCAGGCGGCACAATCACTCCCCCGCTAGCGAGAATCGGCTCCGCAATAAAACACATAACATTATTGGCTCCAATTTCTTCTATTTTCTCTTCCAACTCGCGAATGAGAAAGTCACAAAATGATGCCTCTGTCTCATATTGAGAATGATAGTAAAAACAAGGCGCCGAAAGAAAATGAACATTTTCGGACATGGTATCCATAGCTGATTTATCTCTCTCTTTACCGGTCACCGAAGCTGACAGGTATGTGCTCCCGTGATAAGCCTTCTCTCGGGTCAAAATGTGTTTCCTGTCCGGCTCGCCTCTGATATTTCTTGCTAACTGACAAAGTCGCAAAGCAGAATCGACCGCCGTTGAACCACCGGTAGTAAAAAAGACACGATTCAGATCTCCAGGTGTTTGACTTGCTATGCGTTCTGCCAGTTCTACTTCTCTCTTATTGACTAACGAAAAAGAAGTGGAGTAACTTAGGTTCAATATTTGAGTCGCAACAGCCTCAGCTATCTCCTTGCGACCATACCCGGTTTGCATGCACCACATGCCGGCAGGGCCATCAAGAAGACGATTACCTTCCGAATCATACACGTATACTCCCTCCCCTTTATCGATAATCGAAGAGGAGTGGTCCTGCCCGAGGGAAGATAAATCTCCCCAAGGATGCAAAAGATGTTGATTGTATTTTTCTCTGTAACGATCGCTTTTCAAATTTAAGACCTTTGAGTTTAAAGAGCCAGTGTTGAGACCCATCGCCCATATAACTGATCAGCAACAAAGCGTAACTCTGCTATATTTTTTTTTAGGTGTCTGGCGATAGTACCGTAACTCTGAGCACTTTGGCTATCCTCACCCAAATCCTCCCGCCAATGATCTATCCAATCTCTCAGCACGGGCTCCGTCATTTCCACATGGCATTGCATACCAAGCACATTACCGCCAATACTAAAGGCCTGATTAACACAGTGATCTGAGGAAAATAACAGTCTGGAGTTTTTTGGTAAAGAAAACGTTTCTTTGTGCCAATGAAACATGATGAAAGGATCAGCAAGCTCGCCCAACCAATCTTCTGCTGCCAAATCGTTCATCCGGAAACATTGATGCCATCCGATTTCCATGTCTGGGTTCGGTGTCACGTTTGCACCAAACGCTTTAGCAATCATCTGTCCACCCAGACAATGGCCTAGAAGTGGAACTCTCTCAAGCGCTGCAAATTTGATTAGCTCGATTTCTTGATCAAGCCAGGGAATACCGTCGTTTACGCTCATTATCCCCCCCATGAAGACGAGCCCAGCAATCGTATCATCTAAATTGGGGAGAGCGTCACCGTCATACGCCCTAATAACACGTACGGCAATATTTTTCTGATGGAGATAATCAGCTATGTAGCCGGGGTGTTCATCATCCATATGCATAAAAATGATAATTTGCCGTTTCATATCAGACGCTAAAGCATATCTAGTGCTTTGTAGAACATCATCCCGGCCGCCATAAAAGGCCTCCGAAAAATCTTTCCGCCAGGCCATGGGAGATGGTACATTTTACTCAGGATGTTCATGCGGTAGGGATTGCCATGAACAGCCTCGGCCAAGACTCGACCAGACATGTGGGTTGGTGCCACCCCATGACCCGAATATCCAGTTGCGTACAGCACATTGCTACCCTTAATGCATCCCACTTGCGGCATACGACGGATACTCACTCCAATCTTTCCGGACCAGGCGTAATCGATCCCAACTAACTTTAAACATGGAAATACCTTTACCATGTGGTTTCGCATCACCTTACCAACATCGGTTGGCTCTAGTCCGGTATAGTTGGACAGGCCACCCATCAAAAGTCTTTTATCCGCAGTCAGGCGATAGTAGTCAAGTGCCGTCCTAGAGTCACAGACCGCTACGTCTCGGGGCAAAGTCTGATTGATTTGGCTCTCCGATAGCGGTTCCGTCGCTATAATGCAACTGACGGATGGAAGAACTCTCGCATCCAGATAAGGCACCAGATCAGTCATGTATGCATTTCCACAAAGCACCGCAAAACGAGCTTGAACAGAACCCTTTGTAGTCGAAATCACTGGTTTTGTGGAGTATTTGATTGTGGTAACTTTAGATTGCTCAAATATTTGGGTGCCAAGGGCCTCGGCAGCCTTAGCTTCACCCAGACAAAGATTTAGAGGATGAAGATGCCCCCAATCCTCGCGATAATAGCCGCCAAGATACAACTCGGAATTTACAAATTCTCGGACCTCGTTTATGTCAAGCAACTGAATGGCTGATTCCTCGAGAGACCAATTTTTGTAAGCTTTTAAGTGTCGCCTTTTGAGGGCAACTTCGCACCACCCCCATTTTAAATCGCAATCAATTTTATATTTCTCAATCCGTTCACTAACAATATCTACACACTCAACTCCCATTTGCTGTACTTGAGCGACGCCCTCAAGACCTATTGTGTGTCTAAAAGCAGACGGATTGTTACCGTATCCCCCAATCAACTGACCACCATTTCGTCCCGAAGCACCCCAACCAATTCTATTAGCTTCGAGCAAAATGACCTCATACCCAAGCTCGCTGAGTTCCAAGGCAGTTGCGACGCCGCTAAAACCACCACCAACTACCACAACATCCGTTTTCAAGTCGTCTTGCAATTCGGGATAGTTGGTTTTCCTGCTAGCAGACGCTGCGTAATATGAGGATGTATGCTCGGTCGAGTCATAAGCGGGTTTAAGGAGCATAGTTAGCGTTGAGGCCTTTGCATTGAATTGACCATCGAACTGGGCTATTTTGACAGTGAGGAGACATTGTTCCTCTTGACAGCCACGCCAGAATCGGACGAGTGCCAGCGTTCTAAAGCCAAAAGGTACCACCTGACAAATTCTGAGCAAAGCGCCTCATAATCCGGATGGTAAGGACCCGGCTCAAAAAAACTTGAGTTGACGCCCTCGCTATTTCGCAAAATGATATATTCATCTTCTAAAGTTGTGTGATGCCAAAGCCAAGTCAAATCTTCTTTCGCGTAATCCACTCCCTCCTTTGCATCGCCGTTCACATACCAAACCACTTCCATATCGGTTTCGGTGATGCCTCGCGGCGTGAACCGATAGAGGACACAGTGATCAGGATAGTTGAGCATAAAGGCTAGCGGTCCCATCTGGAAATCACCCGCACCTCCATCATAACCTCTAAATTTACCCATCAGCGGTGCCACCGGCTCACCATCTTTACTGCCAGTTTTGAAACCATCGTAAAGCGCATAGCGGCTATGGTAAGAACATGCTCCAAAGGCGGATGAGTCGTTGTAATAAGCGTAGTGATCATCTGTGATGCCTTTCACCCCCGTGATGTCCTCCGCCCTCGCTAGCATAGCTTCGTTTATCGGCTTTACCTTTTCGTCGGGGGCAGCAAGCGTATGCATCTTTGCATATTGACGATGTGAACTCGAACAATGATAACATTCGAGATAATTCTCTAGACACAATTTCCAGTTTGCACTAACCCTATATGTCTTGCTATCCGCAACTCTAGCGCTCGCCAAATCGTAGGGACTCAGAGGCTTTGCGATATGACTGAGGGGCAGCGTAAAGTCAGGCGCGTTCGGATCACAATTAATAAATATCATGCCCTCGAACACCACCAGGCGCACTTTCTTCAAGGCATAGTCAGCACAATCGAAACCATCCAAACGTTCCATCTCTCTGGCCCTTTTGAGCGAACCGTTTGTGTTGTAAGCCCAGCCATGATAAGGGCAAACGAACGCTTTTTTGTTACCACTGCTCTCTTCACAAACCCGAGCGCCCCGATGCCGGCAGACGTTGTGCATTGCACCAATCTGCCCGCGGTCATCACGGCTAATAATTAGCGAATCTTCTCCAATTTCAAAAAGGAAGAAGTCTCCATTTTGACGAACTTGGCTAACATGTCCCGCATAGAGCCAACTCTTGAAAATAACGCTTTCCAGCTCAGCCTGATAGGTGAAATGTGACCGATAGAAATAGCGATCCATTGCAAATCCGGGCTTTTGCAACTGAATAGCGATCATATCAAGCATCTTTTTTTTGCTGTCCGCAACGTCCATAGCTATGAATTTCATTTGATTACAACCCTAGGTGGCGGTTTAAATGCGTCGACGATATCATACAACAATAATCTAAATGGTAATATAGGTGATTAAATGTTCATTTAATATTCGCTCAAGATAAGCTTCAAATCGAACGCAAATACCACTCATAATCGACATTTGAAACTTTAGCGGCAAACATATCACACTCACTTCTTCGCACTGCACTATAGATTCGGCAATATTCAGCCCCAATGTAACGTGATAAGTTATTTCCAGATTCGAAAACTTCGAGCGCTTTGTCCCAAGTTCGAGGCAAAGTGAAGTGATGCTCCATCTCCATTCCCTCTGCAATCAACTCACCAGGGTCAGATTGAGAGATTATTCCATGGTAGATGCCCGCTGCCACAGCCGCCATAACCAAATAAGGGTTAGCATCGGCTCCGGCCACCCGATGCTCTAACCTGCGGTTCTTGTGGCCAGATACGGGGATTCGCAAGGAAACATCACGATGGTTATAGCCCCAGTTGGGTGCTAGAGGGGCATAGTTGCCTGGGACTAGTCGTCGGTAAGAGTTTGCGTTTGGCGCAAAAATGGCCATAGATTCCGGCATGGTCGCGATTAAACCTCCTATGGCGCACCGCAACTTTTCCGAAACAGCTGGTGCCTCAGTGGAAGACAAATCAGCAAAAATATTTTCTCCATACTGGTCATAAAGGCTGAAATGAATATGCAAACCACATCCAGCTAGTCCCCCAAATGGCTTGGCCATAAAACTTGCTGCCATTCCATGTTGCC
>MDTB01176886.1_pt1 | contig 28314 bp, 23 predicted proteins | sample 811161 | NCBI WGS metagenome assembly MDTB01 (sample SAMN05326650, study PRJNA326480) | marine metagenome | isolation source: seawater | place: Mediterranean Sea | collected 2009
ATAAGACCAAGTTCTAACATTTGCAATTCTATTTGATAAAGAATCTACATTTCCCTCCAATTTATCTAGTTTTATCAACTGAAGACGCATATATTCATTTGTAATTTTACCTTTTTCACTATTTAAATATTTAAAAACATTTCCAATTACCTCATAATGATTACCATAGGTTTTTTTAACAAAATCTGGTATTTGGCAACATTCCCATAAAAGACTTAAACTATTTTTGTCAAATTTAATATCTTCTAAATTTTTACTTCTTAAAAAAAATTTAAGAGCTTTTTCGTCTTCACATTCATGTATTTTTTTTAGCCATTTTTTATGAGGGTTGATGTCTAATGATTTTATTAATGAAAAAGGATTATTAAAATTTAAATTAGAATTTCTCCAAAATAAAGAATGGATTTCTTCAAACTTATGATTTTCTAGTAAATCAATTTCTTCAGCATTAAGTTCTCTACAATCTCCAGTAATACCAAAGCTGCCATCATTTAGGTATCTACCTGCTCTTCCAGCAATTTGTCCAATTTCAGATAAATTTAATCTTCTATATTTTTTACCATCATACTTTTTTAAATTTGAAAAATATACATGATCTAGATCCATATTTATACCCATACCAATTGCATCAGTGGCAATTAAAAAATCTACATCTCCTGATTGATAAAGTTCTACTTGGGCATTTCTTGTTTTGGGGCTTAGAGACCCCATAACAATAGCAGCTCCACCCTTTTGTCTTCTAATAAGTTCCGCTATGGCATAAACTTCTTCTGCTGAAAATGCTATAATTGCAGTTTTTCTATTTATCCTTGAGATTTTTTTATGACCAGCATATGAAAGTTTGGATAGTCTATTTCTATTAATAAATTCTATATCATCATCTAATTTTGAAATAATATTTTTAATAGTACTAGAACCCATCAACATTGTTAATTTATTACCTCTCATATTTATCAATCTATCAGTAAATATATGTCCACGTTCATGATCTGCACACATTTGAATTTCATCAACGCCAACAAAATCTAAATATTTATCGATTGGCATAGACTCTACTGTACATAAAAAATATTTGGCGTTAGGTGGAATAATTTTTTCTTCACCTGTTATTAATGCAACTTTATCGAGGCTAATTTTTTTTATTACTTTGTCGTAAACTTCCCTGGCCAAAAGTCTTAAAGGAAAACCTATCATTCCACTTTCAAAGGATAACATAGTCTCTATAGCCAAATGAGTTTTACCAGTGTTGGTAGGTCCTAGAACAGCTGTAATTTTATTTTTAGTCATTTCTATCTTTGGTATATTTTTATTTTTACCTACCAGATGTTGTGAGTGCTAAAGAACAAAAATAGACTAAAACATGACCGAATCAGTGGATAAAAAGTTCTCATTTTACTAATAAATCAAACTTACTGTAACATAGTTAATATTATTTCTATAACATAAATTAAATTAAAAATGATAAAAGATATTATTAAAAATTTAAAACCTTCTTCGACATTAAAAATTAATGAAATATGCAGACAGCTTGAAGAAAAAGATGAAAAAATTTTTAAATTTGGCTTTGGACAGTCACCGTTTCAAGTCCCAATAGATATTGTAAAAGAGTTAAAAAATAACGCTCATAAGAACAATTATTTGTCCATGCAAGGACTTGGAGAATTAAGAAATTCAATAGCAAAATATACATCGACTAAAAAAAACTATAATTATACCCCCGATAACATAATTATTGGTCCAGGGTCTAAAGAATTAATGTTTTTATTAAATATTATGTTTGATGGAGAAATTATTTTACCAGTCCCCAGCTGGGTCTCTTATGCACCACAAGCAATTATTGGTAGAAATAAATTTCAAATGCTCCAAACAAAAAGAGAAAATAATTGGTTTCCAATCGGATCTGAGATTGAAAAAATTATTTTAAAAGACAAAAAAAAAAAATTATTTATTATTTTTAAACTCACCAAACAATCCTTCTGGTCAAATTTGTCAAAATTTAAAAGAAATCAGTGAAATTGCTAAAAAATACAATTTAATAATTTTGTCTGATGAAATTTATTCTGAACTTAGCTTTAATGATAATTTTGAATCTATCTCAAGCTATTGTCCAGAAAAAACAATTATAAGCACAGGTCTAAGTAAGTGGTGTGGCGCAGGTGGTTGGAGATTAGGATATTTTGTTATACCTGAAAATTTAGAGTCTATTAAAAACTCATTGAATGTTTTAGCAAGTGAAACTTTTTCAGCTGTAAGCTCACCTATACAACACGCTGCGATACATGCTTTTGAAGGTGATCATAGTGCTTACATAAAATCATCAAGAGAAATTCTTAAAGCAGTTGGAAATTATGTTTATAAAAATTTAAGTTCTAATAAATTTTTGATCAACCCACCTCAAGGAGGTTTTTATCTAATGCCTGAAATCATCACTAATAAATTTAAGTCATCATCTGAAATGTGTAATATAATTCTTAAAGAAATAGGGATAGCCTTATTGCCAGGTTCTGATTTCGGTTTTGATGAAAAAAAAATGATAACAAGATTAAGTTTTACAGATTTTGATGGAAAATATTTTATGGGTGAATATGAAAAAAAAAATGAAATTGATGATAATTTAATTTCACAATGTGCACCCAAGGTTGTAGAGGGTGTCAATAAACTTAAAAAGTGGTCTGAGATACTATAAAAATCTACCTATACAAAGACCTCTAATTGCTGATAACATTAATTTATAAAATAACGATATACAGAGGAGTAAATATGAAAAAAGTAATAGCATCTCTATCTGGTGCTTTGCTAATTGCTGTAGCAACTTTATCTTTAACTGTTGTTGCAAAATCTGCAGAGTTCTTCACGATAGGAACAGGCGGACCTACTGGAGTTTATTTTCAGACAGGTAACGCTATATGTAAAATGTTACATAAATCAGCAATCGCTAAAGAACATGGAAGAAAAAAAGGTATAGACAAAGCCTATAGATGTACTGCTCCCTCAACTGGAGGATCAAATTACAACATTGGTCAGATAGCTGCTGGAGAATTTCAGTTTGGTGTTGCTCAATCAGATTGGCAGTACCACGCGATTAATGGTTCAAGCAAATGGGAAGGTAAACAGTTTAAAGGTTTAAGAGCTGTATTTTCCGTTCACAATGAACCTTTTCAAATTTGGGCTAGAAAAAAAGCTAAGATTAAAGATTTTGCTGGTTTGAAAGGAAAAGTTGTAAACATTGGTAATCCTGGTTCAGGACAGAGAGGAACTATGGAAGAATTAATGAAAGCAAAAGGAGTTGATAACAGTTTTTTTAAATCAACCACTGAACTTACATCATCAGAGCAAGTCAAAGCCTTATGTGATGGCAAAATAGATGCTTTTGGTTATTCTGTTGGATTTCCTAATGGTGCCATGGAACAAGCAGCTACATGTGCTGCTAAAGCTTCACCGATTAATTTAACTGGATCAGAGGTTCAGGCTTTAATTCAAGGTGCAGATTATTATGCAAAAGCTGTAATACCTAAAGGTACTTACACAAACCAAAAAAAAGACGCTACAACTTTTGGTGTTAAAGCAACTGTCGTAACAAGTAATGCTGTAGAAGCTGATCTAGTTTATTTAGTTGTAAAAGCTGTTTTTGAAAATTTTGACGATTTTAGAAAACAACACCCAGCGTTTGCACCACTTAAAAAAGAGGACATGATTGCTGATGGTTTATCAGCTCCATTACACGAAGGTGCAATCAGATATTATAAAGAAGCTGGATTAATGTAATCTAGTTTGTTTAACTTAATTAAAAGGCCCGATATTTTTATTGGGCCTTTTTTTTTGTAATAAGATAAAAATAAAAGTTATGAGTAAGTTTTTTAGTGAAAAAATTAAAAATAAAATAAATGAGGATTTAACTCCAACTAGGAGTCTAACAGGCATACACTTAAAGGTAGTAACAGCAATTGCAATCATCTGGTCGTTATTTCAACTTTGGTACGCATCTCCATTTCCTTTTATATTTAATATTGGTATTTTTAAGGGACTACCAGCTAGAGCTATTCATTTAGGTTTTGCATTAACCTTAGTTTTTTTAATTTATCCAATCACTAAAGAAAAAAAAATTTCAGTTTTGGATGTGATTATTAGTTTTTTAGGAGCTTTCTCTTGTTTATATATCTATTTTTTTTATGATCAACTTGTTGATAGAAGTGGAGTGTTATTAATAGTTAAAATTACAGAAAACTTTAGTCTTCCTATAGAACTGATAATCGGTAGTTGTGGAATTTTAATTCTTTTAGAGGCAACCAGAAGAGCAATTGGTTTACCGTTAGTTATTATAGCAATTTCGTTTTTATTATTTTCATATTTTGGAAGATATGCACCAGAAATCATTTCTCATGGAGGCCTGTCATTAAATAGGCTAGTTGGTTTCCATTGGCTAGACCAGGAAGCTATATTTGGAATACCAATTGGTGTGTCAGTTGATTTCATTTTTTTATTTGTGTTATTTGGAGCACTTTTAGAAACAGCTGGAGGGGGCAAGTATTTTTTAGATTTAGCATTTGCGATGGTTGGAAAAATGCGAGGTGGCCCAGCAAAAGCAGCTATTCTTGGATCAGGAATGACAGGTTTAATTTCTGGATCTTCAATTGCAAATACAGTTACTACAGGAACCTTTACCATTCCTATAATGAAAAAAACTGGTTTTTCCAAAGAAAAAGCAGGGGCAATTGAGGTTTCTTCATCTGTAAACGGACAAATTATGCCCCCTGTTATGGGTGCTGCTGCATTTGTAATGGCTAGTTTTATTGGAGTAACATATTTTGAGGTAGTTAAGCATGCATTTTTACCAGCAATTATTTCATATATAGCTCTATTTTACATTTCTCATTTAGAAGCATTAAAATTAAATTTAAAAGGGATGGAAGACTCAGATGTTCCAAATTTAAAGAAAACCTTTTTATCTGGATTACACTTTTTAATCCCAATTTTTGTATTAATTTACATGTTAGTTTATTTAAGATTTACAGCATCATATTCAATTTTTTATGCAACAATTTCTCTAATACTTGTAAATTTTATTAATAAAATAATCAAAAAGGACGATTATAAAAATTGTTTAAAAGTTTGGTTTAATCAAACAATTATAGGTTTTGAAAAAGGTGCTCTTAATATGGTAGGGGTTGGTATTGCAATTGCAACAGCAGGTATAATTGTTGGTGCTGTTGGATCAACTGGTTTGAGTACAAACTTAATAATTGTAATAGAGTCTATAGCAAAAGATAATGTGGTAATTTTATTATTTTTGACAATAATATTATGTTTATTACTTGGAATGGGCTTACCAACAACTGCAAATTATGTCGTTGTTGCATCTTTAATGGCAACTGTTTTAGTTGATGTTGGTAATGCATCTGGATTTATATTCCCTTTAATTGCAGTTCATTTGTTTGTTTTTTATTTTGGTTTAATGGCAGATGTAACACCTCCAGTTGGGCTTGCATCTTATGCTGCAGCAGCTATTTCTGGTGGGGATCCATTAAGAACTGGTGTTCAAGCATTTTGGTATAGTTTGAGAACAGGAATTTTACCAATTGTTTTTCTTTTTAATCATGAGCTTCTTTTAATAGGTATTGAAAATATCTGGCATGCTCTTACGGTAATCATTACATCTTTAGCTGGTATTTTAGTATTTACATCAGCTACACAAGGATGGTTTATTAATAAGCTTAGATGGTATGAAATAATAATTTTTTTATTTATATCTATTTCATTACTTTCTCCTGAGTTTGTACTTAATAAATTTTATCCTAAATATGATTATATAGATTTAAATAAAATTAATGAAATAACTTTAAACTCAAAAAAAGAAGTTCAATTTAAAGTAACTAGATTTACAGAATACGGAGAGAGATATAAATTATTTGTTATTAACAAAAATACTTTTGAGACAGAGTACAAAATAGAAAATTATGGTATGAATATTATTGTAGAAAATAATAAATATATTGTTGATACTCTTGAGTGGAATGGAATAGCTAAAAAGAGTGGATTTGAAATGGGTGATCACATAAGTGAATTTAAAATAGAAAATTCCGAAAGACCTTCTAAAAATATTATTTATCCAATATCAGCTCTATTACTATTGATATTTGGTTACTTAAATTCAAAAAGGAGAAGCTTACCCACCAGGACCTAAATCTGAGGGTTTAACTTTTAAAATTTTCCATACCCCTGTGGCTGAGGTAATAATTTTATTATTAGATTTTAATTCACAAAATAAAAATACTAATGATTTTGTTTTCTTTAAGATTTTTACTTGTCCAATGATTTCATCTCCAATTTTTGATGAACCAATAAATTTTAATTCTAGAGAAATAGTAACACAAGGTGCATTTTCAGCTGATCTATGTGCCGCAGTCCCTGCTCCAGCATCAATTAAAGCTGACAAATATCCACCATGTGTGATCCCTGCAGCGTTTAAATGATTTTGACTTATTATTGATTTAAATTCATATTCAGTTTCTGAAATATTTTTAAATAAGACACCACCATTGTGTTTCATAAATCCAGGTTTTAAACTAATTTGTTCGTATTTATCTGACATTTTTATAAGATTAATGTTAATATTAATAAAATTAATATAATGATACTAAAAAAAATTATTACTGAGTTTTTGAGAGATATTTTTATCATTTAAATAATTTATTCTATTAAATCTTTTTTTTCTTTTAGAAAATTATTGCCAATTTTAGCTAAATATTTACCCTGCATAATTCCAAATCTATTCGTATAATCATTATACACATTTATTTTACAGTATTCTTCAAATTTAGACCAAAAGAAACTTTGTAAATCTTTATCTTCTTCTGTTTCATTTATGTTTTTATTTAATCTTAAATCCATTTCAATAACTAAATCTGTTATTTGCTTTTCTGTATTATGAATTAAATTTATATTATTTTTTTGGTAGTTATCCCCAAAATGTGAAGATGCAAGACCTCTTTTAAAGATTTCAGCAAAGGATATTTCTTCTTTGAGTTTAAAATCATAATGTTGTTTAAATATTATTAATGAGTTTGGGTCACTTGATGTTAAACCTCCAATTGGAGCAACTCCAATGTATGCAACAGGTTTTTTAAAAATTGCACAAACTTCATCTAAGCCATAATCTGTTGATATACAAAATTTACATGTTGCAAGTAAATAAATATCTAAAAAATCATTTCTCATTTTTGAATTAGCGTAGTCGATAATCATTGGATTATCTGAAATAATTTTTTTTTTTACTTTAGAGCCCATTCTAAGAATATAGTATCCTCTTTTTGTAAGTTCTTCAGCAGCGGTCAAAAATTTTTCAATTTCTCCATTTCTATAATCGTGATATTTATAAGAAGCTAGTGGATTTGAACTCTTTAAGAATTCTGAGTCTCGTACTGCTAGGCAAACAAATTTAAAATCATTTTTTAGCCCAAGTTTCTTTAAGAATTTCCTACCTTTATTATTTTCCTCATTTGTAAAATTTAAAACTGGCTTATTTTTTGATAATAAATTATTAATATCTCTGCTAAGATTTTTTTTTCTATTATATTTAATAATAGCATGTGGACTTTCAGATTTTAATAAAATATCTAAGTCGTTTATAGGTTTTATTAACCATCTTGGCATTATAAATAATTTTCTTTTCCACATTTTAGCCAGTTGTTGATTAGATATATATTTGTGAAAATAATAAACATTCTTAAATTTTTTTTTTGGTTCGTTAAATTTTTCTAAATTTTCTAAAATGATAATTGCTGTTTCTTTAGCAAAATGACCAATTCTACTCGAATTTATTTCTGTCCATCTTATTAAATAAAAAGGGCTAATAATTTTTATTATTAATAATATAAATAATGCGATCAAGTATTGTAAAATTAATAAAGGAATTAAAATTAATTTAAAAATTTTTTTACAAAGTACATTAATGCCACCAATTTTAATTTGTAAAAAATGTTTTCTGAAATTTTGAATTATTTTTTGATATAGGTTATTTGCAAACACCTAAAATTTTATTTTAATTTCATTATAGTTTTTCTAATTAAGGTTTTAGCCTTTTTTCTAAACCATAATAATAAAGATTTAATTATTTCTGTTATTGATGCATTTTCAATTTTTTGTGTTGCAGAAGGCAAATTACAATAACTCAATGGATTTTGAAAATATACCCTATTAAATCCCGATACATTCAACCTGTCAGACATTAAAGAGTGCTCATATGGAATTTTAAATTCTTCTTCTTTTGTTTTTTGCATCACTGCATAGATGCCAATATTATGAAGACTTGAAATTTTTTTTAATTTTGAGAAATCAAGCACATTTAATAAATCAAAATTTCTTGGAATATGAAATTGTTTCCAAGTTCCATTTTCGGTTTTACTTCCAGTTGAAATTACGTAAGAACTATATAGAACTTTATAATTATTTGCTGTTGCAATACCTTCAATAAAAGATTCATCAAATTTGAAATAACCATTACCTCTTAAAAGTACTTGATCAATAATCATTAACCCTTCAGGCTTAAGTAGATTGTGAATAGTTTTATAACATTCACCAACATTAAAAACATGTTCACATGAACCAAAGTCTGTAATTATGTCAAATTTATTAAATTTTGATTTATCTGTGAATGGTTCATTTAAGTCATGTGGAATAGAATTATATTCGCCATTAATGTCAATACTGGTGTATTCTTTAATTCCTAAAATTTCATAAAAAAATTTTGAAGATCCTCTTGGGCTAAATGGCCAATTTTTTACATTTGGTATATTTTCTATAGCACTTTCTTCTATTCCCACCATTTTTGAAATTTCTATTAAATCTTTATAATTTACATGAACTTCCTGTGAACCAATTTCTAAAACATTATTAGCATTTTTTAAATATCCCAAATCATAAAGTTCTAGTAAATTTTGAACAGATGAAATTCCAATACCCATGAATAGTTATTTTTTAATTTTTTGATAATAATAATTAATACTTACCATAAATTAGATAAAAACAAAGTAATATATTTTATTTAGGTTGTAGTATATTAATTACTAACTTTTAATAATGAAAAAAAAAAGATGTTTAATTTTTGGAGCAAATGGATTTATTGCTAGGTCTTTTGCAAATAACCTAAAAATAAAAGATAGATTTAATATTATTAAATTTCCAAAAAAAAAACTTAACTTACTTAACAAGAATTGTATTTTACTTTTAAACAAGTTTATTAAAAAAGGTGATTATATTTTATTTTTGGCTGCAGAAGCACCTTGTAAAAATTTAGATCAATTAGAGAAAAATGTTAAGATGATTACAAATTTTTTAAGTGTAGTTAAATATAAGGATATCTCTTATTTATCCTATGTGAGTTCAGATGCAGTTTATAGTGATACTTTAAAAAAAATTAATGAAAATTCTCTGACGAATGTAGATAATTTTCATGGAGTAATGCATAAAATAAGAGAAGATTTAATAAAAAAATTTTATAAAGGAAAATTATCAATATTTAGGCCAACTTTAATTTTTGGTCCAGATGATCCACACAATGGTTATGGTCCAAATCAATTTATAAGATTAATTTTAAATAGAAAATCAATAAACCTTATTGGTAAAGGTGAGGAACGAAGAGATCATATTCATATAGATTCAGTAGTTTCTGTAATATCAGAGGCATTTCTTAAACAAAAAAAGGGGATATATAATATAGCTAGTGGAAAAGTTTTTTCATTTTATGATTTAGCAAAAAAAATATGTTTAGTTTTGAGTAAAAGTGGTCATATAAAAATGACAAAAAGAGTTGGATCACTTCATCATTTAGGTTTAAGGAGATTTAACATTTTAAAATTAAAAAAAAACTTTAAAAATATTAAACTAATAGATATTATGAATTATATTGATAGTTATAATTTAAGAGAATATAACAACATAAAATGAAAGCCTCTGACTTTATAGCAAAAAAAATAAGCACATATACAAATCATGTATTCTCCGGACAAGGTGGCTCTGTAGTTCATATTTTAGATAGTTTGAGTAAAATTAAAAAAGTCACTATTGTTCCTTCTCAAAATGAACAAGGAGCTTCACTAGCAGCAGATGCTTATTATAGATCATCGAAAAAGATTGGAATTGTAATAGCTACAAGTGGACCTGGTATTTTAAATACATTACAAGGAATGGCATGCTCCTATTATGACTCAATTCCGGCTTTGTATATTTCTGGTGCTCCAGTAATGAAAGCAATAAAAAAAAATAACAAGTTAAGACAATTGGGTTTTCAAGAAATGGAAGTTGCAAGCTTAGTTCAGTCAATTACAAAATATTCAACAAGAATAACAAATACAAAAGATATTAATTACGAAATAGAAAAATGTATTCATATTGCTAAAACTGGAAGACCAGGACCTGTTCTTATAGATCTTCCAGACGATATTCAAAGAATGAATGTAGAAGTAAAAAAACAAAGAGCTTACGTTCCAAAAAGTTTAAATAAAAAAAAAATTACAAATCATAAAAAGATAGAAAAATTAATAAAAAATTCTAAAAGACCAATAATTATCGTTGGCGGGGGTGTAAAAATTTCAGATACAGGAAATCAATTAATTAAGTTAATCAATCAATTTAGGATCCCATACGCCTTGACCTGGGCTACCGCAGATATATTTAACAATAACAGTGAACTTGACATAGGAACTTTTGGAAACTACGCAACTAGACATGGAAATTTTGCAATTCAAAATTCTGATTTGCTTATTATTTTAGGTTCAAGATTAAATGGAACTCAAATTGGAAGTAACCCAAATCTTTTTGCACCAAAAGCAAAGAAAATTCTTGTAGATATTGATCCTGCTGAATTGAAAGAGGAGAATGGTTTGAAAATTGATTGTAAAATTAACTCTGATTTAAAACATTTTATGAAAATATTTTTGAATCAAGCAAAAAAATTCAAAATTGATAAAATGTGGTATAAGGCAATAATTGATTGGAAAAACAAATATCCAATTATTAATGATAAAATGAAAGATGCTCAAAGGTATGTGAATCCTTATATTTTTTTTGAAAAGTTGTCTGAAGCTTGTGATGAAAATGATATAATCATCCCTGATGCTAGTGCAAACTTAGTATGGTGCTTTCAAACATTTAAACCAAAAAAAAATCAAAAAATTTTTACAGCTTTAAATCATTCTCCTATGGGATATTCTATAGCAGCTTCAATCGGAGCATCACTAGGCTCTCCAAAAAAAAAAGTATTAGCAATTATTGGTGATGGTTCAGTGCAAATGAATATTCAAGAGATTGAAAATATAAAACATCTTAAACTACCAATTAAAATTTTTATAATAAATAATAATGGTTATGGAATGGTCAAACAAACAATTGATACTTGGCTTAATAAAAACTATGTTGGATGTGACAAAAAAAGTGGTTTAAGTATGCCAAACTTCAAAAAAGTTTTTTCTAGTTATGGTATTGAGACTTGCGAAATTTTAAATCACAATGATTTAGCAGAAAAAATTAATTTTGTAATGCAATTTGATAAACCAATCATGTGTGATGTTAAAATTGATCCTAATGCAAGAATTGTTCCCAAGTTAAAACCAGGTTATCCACTGCATGATATGCTACCAAGTCTACCTAAAGAAGAAATAGAAAAACAAATTAAATTTTAATTTTCTTTTTATAATATTTAAAGATATCAAGCATAGCTTTTGGAAAATTGTATTTTGTTTTAAATCCAAAACGTTTTTTTGCATATTTAGTATCACATACCCAGCAATCAGTGTCATACGGTCTAAATTTTTTGTTAATTATTGTAAATTTTCCTTTTTTACCAAAAATATTTTGTATCTTTTTCAAGACTTGTACATTTGATAACTGAATACCAGAGCCTAAATTGATTATTTCTCCATTTTTCCATATTTTTTTTTTATCAATTATAATAGATATTCCTCTAATAAAATCTTTTACATAAATAAAATCATGAACACCTCTAAAAATTTTCATTTCTTTATTATGTTTTATTGAATTTATTATTCTTGGAATTAGAAGATTTTGTTTACTAAAATAGCCAAAAACACAATAGGGTCTTACAACAATAGCATTTAATTTGTACGCTTTTGCATAACCACTTACCAATAGTGAGGCTGCTGCTTTTGTAGACTCATATTTAGTAGCAGGTTTTAAAAAAGTATTTTCTGATGTTGGATAGTTATGTCTTCCATATTCACCTGATGATCCTAAATGAATAAAATAACACTTATTTTTTATACAATAATCTAAAATTTTTTTGACTAGTATCAGGTTTGTATAAAACATCGCTTTTTCATTATAAGGTTCTCCAGATGAATTAAAAATTATTGATGGTTTATGTTTTTAACAAACTTATTGTGTTATGTTTTCTCAAACATTTAATTATTTGATATTTATTCCTATATTTTTCTATAAAAGCTTTACCAATAAGTCCATTTGCACCTATTAGAACTACCTTTTCTCTCTTTTTCATAAAAAATTCTTAACTTTATTAACCCAATTTTTTGAAAATCCAACAGCCTTATCGTCAATTATTATGTCGTAAGATGGTTTTCCTAAAATCAGCTTATGAAATTTTAAATCCCAAGAATTTAATTGAGTTAAAGTTGATTTATATCCTCTTTTATGGGCCTTCTTTGCGTTTTCTTTAGATCGCCCCATAAATCTAGATGTATAAATAATTATATAATGTCCTTTTGAATATAAAAAATTTACTTTAGCTATCGCTCTCTTTATAGGTTTTGAATTTTTATAATCATTTCCAACAGTTTTACAAATTACTCCGTCAAGATCAAAACAAAATTTTTTTATTTTTTTTTTCAAGATTATTATAGTTTTATATTTTTAGCATCTTGATAAAACTTTTTTGAAGTTTCTATAGAATAATTCTCTAAACTTTTATTTTTAAGTTTTAATTTTTTAATTAAATCATCAGTTAATGTTATAATTTCACATTTTGCTTTATCCGCTTCGTAAAGATTAAAAATTTCTCTAGCACTTGCCCATAAAATTTTAATCTTAGTAGATCTCTTTTTTTTAATTGCATATTTGACTATAGGGGCAGGATTTCTTCCAGTATCAGCTATTCTACCAGCAAATATCGATAGAATTAGAGAAGTATTTTTATTTTTAATTGAATTTAAAATTTGATTGATTTGTTTAATAGTAAATATTGCAGTAACATTTAATTTTATTTTTTCGTTATAAAGTTTTTTTATTACACTTATATTTGACTTGCCTTTACTATTAACTATTGGTATTTTTACATAAACATTTTTTCCCCAGTTAGAAATATATTTAGCTTGATTATATATTTCTTTTGGTATGTCAGCAGTTACTTCAAAAGAAATACTTTTTTTATTTACAATTTTTAACAATTTTAATGCAAACTCTCTATAATTCTTGACCTTAGCACTTTTTAAAATTGAAGGATTAGTGGTAAAACCACTTATAAATTTTTTTTTATTATAAGCTTTTATAGAATTAATATCACCTCCATCAGCAAAAATTTTTATTTTCATATATGGATCTTAATTCAAAACTTTTTCAATTTCATCAATTTTATTTAAAATATCTTTTGGTTCAATTGGAACGTTGCCTTCCTTTTCGCATTTACAAGATGCAGCTAAAATTCCTACTATAGATGAAATTATTAAAGATTTTGTTTTAAATAAAGTTGCTGAAGAATATGCTAGCAATGCGTCACCTGAACCATTGCTATCTAATAAATTTTTAACAAATGGATCTAAAACAATATAATCTTTTCTTTTTTTATTCAAAGCTATCAATCCTTTTGATCCTAGTTTTAAAATTAAATTTTGAGCAAAAGATTTTTTTAGTAACTGGTCTGAAAGAGTTCTTATGGGAAGATCTTGTTCAAATAATGCATATCGTGCTTCTCTCTCAGTAGGTGTTATTAAATCAAATTTTTTATAGTCTAATATATTTCCCCATCGACTTGCTACTTGACTGTCTGCAACTTTAAAACATGATTTGTTAATTATTTTTAAAAAAATAGATACTGTTTGTTTATTAAATATTCCATGTCTAAAATCTGAACAAATGATTAATTTATTTTTTTCTCTTTTTAATAAGCTTGAAATTTTCTCAATACTTGATCCAATTATAGAAGAGTTATTAACCTCATCTACTTTGAGAAGTTTATGTTTATCAACATAATAGCTATTTTTATTTGTAGTAGTTCTTCCGTTCTCTGTTATTTGGTTTAATTTAATTCTTAACTTATTTATTTCAGATTTTGCAAATTTACCCTTTTGATCATTGTTTAAAACTGTTGTTAAAGTTACATCTTTTGTAAAACTTTTAAAATGAGAGGCAACTATAGCTGCACCTCCTAAATAGTCAGTAGATTGATTTTTGGCAATACTCAAAGTTGGAGTTTTGTGTAATCCACCTATGACATCACACTTATGGTTAGTATCAATTATTGTGTCTCCTACTATATGAACTTTAATAGTACTCAATGACTTTAAGATCTCTTTAATATTTTTAAAGGTTATTTTTTCAACTTCCATTAGTGCTTTAAGTTTTTCAAATTTTAAATCTATTTTTGTTTTTGAGATTAATTTTGAAGATGACATAACAAAATCACCTGGAGAAAAAATCATCTTTCCACCATTTTTTTCAACTATTTTTTTTTCTTTATCTGTAAGTGAGTTTGAATTGAGAAAATATTCCATGCCCTTTGCAAAATAGTTTGGTTTAATCAAATTTAATAATTGATATGGATATTTATTTTTATCAATTATTACATAATCAACTAACTCTAATACAGACAGGTTCATTGCTCGCATCTTTTGGGGAATAAGAGGTCTGTAAGTTCCTTTTTTAATAAAATTATCTGGAGTAATTGATACAATTAATAAATCAGCTTTTGTTTTACAGTGAGCAAAATGCCTTATATGACCTGGATGAACAAGATCAAATACTCCATGACATTGAATTATTTTTTTTCTTTTTTTTATTTTAGAGAAAAATTTTTTTGATTTGCCAAATTCAATAATTTTATGTTTACTAAAATTATATTTCATAATTAATTTTTTTTATTAATTTCATAGTATTGTAACCTTCATAATTTATGAATTTGTAACTACTTGAATTAGATAACAGTTCTTTTACAATATATATACATTCATTTTTCCAGCTATTATCTTTCTTAAATAACCACTTTTTCATTTTTGGGATGCCACTAGGATATGTTCTTTTTCCTAAAATTACTTTTTGATCACCCCATTTAGATAAGGAAATTATTTTTATAAAACCTTTGGAGCCACTTATTTCTAGTTCAAATTGATTTTTCCAAGTACAAAACCCATGGTGTATAAAGCAAGCACAATTATCTATTTTTAGACATATATATCCATTATCAATAAATTTTTTTTTCATAAACTCATTTCTCTGATTTATATTGTTTAATAATTTTATTTTTTGATTTTTGAATAAAAATTGCATTAAATTTATAGAGTGAGTTGCCATATCAAGTAAACTACCAACTTGGTTTGAATTAGTTTTTGCAGTTCCATTTGCATATGTATTTTTGATATAGTAAATATTTCCTATTTCTTTTTTTTCTAAAATTTTTTTAACTAAAGATATTCCATCATCAAATCTTAAATTGTATCCTGTTTTAAATATTTTTTTATAGTATGTAGAATATTTTGTGATTTTTTTAATAAAATTTAAGTCTGTAGAAATTGGTTTTTCAACTAAAAGATTAAATTTTCCAGCAAAGAGTCTAATAAACTTTTTTGCAGCCAGAGTTGGTGTTGATATTATTATTAAATCTGAATAATTGATTTCAGACTTATTAATCTTATTTGAAAATATGGTATTGTTAATCTTCTTCTTTTTTTTAAATTTAGTATCAATAATGTGAGTTATAAAAATATTTTTTTTAATTTTTTTGAATGCTTGATATCTCTTTTTACCAATATTTCCAAATCCAATTATAACTATTTTTAATTGTTTCATTTTTATATCATCTGTTAAAAAAATTAATTACGTTTTGCCCTTTAAATTTTTGTTTTTTATCTAGAGAAATATTAAACAAATAGCTTTTACTTTTCTTTATACAAAAGTTTTTAATTTTTTTTACTGATGAGATATTTGAATAGTTAAATATTATAAAATCATAAAATTTTAAATTAGTGATTGAATTTAGAATTTTATAGCTTTTGTCTGGGTTTATTTTGAAAAAATCATCATAAACACTCACTATATAATTCTTATTTCTGAATAAAAATTTAAATGGAGAATTAGTTAAAGAAAAAGAGTTTTGTTTATATGAAAGTCCAATTATTAGTAATTTTATTTTTTTATTATTTGAAAGTTTTGTAATTAATTTATTAATTCTTTTTTTTCTATAATCATTAAAATTTAACATTGAATTTAAGATTTTTTTTGAGATAAGATTTTTATTTAACTTTTGAAAATAAAATATATCTCTTTCTAAATGGCCCCCAGAAATACCAATAGATGGGTTAGTGTATGAAAATTTGCCAATCCTGTTATCATTTTTGATATTTTCAATTATATTTGAATATTTTAATTCATTATCCCAACTTAACTGATCTATAATATTTGAATAACTGACTGAAAAAAATAAGAATATATTTAGTGCAACTTTGACAAGTTCAGCATCTCGGTATGAATAAAAATACTTCTTACACTTAAATTTTTTAAAAATTTTTTTAATTATAGCCTTATCTTTTGTGATATTTTTTGATCCAAAAACAAGTTGATCAGGATTTAAAAAAATATCTATAGCAGTACCCATTCTTAATGTATCAACCATATAAAATAATTTAATATTTTTTCTAATTTTTATTTTTTTTATTATATAATCCATATACCCTGGATAAACTTGTGATAAAATAATAATGTAAGTTTTTTTTTTAAAATTTATTTGTAATAATTTTTTTAATTTATTTTCTATATATTTTAAATTTGGATAACCATTACTCTGTTTAATAGGGGTATCGTAAGTAAAAAAAATTAAATTATTTTTTTTTATTTCTTCTTCGTTGGATAAAATGTTTATATTTTTTGTTTTTATAGAACTTAATAATGGCTCTTCTGAAGTAAATTTTTTTTCTTTAAATTCCTTTAAACTTTTATAATCATAATCATAAACACTACAACTTCCAATTTTTTTTGACCATGATATGGAGAATACTTGTCCGAGATGGCTTAAGCCTAAAAATAAAGGTCTATCAAAATTTTTTACCACTTTGTCTTTTGTGATTGTAACCTTTTATCCGAGACTATTAAATGCCATATAGTTGGTTGCATAGCTTCTGATATGGGTGTTAATAATTTTTTGTTGTTTACTTTTACTAATATCGAAATATCACTATGTTTATAAGAATAACCATCTTGACGTCCAACTATACTAAAGATATTTGCACCTCTTTTTTTTGCTAAAACTATAGCTTCAATTAAATTTGTACTTACTTTTTTTTTTTTATTTCCCCCACCTACTGAAAATATGAATATGGCATCATTTTTTGATAATTTTGAGATCTTTAAATATTCAACAAATATTGTGTTAAATCCCTCATCATTTGTTCTGGCAGTTAGTTCACTTACATTATCTGTAGGTGCATAACATTCTATATTACATAATTTTCTAAAATCATTGACAGCATGACTTGTATTTCCTGCACTTCCACCAACTCCTAAAAAAAATATTCTACCCTTTCTTTTTTTTAAAGCTTTAATTTTTGAAATTAATTTTTCAATTTTATTAGTATCAATTTTTTTTAAAGAATAATTGAAACTTTCTAAAAATTTTTTACTTGCTGTTGTCATTTGACTTTTAATTTTTTTAATTTTTCTACATTAAAAAAGTTTAAGTTTGTAAAACTATTTTTAATTTTATTATTATCAAAAGCCTTACAAATTTCAATTATAGCATTTTGAATATTTTTTTTGGGTTTAAATTTCAAAACTCTTTTTATTTTATCAGAATTTATATGATATGATCTATTATCATTTGATTTTGTTTTAATAATTTGAATTTTTTGTTTATATCTTTTCTCAATTATATTTTTCACTAATTTAGCGATATTATCAATAGACATATTTTGATTTCCAACATTAAAAATTTGATTATATATTTTATTTTTAGGAGCTTTAATTAATTTTAACACAGCTTCACAATAATCTAATATATGTAGGTTAGGTCTTAATTGTTTACCACCAAATACTTTAATTATTTTTTTATTATATGCAAAATTGGTTAAAATATTTACTGATAGATCAAATCTCATTTTTGGTGAATAGCCACAAACTGTTGCAGGTCTAAAAACAACTCCACAAAAATTTTGATCTGTATGTTTAAATAATAGTGGTTCACACATACCTTTATACTTATTATATAATGTAAGAGGTAGCAATTTATGATTTTCTGTAACATTTTTTTTTTTGGAAATTCCATAAACAGAACTGGATGATGCATATATAAATCTTTTAATATTTCCTTTTTTTGCAGCAATAACCATTGGTTCGAATGCATCAAAATTAATCGTTTTTGATAATTTTTCGTTTAACTGAAAACTTGAGTCGTTGGAAATACAAGCTAAGTGAATAAAGAAATCATGGCCTTTACAATTTTTTCTTAACTTTTTTGTATCTCTTATATCTCCTTTAATAAGTTTTAAATTTTTATTTTTTGGCAATTTGTTGCTGAAATAGAATGTATCATAAACAGTAACTTTAAAATTTTTTTTTAATAAAAAAGGTACTAGCCTAGCTCCAATATAACCTGCTCCTCCTGTTATAAAAATTTTATCCATTGGTTAGATTTTTAATTAATTTGATTAAAAACATAATATACTATTTTTTTGCTAATTTATAACTGTTAGTAACATCTACTAATATTTTATTTTCAAATTTATAGATTTTTTTAAATCTGTGTAAGTTGTCTCGTCTATGAGTTACCATTATAATTGTTTTTATTAAGTTAGAGCTTAAAAGCATATCTAATATTTTATTTTCATTATCTAAATCTAGTGCATTTGTTGCTTCATCTAAAACTAGTATTTTTGGCTTAGTATATAGTGCTCTTGCAATTCCAATACGTTGTTTTTGTCCCCCTGATATTTTTGAGCCGAAATAACCTACGTTTGTGTCTAATCCATTGGGTAAAGATTTAACAAAATCTTGCAACCTTGTACTTTCTATTATTTTTTCAAGCAATACATGATCAATTTGTTTCTCTGGCGTCCCAAAAACAATATTAGTTTTTAAAGTTTCATCTAATAAATAAACTTCTTGAGGAACATAGCTGATATTAGTCTGCCAACCACTAATATTATCTTGAATGTTTTTATTATCAACTTTTACAGCACCTTTTGTCGGAGTAATAAAGCCAATTATAATATTTATAAGAGTTGTTTTTCCTGAACCAGAGTCACCTGTTATTGCTATTGTATCATTTTTATTTATAGTTAAATCTAAATCAGACAAAATATTTTTTTCTGTATTTGGATAAAAAAAAGATAAATTTTTCAATTGTATTTGATTTTTAAATTCCAAATAATCGAATGATTCACTATTTTTTTTATAAAATTTGGCTAAGTCTGATGCTTTCAACTCTTTTACAATCGATTTTAAACTTGGAGTAAAAAGTTTAATTGAATTTAGTGAGCCTGTAATAGTTGAAAAGGCTGGAATGAATCTTATACATGCCGCTGCCATTAAAGCAATTAAAGCTATTAAATTTTCTTTAGTATCAAAAAAAATAACCAAGAAGGAAAAAGCTGAAACCATAAATATTGCCAAGATTTCTAAAAATAATCTTGGAAATCTTGAAACCAAAGTAGTAAAAAATTGTAATTTCTCTATAAGCTCAATATTTTTAAAAAAAATTTGTGAGAAAAAGTTTTCTTTTTGATATATTTTTACTTCCTTAATTGATGAAAAAGTTTGATGAACAAGCTTGAAATTTTCATTATGCGCTTTTTGTAAAATTTTTCCTTTATTAACTAAAACAGATTTGTAGATAAAGTTAAAAATTAATGAAAATAATAAAAAAACACTAAAGGTAGTAAAATATATCCAAAAATCTACAGTTATTAATAAAACAAATATTATTAAAACTATTATTATTTCTTTAAAAAGCATTAAATAAGATTGTAAACATCTATAGGCCAAACCATGATCATGTCGTAATAATGTTGAAAATTCAGATGGGTTAGAATTTATATAAAATGTATAGTTAGAATTAATAAAGAAATTATAAAGTTTTTTTAGAGACTCTTCTCTTATTATCTTAATGTATTTTCCTTCAATATAAAAAAGTAATCCAAGAAAAAAATTTTTAACTAAATATGTAAGAAATAAAATTAAGGATCCAAAAAAAATTATTTTATTTTTTTCAATATTTATAAGAAAATCAAAATCCAAAAAACTTGGAATTTTTGTAACAAATGCATTTGTATCAGTTATTAATAAAGCATAAATAGGAATCAAGCCCAAACCTATCATTTCAAAAATCATTATTAAGAGTATCAAAATAAATAGAATAAAAAGTTGATGAGTTTTATTTAAGAGAAGAACTTTTATATCTTTATACATAAAATATATTTTTAAGTATTTGCTTTAAACCATAAATTTATTATTTTATCCATCATTTCATGCTGAGCTCTTAAATGTTGGTGCGCCTGCTAGGAGTCGAACCCAGAACCTCCTGGTCCGTAGCCAAGCGCTCTATCCAGTTGAGCTACAGGCGCATTTTTCAATTTTATTTAATTACAGTATAATTAATTTTTAGTGTATTTTAACGATAAGACAAATTTAAAATTTTATGACTAATAAGACAATTGAGGTAGTAATTATTGAGGCTGTAAGAACCCCTATCGGCACATATAAGGGTTCTTTAAAAAACCTTCAAGCGCATCAGCTAGGGTCTATTGTAATTAACGAAGTATTAAAAAGAAGTAAAATTAACCATGACGAAATTGATGAAGTAATTATAGGTCAAGTTTTAACTGCTGGAACTGGACAGAATCCAGCAAGACAAGCTGCTATAAATGCAGGTATACCAATTTCAAAACCTGCCTATTTAGTGAACCAAGTTTGTGGTTCAGGACTAAGAGCAGTAATTTCTGGTTATCAATCTATTAAACTAGGAGAAGCAAAAAAGATTATTTCTGGTGGGCAAGAAAATATGTCTATAGCACCACATTCAATTTTTTATAGGGATGAAAAAAAAATTTTAGAGGATAATTTATTGGACACAATGATCCATGATGGATTAATGGATGCATTTAATAATTACCACATGGGGGTTACAGCAGAAAATGTTGCAAAAAAATTTAAAATATCAAGAAAAGAACAAGACGATTTTGCATTAAATTCCCAACAAAAAACTAAAATTGCGAATATTAATAATAAATTTAAAGATGAGTTAATCGAAATAAAAAATAAAGGAATTTTTATAACTGAAGATGAACATCCCAGAAATAGATTAAATCTATCTGATTTACAAAAATTAAAAACTGTTTTTGAAGAAAATGGAACAGTTACTGCAGGAAATTCATCTGGAATAAACGATGGTGCAGCTGCGCTATTATTGACTTCTTTAGAAGAAGCAGAGCTTAAATCTATTAAGCCATTAGTAAAAATAGTATCTTGGTCTTCTGTTGGGACAGATCCATCTTTGATGGGATTAGGGCCAATAGAAGCTGTGCGCCAAGCAGTTAAAAAAGCAAGATGGAAATTAGATGAAGTTGATTTATTCGAAATTAACGAAGCATTTGCAGCTCAAAGTATTGCTGTAATTCGTGAATTAAATCTTGATCAAAATAAAGTAAATGTTAATGGAGGAGCTATAGCTTTAGGACATCCAATTGGTGCATCTGGAGCTAGAATATTGGTGACATTAATACATGAGATGAAAAGACAAAATAAAAATAAAGGTTGTGCAACACTTTGTATTGGTGGTGGAATGGGTATAGCCCTTTGTATCGAAAGAGTTTAAGAATTAATCTTTCCGTATTTCTTTTCTAATAAAATTTTTTGAACCCATGTTTTAGCATCAATATTTAGGCTTACTTTTGGTTGAATAAGTGCATTTAATAACTTTTTTATCATTTTTGAAGCATAAGCTTAAAGAGTGTCAAAAAATTGGACAGAATGTGTTAGAATTTGCAATTAAGTATATTTTTATGTTGTATAAGATTTAAAAATTAAATGAGTGAAAAATTATTAGTTCCTGATATTGGTGATTTTGAAAATGTAGAGGTTATCGAACTCTTGGTTGAAGAAGGACAAGAGATAAATAAGAACGACCCAGTAGTTACTATTGAAAGTGATAAATCAAGCATTGAAATACCCTCAATATTTTCAGGAAAAATAGAAAAAATTAAAGTAAGAGTTGGAGATAAAGTTTCAAAGGGAGATTTGCTTCTCAATATACTTCCTAATATTAAAAAATCTTATTCATCAAAAGTTATTCCAAAAGATACTGATAACCTGATTGAAGAAGCTGAAAATGAAATAAAAAAAATCCAAGAAAAAAAGCCCGAAATTAACAAAAAAGAAAAACCAGCAATAATTCAAGTCACAAAAGAGAATGATATAGATCCAGTAGAGACAAAAGAGTGGCTAGAGTCTCTTTCTTCTGTGATAAGTAAAGATGGTAATCAAAGAGCTCATTATTTAATTAAAGAATTAATTAATAAAGCCTACATGGAAGGTGCTAATATTCCATATACTCAAACTACTCCGTACATAAATACAATTCCAGTCAATGAGGAAAAAAAGTCAAATGGTGATCAAAATTTAGAGAGGAGAATTAGATCATTAATAAGATGGAATGCTGCTGCTATGGTAGTACGTGCAAATAAAAAATTTCCAGAACTCGGTGGTCACATAGGAACCTTTGCGTCAGCAGCAACTTTATATGATGTAGGAATGAATCATTTTTGGAGAGCAAAAAATAACAAGTTTGGAGGTGATTTAGTTTATTTTCAAGGGCATAGCGCGCCAGGTATGTATGCAAGAGCATTTCTTGAGGGTAGACTTAATACAAAACAATTAGATAGTTTTAGGCAAGAAGTTAATCCAGGTGGTTTATCTTCTTACCCACATCCATGGTTGATGCCAAACTTTTGGCAATTCCCAACTGTATCTATGGGATTGGGACCTATGTTAGCGATATATCAAGCAAGATATATGAAATATTTAATCAATAGAGGTTTGATTAAGGATGAAGGAAGAAAAGTTTGGGCATTTTTAGGAGATGGTGAAATGGATGAACCAGAGTCCCTAGGAGCAATTGGCTTAGCAGCTAGAGAGAAATTAGACAATTTAATTTTTGTAATTAACTGTAATTTACAAAGATTAGATGGACCAGTTCGTGGAAATGGAAAAATTATACAGGAGTTGGAAGGAATTTTTAGAGGTGCTGGATGGAATGTGATTAAAGTAATCTGGGGTTCTTATTGGGACTCATTATTAGCTAATGATAAAACAGGGCATCTAGTTAAAACTATGAACGAAACTGTAGATGGTGAATATCAAGCGATGAAAGCAAGAGATGGTGCTTATGTTAGAGAAAAATTTTTTGGTAAATATCCTCAAACTAGCGAATTGGTATCAAGTTTGTCTGATAAAGATATTTGGAGACTTAACAGAGGTGGGCACGATCCTCATAAAGTTTTTGCAGCCTATGATAAAGCATCTAAAAATGTTGGAAGCCCAACAGTCATAATTGCTAAAACTATAAAAGGTTATGGTATGGGTAAAACTGGAGAAAGTGTTAACACAACTCATCAAACAAAAAAGCTTGATATAGATGACTTAATGTATTATCGCGACAGATTTGATGTTCCGTTAAGTGATCAACAAGTAAAAAATATTGAGTATTACAAGCCTGACAAAAATTCACCAGAAATTAAATATATAAAAGAAAAAAGACTTTTGCTTGGGGGATTTATACCAGAGAGAACTACTTATGCAAAACCCATAAAATCACCTCCAAAAAATATTTTTGATAGCATGAAAGAGTCAACTGGAACAAAAGAAATGTCTACAACAATGGCATTAGTTAGAATGTTAACAAATTTATTAAGAGATAAAAATGTTGCCTCAAGATTAGTTCCCATCATTCCTGATGAAGCTAGAACATTTGGTATGGAAGGTTTTTTTCAAAAGATTGGTATCTATGCCCATGAGGGTCAAAAATATGAACCAGAGGACTCTGCACAGTTGAGTTCTTATAAAGAAGAAAAAAGTGGTCAAGTATTAGAAGAGGGAATTAATGAAGCTGGAGCAATGTCCTCTTGGATAGCTGCAGGTACCTCTTACACAAATCACGATATAGAAATGATTCCCATTTACATTTTTTATTCGATGTTTGGTTTTCAAAGAATAGGTGATTTTGCTTGGGCAGGTGCGGATAGTCAGGCTAGAGGTTTTTTAATAGGTGCTACAGCTGGAAGAACAACTCTAGCAGGTGAAGGATTACAGCATCAGGATGGGCACAGCCATCTATTGGCATCTACAATACCTAATTGTATTTCATATGATCCAACTTTTCATTATGAACTTGCAGTTATTTTTAGAGAAGGATTAAGAAGGATGCATGAAAAAAAAGAAAACATTTTTTATTATATAACGACTATGAATGAAAATTATTCACATCCTGCGATTCCTACAGATAAGTCATGTGAAGAAGGGATCTTAAAAGGAATGTATAAAATTAAAGAGTTTACTAAGTACAAAAAAACAAAAATACAGTTTTTGGGTTCAGGTACAATTTTAAGAGAAATGATAGCAGGAGCAGAGATTTTACAAAACGAGTATCAAATAGATAGCGAAGTTTGGAGTGTAACAAGCTTTAATGAATTGCGAAGAGATGGCTTGGAAGTAGAAAGATTTAATCTATTAAATCCAGATAAAGAAGCTAAAAAGTCTTTTTTAGAAAAATGTTTAGAAAAAACAGAAGGACCTATACTGGCTGCATCTGATTACATGAGAATGAATTCAGATCAAATCAGACCATATACTAATAAAAATTTTTATTCTTTAGGAACCGATGGTTTTGGTAGAAGTGATACAAGAAAAAATTTGAGAAAATTTTTTGAGGTTGATAAGGAACACGTTGTAACTTATGGATTAAGTATATTAGCTAAGGAGCAACTAATAGCATCTAAATACGCCAAAGAAGCAATAAAAAAATATAAAATTGACTCAAATAAACCAATGCCAACTAAGTTATAATGTCAGAAACTCAAATAAAAGTGCCTAATATTGGAGATTTTAAAGATGTTGAAGTAATAGAAGTTTTAGTTTCAGAAGGTCAAACATTAAAAAAAAATGATCCTTTGATAACAATAGAGAGCGATAAATCTTCTGTAGAAATCCCAACAAATTTTGAAGGTAAAATTAAATCTTTAAAAATAAAAATTGGAGATAAAGTTTCAGAAGGTGACTTAATATTAATCCTAGAAGGGAAATCACAAATACAGGAAAAGGTTAAAGAAAAGCCAATAATTAACAATGAATTAAAAAAAATTCAGGTAATAAAACCTGAGATTTCGCAGCCTTTAATCAAACAAAATAAGGTCACAGAAATTTCATCAGCAAGTCCAAAGACTCGAAAATTTGCTAGAGAACTTGGTGTTGATATTAATAAAGTTTTGGGAAGTGAAAGAAAGGGTAGAGTAACGGAGAATGATATAAAATTATTTGTATCAACAAGAACAAACGAGAAAATAAATAATAAAAATCAAAAAGAAAATAAAATTAAACAAGAATATATTCATTCAGAATTTGGAAAGATTGAGATAAAAGATATTCCACGAGTTAAAAAACTTTCATCAAAATATTTGATTAATTCTTGGATGACTATTCCTCATGTCACAAATCATGATGAAGCAGATATTACTGAGTTAGAAGAATTCAGAACTTCTCTTAAAGATATATATACAGGAGAAAAGAAAAAGATTACTCCTTTAGCTTTTATAGTAAAAGCGTTAACTGCATCATTAAAAAAATTTCCAACCTTTAACTCCTCAATAGACGAAATTGAGGATGGAAAAATGACAATTAAAAAATATTATCACATAGGTATAGCAGTTGATACACCTCATGGCTTAATGGTTCCGAAACTTAGAAATGTAGACAATAAGAATATTTCTTTAATAGGCAAGGAACTTAAGAAATTAAGTGAAGAATGTAGAAATCTTAAAATTAATAAAAAAGAGTTATTTGGGGGCTCAATGACTATTACTAGTCTTGGTGGAATTGGTGGATCATTTTTTACTCCTATTATAAACTTTCCTGAAGTTGCTATTTTAGGGGTAGGCAAATCAGAAAAAAAACAAGTTTATGTTGATGGTAAATTTATTACCCGAACAATGTTGCCTCTCTCTTTATCCTATGATCACAGAATAATTGATGGCGCTGAAGCGGCACGTTTTAATAATGATTTAAAAGAAAATTTAGGTAAAAACTTTGCCTATAAATTAGCAATATAAAAAAAATTATGTCTAAGACCATTTCGTTATTAAGTGCTTTATTGTGCACTTTCATCTGGGGAACTACATTCATTGCTCAAGATACTGGAATGGATGACATAGGTCCTTTCACTTTTAATGCAGTCAGATTTTTTGTTGGTTTTTTAGCAATTATTCCGTTAGCATTTTTATTTGAAATCAAAAAATTTAAATCAGAATTTAGAAAAGATATTAAAACTTTTACTATTCTTTCTTTTTTAATTGGAATATCGCTTTTTTTAGGTTCTGCGTTACAGCAAGTTGCTTTACTTTATACAGATGTAGCAAATGCTGCATTTTTTACAATTTTTTATGTTCCGATTGTACCCATAGTGATTTTTGTATTTGGAAAAAAATCTATCCATTGGAGTGTTTGGCCATCAGTGGTTTTGTGCTTAATAGGGGGATATCTATTAACAAATTTTTATGATGCTACAGTAAGATTAGGAGATAGTTTAGTATTATTGGGTGCTTTTTTTTGGAGTACACATATTATTTTTACTGGCATGATTATTAAAAAATACAATCTTCCCCTTACGATAGGAGCAGTCCAAACATTAATAGTAGCACTATTTTCTTTTATAATTGGAATAACTTATGAGGAGTTTATTTTTGATGATATTTTAAATGAAATAGACTCTATTTTATATGCTGGAATTTTATCAGGAGGTTTAGCTTTTGTTTTACAAATTTATGCACAAAGAAATATTACACCTGCGCCTGCTGCTATAATTTTTTCTCTAGAAGGTGTTTTTGCAACTATTGCTGCTTGGTTTTTACTAAATCAAGTCCTAGGTATAAATAATTTATTGGGATGTTTTTTTATATTGAGTGGTGTTTTATTATCACAATTACTACCTTTAATGAAAAAAACTTCTTAAAGATAAATTACCATAAATATTATTAGCGCAACAATAATTCTATAGATTACAAAAATATTCAATGAAAATTTATTAATATAAATTAAAAAATATTTAATAGTAATATAAGAAAATAAAAAGGATAAAATTATTGCAATGATAATTAAATAATTTATTTCAATTGATTTATAAAATGCATCTTTAATTCCTAAAAAACTTGCACCAGCCAAAGCAGGAATGGATAACAAAAATGAAATTTTACTAGAGTCAACCCTATTAAATTTTAAAAATCTAGAAGCTGTTATGGTGATACCCGCTCTGCTTACCCCAGGGATTAATGCTAAAATTTGAAATAGACCAATAAATAATATAGATTTAATATTTAAGTTAGCAGATATATTTTTATTAATTTTCCTTTGGTCAGCAAAAAAAAGAACTAGACCAAAAAATAAAGTTGTCCATGCAATAACTTTTATATTTCTAAGAAGAAGAATTAATTCTGAAGAGTAAAGCACATATCCAAAAATGACAAGAGGTAATGAACCAACAACAATTAAACTTAATAATTTTTTGTTATATCTTAGGTCAAATAAATCTTTTTTAAAATAAAATATAATCGCAAATAAAGAACCTAAATGTAAACTGATATCAATTAATAATGAACTTGTTTTTAAATCATAAAAACTAGAAACTAGAATTAAATGTGCAGAGGAACTTACTGGTAAAAATTCTGATACTCCTTGAATTGCAGAAAGAATTAGGATTTCTATAAAATCTTGAAACATATCATTGTCGTAACTTAAAAAATATTTATTTTAAACAATTCGATTTAATCATAATAGGTATGCAAAAAATAAATTTCTTACATTTTATGCTAAATAGCATTAATCATA
>MDTB01016337.1_pt1 | contig 28312 bp, 25 predicted proteins | sample 811161 | NCBI WGS metagenome assembly MDTB01 (sample SAMN05326650, study PRJNA326480) | marine metagenome | isolation source: seawater | place: Mediterranean Sea | collected 2009
ATAGATATAGTTATAAATAATGATTATATGGATAGAGATTAAACGCCACTGATATTGAATCCAGCATCAACATAAATTACTTGACCTGTTATTCCAGATGATTGATTACTAGCTAAGAACAAGGCAGTATTAGCCACTTCCTCTAAGGATATATTTCTTTTTAAGGCAGATTTTTCTTCAACATGTTTTAAAATTTCATTGAATCCAGAGATACCTGCTGCAGCTAGCGTTTTAATAGGTCCGGCAGATATAGCATTTACCCTTATATTGTTTCCACCTAATGAGTGTGCCATATAACGAACATTAGCCTCTAAACTTGCTTTAGCAAGACCCATAACATTATAATTTTTGATAACCTTTTCAGAGCCTAGATAAGTGAGAGTGATCATTGATCCATTATTATTTATTATATCTCTAAATTCTTTAGCCAATGCTGTAAAAGAAAAAGAACTGATGTCATGTGCTATTTGAAAACCTTCACGTGTAATATTACTTACAAAATCACCACTAAGCAATTCTCTAGGAGCGAATGCAGCAGAGTGTATGATAATATCTACACTACCCCAACATTCTTTTATATAATTCTTTAAATCTTTAATTTGTTTATCATTTGATAGATCACAAGGATGCAACAAGATTTTAGAGTCATTGCCCAATTCGTGAGCTATATCCTCTACACGGCTTTTTAGCTTATCATTCTGATACGTTAGGGCTAATTCAGCACCATTTTCACTAAAAGAATTAGCTATACTTGCTGCGATTGATCTCTTGCTCGCTATACCAATAATCAGTGCTTTTTTATTTTTTAGATTCATATTCTTAAAGTTATCTTTTATTTATCATATAGAATATTATAATAATGTATTAATCTTATTATTTCATGAATATTTTTACTAAAACAATAATTAAACAACATATCTTACTTTTTTTGCTAATTTTCTGTAAATTAGGCTATACGGATTATTCTATAGGAATGGGTTACAATCCTAAGTATCCAGATAGTTTTAGTAGTTTTGATTATGTCAATACAACCGCGCAAAAAGGCGGTGAAATTCGTTTATCAGCTTTTGGTACTTTCGAGTCATTGAACCCATTTTTATTAAAATCTCTTGCGCCAACTGGATTAACAAATTTAGTATTTGAAACGCTAATGGAGCGAAGTTTAGATGAGCCATCTTCTAGTTATGGACACATAGCATACAAATATGTTCTTGCTGATAATGGACTTTCTGTAATATATTATATAAAAAATAATGCGAAATTTTCTAATGGTGATGATATAACAGCAGATGATGTAAAGTTTTCATTCGAAACGCTGATTAGCAAAGATGCTCATCCACAATATCGAATTTATTGGGCTGACATAGCTACTGTAAAAATTCTTGGTAAAAAAACTATTAAATTTATATTTAATAAAAAAAATCCTGAGCTACATATGACAATTGGTGATATACCGATTTTTTCAAAAAAATGGTTTGGGAACAAAAAATTTAGTGATTCTATCTTAGATAAGCCTGTTGCTAGTGGACCTTATATTATTGATGATTATCAGACAGGTAAGTATATTCATTATAAAAGGAACCCTGATTATTGGGGAGCTAATGAACCTACTAGATCTGGCATGTTTAACTTTGATAAAATTATATTTAAATATTATAAAGATATGACGGTTGCATTAGAGGCCTTTAAAGCTGGAGAATATGATTTTATTCATGAAAATCATTCTAAGAGATGGGCAAGGGATTATAGTGGTCCTAATTTTGATAATAATCTAATTATAAAAGAAGAATTGCAGCATTCTAATAATGCAGGCATTCAGGGATTTGTTTTCAATACTCGTAAAAAACTTTTTTCAAATAAGAGAGTTAGAGAAGCAATTACTCTCACTTTTGACTTCACTTGGTCGAATAAAAATCTTTTCTATGGGCAATATAAAAGATGTGAGAGTTATTTTAGCAATAGTGAGTTATCTGCAGATATAAAACCAACTAATTCTGAAATACAATTAGCAAATGAACTATTAATCCCAAGTTATCTTGTCACTAATAAAGATTATTCTTTCTTAAACACTAATGAAAGTATTCGTAATAATTTATATAAAGCAAAAAAAAATATTTGATAGTCTCGGATGGGTTGTTAAAGATAATATACTTTATGATTTAGATAATCGACCAGTAGAATTTAATTTCTTACTTGCACAAAAAGGCTTCGAGAGGATTCTTGCGCCATTCGCTCATAATCTAAAAAAACTTGGAATCAAGCTTAAATATCGGACTATTGATTTATCACTTTACCAGAGAAAAGTCGATTCTTTTGACTATGATATGATGGTAATGGGTTATCCTCAATCACAGTCGCCTGGTAATGAGTTGATCGCAATGTTTCATTCATCTTCCTCTACAAAAAAAGGATCTTATAATCTTGCTGGAATTTCTGATCCTTATGTTGATAAACTAATTGAGAAAATTATATATAGTAATAATCGAGAGCAAATGATTGTTGCATCGAAATTACTTGATAGAATATTATGGAATGATTTTTATTTATTACCTAATTGGTATATCAATAAACATAGAATAGCTTATTTTGATAAATTTATAAAACCTGAAGTACTTCCAAAATACTACGAGCCTCTTGATTATATTTTAAAAACATGGGCATCTAAATAATGTATTATTATATTTTAAAAAGATTACTTTTAATGATACCTACTCTGTTTGGTGTCCTTTTTTTGACATTTGCTGTGGTACAGTTTGTTCCAGGCGGACCAGTCGAGCAACTTGCCAATCAGTTAACAGATATTAATGTTTCAGGAGAAGCCTCTACTGGTACAAGTAACATTTATAGAGGTTCAAGCGGTTTGAGCGAAGAACATTTGAATGATCTGAAGGCTTTTTATGGATTTGATAAACCACCCATGGAGAGGTTTATTGATCTTGTGATCAATTATCTATCTTTTGACCTAGGTGATAGCTATTTTCATCATCAGAGTGTGTCTGAATTAATCATCTCAAAGCTTCCTGTGTCCATAAGCCTCGGTTTATGGACATTTATAATAATTTATTCTATCTGTATTCCTCTTGGCATAAAAAAAGCTATATCACATGGATCAAAGTTCGATCTAGTTTCTAGCACTTTAATATTAATTGGATATTCAATTCCTGGGTTTGTTTTAGGTATAAGTCTTATTGTTTTATTGGGTGGAGGGAGTTTTTATGATGTATTTCCCACTCGGGGTATTGTATCGGATAATTGGAATCAACTTTCTCTTGTAGGAAAAATTTTAGATTATTTATGGCATATGACATTACCAATTATCTCATCTGTTATTGGTAGTTTCGCCATAATGACTATGTTAACAAAAAATAGTTTTATAGAAGAGATCAATAAACAATATGTCATGACTGCCAAAGCTAAAGGCCTAACGAATAATGAAGTATTATATAAACATATTTTCAAAAATGCTTTGATACCGATATTAACTGGGTTCCCTGCACAATTCATCGCATCTTTTTTCACAGGTAGCATCCTTATAGAAACTATATTCTCTCTAGATGGAATTGGTTTATTATCATATGAATCTATTCTTCATCGCGACTATCCAGTTGTTCTTGGCACTCTTTTTCTTTTTACACTACTTGGTTTATTTGCCAAATTAATAACTGATATATGTTATCTATTTGTTGATCCTAGAATAAAGTTTGATTCTGTTGATAGTGGTAAAAACTCATGAATATTTCATCTAATTTTTCAGATAAGTTTTTAAAGAATACTCGTAATAAATATAGTTTGATAATATTCATATTTCTTTTTGTACTAAGTCTTTTTGCTGAAATAATTAGTAATGATAAACCACTCATTCTAAAGATGGATAATAAATTTTATTTTCCTATCCTTATTTCATATACAGATAAAGAATTTGGTGGTTATTTCGATACTGAAGCAGATTATAAAGATAATTTTATAACTAAAAGATTAGAAGAGCAATCTAATTGGGCAATATTCCCGATTAATCCTCACTCATATGACTCTATAAATATAAGTAATTCTACACCTAATCCTGCTGAACCATCTATCCATAATTATCTTGGTACTGATGACAGAGGACGTGATGTACTTGCCAGATTGATATATGGCTTTAGATTATCCGTGCTATTCGCGTTTGCACTTACAGCAATTGGGATCATTATCGGTATTTTTTTTGGTGCTATACAAGGTTACTTTGCAGGCCGAGTTGATTTGTATATGCAGAGATTTATAGAGATTTGGAGTTCAATGCCTGAGTTATATATATTAATAATATTTTCATCATTATTTGAGCCTAGCGTTTTTCTTTTGATAGTCCTTTTATCTCTTTTTGGATGGATGAGTCTATCTGACTATGTTCGTGCTGAGTTTTTAAAAGGCAGAAACATGGAATATGTTATTGCAGCTAGAACTTTAGGACTATCTAATACTAAGATCATACTCAAACATATATTGCCAAATAGCATGATTTCTGTAATCACATTTCTACCTTTTAGAATAAGCGGAGCTATACTTATTTTAACATCACTAGACTTTTTAGGTCTTGGAGTTCCACCGGATACTCCAAGCTTAGGTGAACTTTTAGCACAAGGAAAAGAAAATATAGAAGCATGGTGGCTGTCTTTATCAACCTTTTTAGTATTAGTTGGAACTTTATTGTTATTAATATTTATTGGCGAGGGTATTAGAGAATCATTAGATTCGAGATCTTCATGAGTATATTAGAAATCAAAAATTTAACAATAGTTAATAAGAATACTCACCAAAGGCTTCTAGATAATATTAGTTTCACATTAGATCAGGGCAGCACATTAGGTATAGTCGGGGAATCAGGATCCGGTAAAACGTTAACTGGATTATCAATTCTTGGCTTATTAGATAAATCTGTTTTTAAAATCACAAAAGGTGCGATTATTTTTAATGGAATCAACATACTTGAGTTATCTGAAGAAGAGCTACAAAAAATCCGTACAAAATCTATTTCAATAGTATTTCAGGAACCTATGTTATCTCTTAATCCTGTTCAAAAGATTTCAACTCAACTTAATGAAGTAATTAGGTTGCATTTAAAAAGTGAATCAGCAAATGAGGATAATATCGCAAAAGCCATTCTGGTTGAGACTGGTCTACATGATACTCAAAAGATTCTAGATAGTTATCCACATATGTTATCTGGTGGCCAAAGGCAAAGAATAATGATCGCAATAGCATTAGTATGTAATCCAGATATATTAATAGCAGATGAACCAACAACAGCATTAGATGTAACCTTACAATTGCAAATATTGGAATTACTAAATAAAATTAAAAAAGAAAAAAATATGTCAATGTTGTTAATATCACATGATTTAGATTTAATAAAAAATTATGCTGATAAAGTAATTATACTTAAAAACGGAGTAGTTTTAGAAAAAGGCTCAACAGATGATGTGTTTGAACGACCTACAAATGATTATACCAAAGCTTTAATATATAGCAGTCCTGAGAAACTTGTCTCAAAAAACAAGGAAACCAATAGGCTGGTAAATTTAGAGAAAATTAGTTGTAAATTCCCAGTTAATACAGCTTTCTTTTCTAAAAATAGAAAATATTTTACTGCGCTTGAAGATGTTGATTTATATATTAACTCTGGTGAAACTATTGGCCTAGTTGGTGAATCAGGATCTGGAAAAACAACTCTTGGACTATCCATTATGCAATTACTTAATTATTCTGGCAATATTTATCTGGATAAACTTAAATTATCTTCTCTATCAGCAAAAGAACTGAGAGAATCACGACGCGATTATCAGATAGTTTTTCAAGATCCATATTCATCATTATCTCCACGAATGACTATACTTGAAATTCTTTCTGAGGGGATAATTTCTTTTAATAATAGCATTAGTCATACTAAATTATTAAATAAATGTAAGGATCTTTTAAAAGAAGTTGGCTTGGAACCATCAATGTTACAAAGATATCCTCATCAGTTTTCTGGTGGACAGAGACAAAGAATCGCGATAGCTAGAGCACTATCAATGAAACCTAAGCTTATCATTTTTGATGAGCCTACAAGTGCACTAGATGTGATAGTTCAAAAAAATATATTAAAACTAATAGTAAATTTACAGGAGAAATATTCTCTAAGCTATTGCTTTATTAGCCATGATTTGAAAGTTATAAGCTCCATATCCCATAGGATATATGTAATCAAGGACTCAAAAATAGTAGAAACTAATAGCACTGATGAATTAATAGCAAACCCGCAGAGCGATTATACCAAAAGATTAATACAATCCTCTTTTATTACTTAGATAATAATTGATCCAACATGGATTTGTAGACTTTTGTCACACTATCTAGGTCCGATTTGGTGGTATGTTCGTTTATTTTATGGATAGATTCATTTATTAGACCAAATTCTATTACTTGATCACATATCTTTGCCATGAACCTTCCGTCAGATGTACCCCCATCCGTAGATATTTCTGCATTCATATTTAGTTCATTTTTTACTGATGTTAGACATGCATTTAATAAATCTTTTCTTTCAGTTAAAAAAGGATCACCAGAATGAGACCAGTTAACTGAATACTCTAGACCGCTCTCATTCATAATACCTTCAAGTTTACTTTGTAACTCTTCTTTAGTAGTCTCCGTAGAATATCTAAAATTAAAATCCATAGTTAGTTCACCAGGAATAATATTAGTTATGCCTACTCCACTATTAATATTTGATATTTGAAATGATGTTGGAGGAAAATAATCATTCCCTTCATCGTACTTTTCAGAGACTAATTTATTCAAAATTGGCGAAAAAGCATGTATCGGATTCATAGCATTTTGTGGATAAGCTATATGACCTTGAACACCTTGAACTCTCAAGTTTCCTGATAAAGATCCTCTACGACCATTTTTAATTGTATCACCAATAACTTTTTTACATGATGGTTCCCCAACTATGCACATATCTATTTCATATGAAGTTAGATCACCAGACTCTACCAATCTTTTTATACCATTCACAGCAGTACCTTCTTCGTCACTAGTTAGAATGACTACGATACTTCCAACTTTATTTTTATTATTAGATATGAATTCTTGAATTGAGTACATCATGCAAGCAATACCTCCTTTCATATCAGATGTACCTCTACCATATAGTTTTGAATCTTTATCTGTAAGCTTAAAAGGATCAGTATCCCATTTATTTACATCACCTGTTGGCACAACATCTGTATGTCCAACATAAGCAAGGACGGGTTTTTCTGAACCATATCTTGCTATTAAGTTTGTTACATCATCATATTTTTTAAATTGAATTTCAAAACCTAAGTCTTGCAAATAACTCGCAATATATTCTTGGCAATTATCATCAAATGGAGTTACTGATTTGAAGCTAATCAGTTTTTCCAATATATTAATCACATTTTTATTTTCCATAATTTATATGCCTTCCTCTTCATTTCTAATAGTTAGTACCTCATATCCATTATTCGTAACAAGTACTGTATGCTCCCACTGAGCTGACAACGAATGATCTTGGGTTACTACTGTCCAACCATCATTGAGTAGTTTTGTTTTATATTTACCAGAATTAATCATAGGTTCTATTGTAAACGTCATACCTTCTTTTAACCTTATTCCAGTTTTTCTTGTCCCATAATGCAGTATTTGTGGTGGTTCATGGAAATTTTTTCCAATACCATGTCCACAATAATCTCTGACAACACTAAAATTGTTTACATGCGCATGTTCTTGAATAACTGCTCCAATATCGCCTACATGTAATCCAGGTTTTACAATTGAAATTGCTTTATACATACACTCCTGTGTAACCTTACATAACCTATCTGCTAAAATTGAAGGTTCTCCTACACAGAACATTTTACTAGTGTCGCCATGAAAACCATCTTTTATAACTGTTACATCTATATTTATTATATCACCATTTTTTAGTATTTTTGTAGTAGCTGGAATACCATGACAAACTTGATGATTTACTGATGTACATATAGACTTTGGAAACCCTTTATAGTTAAGAGGAGCAGGTATGGCTTTCTGATCGTTTACTATGTAATCATGACATATTTTATCTAATTCTTCTGTCGAAACACCTTGCTTAACAAATGAACCAATCATAACAAGGACATCAGAGGCTAATTTACCAGCAACCCTCATTTTTTCAACATCTGTTCTTGATTTGATATCAACCATAAAATTACCTAATTAGCACTTTTTAGGTCAAATTATCAGATTTTTATTGTTGAATCCATGTAAATATGATAAAAAACCCTATCAACAATATTTAATGTAAGTTTTGTTGCAAATTAAACGTTTATTGGGAGTATTTTTATTAGTGTCAAATTTATCTATCAAAGAGATGATTAATGCAGGTGTTCATTTTGGACATCAATCCAAATATTGGAATCCTAAAATGCGTCCATTTATATATACAACATTTAAAAAACTACATATTATCAATTTAGAGAAAAGTATTGTTCACTTTAATAATGCTAAAAATTTTATTGAAAAAATAACTAAAAATAACTCAAAAATCCTATTTGTAGGGACTAAACGAGCAGCTAGGGATATAATTTCTAAATATGCAACACAGGCAAAAATGCCTTATGTCAATATTAGATGGCTAGGTGGAATGCTTACTAATTTCGATACAGTTAAAAAATCTATTCAGAAACTTGATAATTTAAATTCTCAGCTTAATACCGCATTAATAGATGGGCTCACTAAAAAAGAAACCTTGGTAATCAAAAAACAAATATCAAAACTTGAAAAGAACTTATCTGGTATTAAGCATTTAGAGACTACTCCTGATGCATTGTTTGTAATTGACACTAGATATGAAAAAATTGCAATCCAAGAAGCTAATAAATTAAATATACCTGTTATTGCTATAGTAGATAGTAATAATTCTTTTGAGGGAGTTGATTATATGATACCTGGCAATGATGATTCAATGTCATCTATTGAGTTATTTGTCAAAGAAATCACTGATATTATAATCAGTACTAAAAGTAAATTTGTTAAAACAGCTACTACTTCATCTCAAAAAGAAGAAAAATCTAAAGCAGACTCGTCAATAACTAAAACAAAGAGTCTTAAGAAAAAACAAGTAATCGATGTTAAAGCCATCGATGGTAAAAAAGAGGACTAAATGTCATCAGAATTAGAACTCCTCAAAAGATTACGAGATATCACAGGCGCAGGCATACTTGATTGTAAAAAATACCTTACAAGAGCTTCAAATGATATAGATGAGGCAGTTAAACTAATGCGCTCAGAGGAGGGTATCAAAGCAGATAAAAAGTCTTCTCGCATTGCAGCTGAAGGTGTAGTCTATTATCACGATACAGATAAGCTTGCTATGTTGATTGAGATAAATTCTGAAACAGATTTTGTTGCAAAAAGTGATGACTTTCTGGATTATGTTAAACAAACGTGCGATATAATCGCGGATAGTGAATGTATGAGCTATGAGCAACTTATGGCATCAGATAATGAATCAATTAAAAATGATCTAGAGATACTAAGAAAAAATTATGTTACTAAGTTAGGAGAAAACATACAAATCAGAAGATATGAGTTATTTAATAAAGAGTCAAATTCTGTTGTTGGTTATACTCATAATAATAAAATAGGAGCACTAGTTATTTTAAAAAATCCAAATCAACAGTTATCAAAAGATATATGTATGCAAGTTGTTGCCTCTAATCCATTAGGTTTAGATGAAAACTCAATTGACTCAGAAATTTTAGTCAAAGAAAAGGAAGTCTATAAAGCAGAATTAGATAAGCTAAATAAAAAAGATGATATAAAGAGAAATATCATGGAAGGAAAAATTAAAAAATTCATCTCTGAAAATACATTGCTCAATCAACCATTTATCAAGGATAGTGGACTAACTCTAAATAAAATTCTCAAGGATAATGAGATTATATACTTTAAACGATATCAGCTAGGCGAAGGAATAGATAAAAAGAAAGAGGATTTTGCTGAAGAAGTTTATAATCAAATCAAATAATAATGTCATCCGCTAAATATAAAAGAGTATTATTAAAGCTTAGCGGAGAAGCCTTAGTAGGAACAAAAGAATATGGAATCGATGATTCTTTTATCTCTGACCTAGCTAATCAATTAAATCAATTACATAAAACAAATATTCAACTGATAATCGTTATAGGTGGCGGTAACTTTTTTAGAGGCTCTGATCTTGAAAAGCTGGGAATTCAGCGAGTTACAGCAGATCATATGGGCATGCTAGCTACTGTCATTAATTCTCTGGCGTTACAAAGCTCCATAGAAAAACTAAATATTGAATGCAGAGTAATGTCATCTATTACAATTGAAGCTGTCTGTGAAAAATATATTAAACGCAAAGCGGAACGTCATTTAGAGAAAAATAGAATTGTAATTCTTGCAGGTGGTACCGGCAATCCTTTTTTCACTACAGACTCAGCCGCTAGTCTTAGAGCAATTGAATTAGGAGCTGAAATTATGTTGAAGGGCACAAAAGTAGATGGAATATTCGACAAAGATCCTATAAAGCATCAAGATGCTATTTTATATAAAGAAATATCATACCAGGATATTATATCTAAAAACTTAGCTGTTATGGATGCTACAGCTGTTGTGATGTGCCAAGAAAATGGAATGCCTTTAAAAGTATTTAATATACTCAAAAATGGAAACTTAAAAAATGCTATCTTAGATGATAAGATAGGTACTAAAATAATATAATCATGTTTGAAGATATAAAAAAAGAAGCAGACCAAAGTATGAATAAAGCTATTGAGTCACTTAATAGTTCCTGTTCGAAAATTAGAGCTGGTCGACCTAATCCAAGTATGTTAGATCATATTGAGGCTGACTATTTTGATGTTAAGACCCCTCTCAAACAACTCGCTAATATCACAGTAACTGATGCATCAACTATAAGCCTTAATGTATGGGATAAAACTGCTATTCAGTCGATTGAAAAGGCAATATCAACATCCGATCTTGGACTATCGCCAGTGATTAATGGTTTGAATATTCACATCAAAATTCCACCTCTAACACAAGAAAGAAGAAATGACCTTATAAAAGTATTAAAAAAAGAGGGCGAAAATACAAAAGTCTCACTTAGAAATATTAGAAGAAACATAAACACAAGTATTAATAATCTAGAAAAAGATAAACAAATTTCAAAAGACTTTGAGAGAGATTATATGATTGAAATTCAAGATTTAACTGATAAATATATTAAGTTGTCAGAAGAAATTATAGATAAAAAAATAGCTGAAATAAGCGAAGTATAAAATGTCACCAAAAAAATTATCTCATATTTCTATTATCATGGATGGCAATGGAAGGTGGGCCAACAGCAAAGGCATGCCAAGAGCTTATGGTCATCGAGCCGGTATCAAATCAGTTAATAAAATTGTGTCTGCATGTTCAGTAAGACAAATTCAAGAACTAACTCTATTTGCTTTCAGTAGCGAGAATTGGGAAAGACCCAATTATGAAGTTAAATTTCTCTTATCTTTGTTTGAAGAGTCTATTAACTTATATATTGCTGATCTTCATAAAAACAATGTACAGATTAATTTTATAGGTGATCTTTCTCAGTTCAGTCAAAAACTCCTAAAAAATATTAAGAAGGCAGAAGCATTGACCAAAAACAACAATAATCTAAAATTAAATTTTGCAATAAACTATGGTGGAAAATGGGATATTATAAATTCAATCAATAAAATGATTCATTCTAAATCATTAGATGGAAAAACCATTACATCACATGATTTTGAGCAGTTCTTGTCGTTAAAGGGTTCTAGTCCTGATCTATTAATTAGAACAGCTGGATATCAGCGTCTAAGTAATTTTATGTTATGGCAACATGCTTATACTGAATTATACTTTACTGATTGTTTGTGGCCTGACTTTGATGAGAAAGAGTTAGATTTAGCTATTAACCATTACTTTACCACGACTAGAAAGTTTGGAAAATTAGATGAATATAATCCATTATTAGAAGAAGATGTTGAATAGAATAATCACAGGTTCTATATTAAGTCTTCTAATATTAGTAATTTTGTTTTACCTACCGCTATTTTATGCTGCAGTCATTTTTTCTCTTTTTTCTCTGATTGGCTTTTATGAGTGGTTAAAAGTTTCAAAGAAAACTAAAGTGTCTATTTATTTATATTTATTGTTGATGATCTTTTTAATGTCCTTGTTATTGTTTTATCATAATCATCAAATTATTGTTGTATCAGCGTATTTTTCTTTATTAATTTGGTTTTTAATATCAATAGATATGTTTTTTGGTTCAAAAATATATAAAAAGATCCTTGACTATCAATCATCTCTAATAGGCTTGTATATGATAATTAATGCTTGGTTCCTGATAATATCAATGGGTAGTACATCTACAGCATCAGTTATTGAGGACAATTCTTATCTTTTATTTTCGGTAGTTAACTCTAACATTCACTTGTATCTCTTATTTCTTATATCGCTTATAACGATTACAGACACATCAGGATATTTTTCAGGTAAACTCTTTGGCGATACTAAACTATGCCAGGCAATTAGTCCAAATAAAACCATTGTAGGTTTGTTTGGATCTATATTGATACCTATATTAATATTTTCTTTACTATATATGTTTATGTTTACATCGCCAATAATCATAGAGGATTTACTATTTATGTTATTATGTTGCGTATATTGTACTTTTGGTGATCTATTTATGAGTATTTTTAAGAGACACTTTAATGTAAAGGATACTGGTAGTTTGTTGCCTGGGCATGGTGGAGTACTTGATAGACTAGATAGTTATCTTCCAACGATTGCAATTTTTCAAATTTGGTTATTTCTATAATGATTACGATTCTAGGTTCAACAGGCACAATTGGTATTAATACTCTGTCTATAATATCAAAGAGACAAAAAAAAAATTCAGTATTTGCATTGACAGCTAATAGTAATATTAAATTATTATTTAGTCAGATTAAGAAATTTTTACCATTGTATGCGGTCTTAAGCAATGAGAATGATGCAATTAAATTATCTAAACTATGTAGCAAACATGATCTCAAAACAAAAATACTTAATGGATCCGAAGGATTACTCTTTGTTTCTAATCATTCAAGAGTTAAAACTGTGCTCTCTGGTATTGTGGGTGCTGCAGCATTAAAGCCTACACTTGCTGCGATTGAATCAGGGAAGAAAATTTTACTCGCTAATAAAGAGTCACTTATAATGTCAGGTCCATTAATGATTAATGCAGCTAAAAAAAGTGGAGCCATCATTATTCCAGTTGATAGCGAACATAATGCGATTCTCCAAATTATGACGACGATGGGCTTAGACTTTAATAATATACAGAACTCCAAACAAAATGAAAGAATCAATAAAATAACGCTTACTGCTTCTGGAGGTCCTTTTTTAGATTTCACAAAGAATCAACTATCAAGAGTAACACCAGCACAAGCTATTAAACATCCAAAATGGAAAATGGGTAAGAAAATATCTGTTGACTCAGCATCAATGATGAATAAAGGATTGGAAATAATCGAGGCTGCAATACTATTTAACTTACAACCAAGTCAGATTAACATACTCATTCATCCTCAAAGTGTTGTACATGCACTTGTTTCGTTTTCTGATGGATCAGTTATTTCCCATATGAGCAATCATGATATGCGTGTAGCAATTAGTTATGCATTATCGTGGCCCAAGAGATATGATATTGATTTAGATGAATTAAATTTAGATACTGTTAATAATCTTTCATTTAAAAAAGTGAGAAAAAATCAATTTAAATGCCTAGATTTATGCCTGAAAGCACTAAAACTTGGAAATAATGCTCCAACCGTCTTAAATGCAGCAAACGAAGTTGCTGTTGAAAAATTTCTTGAAAATAAGATTAAATTTATCGATATACCAGTTATAATTGAACATGCATTAAGTAATATGAGATGTATGAGGAATAACACACTGAAGTCAATTTTAGCATGCGACCAATTAACAAGAGATCAAGTATCAGAATATATAAGAATTAAATGGAAATAATACAAAGCATAATTGGTTTTTTTATTGCAATAGGAATCTTGGTGACCTTTCATGAGTTTGGACACTTCTATATAGCAAGACTATTTAATGTAAAAGTACTAAACTTTAGTATAGGTTTTGGTAAAAAAATCTACACTAGAAAATCTAGCCCTGATAGTACGGAATATTCTATTGGCTTAATTCCTTTAGGCGGTTACGTTAAAATGCTGGAGTCTAGAGAGTCTGACGAACCTATGGATATAGGCTTATTGAATCAGTGTTTTGATAAACAATCTGTTTACAAAAAATTTCTAATAGTTGCAGCCGGCCCAGTATTCAATTTGATCCTTGCTGTTATTTTTTTCATATTTGTACATTTTTCTGGAATTGCAGGTATGAAACCTTTCATATCTTCTATTGATAATTATAATATTGCCAGCTCTATGGTAGATGATAAATATGAAATTATCAGAGTCAATAATACTGATACAAAAAGATGGCAAGATGTTAGGGTTGAGATACTAAATAGTGTTGTCAACTCAAATAATCTGAATCTTACTATAAGATCAGAATCCAACTACATACAAGATTTGAATATACAATATGATAAAAATATCCTTAAAATGGATGGTGATATTATTGAAAATATTGGTTTGAATATAAAGACACCTGAGATACCAGCCATAATAGGCACTGTTGAGGATAATTCTCCAGCATTTTTAGCAGGTCTGGAGGTGGGAGATCAAGTTATACTTATCAATAACTTAAAAGTAAAAAACTGGGAGATTTTTACAAATATACTCAGAAAAAACCCAAACAATATTTTACAACTTAAAGTCTTAAGAGATAACAGTTATCTCGACATAACTCTTGTGCCAACAGTAAAAACTATTAATAATAAAGATTATGGCTATGCTGGAATATCGCCAGATCGGAATTCATTAAATGATTATAGGGTTTTAGTTAAATATCCATTTATGGAGTCAATCTATAAATCATTTGCACTTACTTATGACTACACAATTTTAACATTTAAAATGATATATGAGCTTTTTACAGGGCAGGCTAATACTAATAATATTAGTGGACCTTTTAGTATTGCAGAGTTTTCTGGAAAATCCTTATCTATGGGAGCCGTTTACTTTGCATATCTGTTGGCAATCTTAAGCATTAGTCTTGGTGTCCTTAATTTATTGCCGATTCCTGTGTTAGATGGCGGACATTTAGTTTATTACACGATTGAAATGTTGACAGGTCATCCTGTATCTGAAAAGATCCAACTAATTGCACAGCAATTTGGTTTAATAATTCTTTTTGGGATAATGATTTTAGCTTTTTATAATGATTATATGAGGCTTGTTGGCTAATGCATAAAAGAATATTTTTAATCTTTCTATGTATTATCTCTATACAGTTTACAAATATCTTGATGGCTGATGAGAGTACTGATGAAACAATAATAGCAAATATTATCATTAAGGGTAACGAAAGAGTTTCTAATGATACAGTACTAACATACGCTAATATCTCAAAAGGAGACACCATTACACCAACATTAGTTCAAGATATTATTAAAAGACTATATCAAACAAATTATTTTGATGATATATCAGTTACCCAGAATTTTAATGATCTCATAATCACTCTTGTCGAAAAGCCAATAGTTTCTGATATTATAATAACTGATAATGCGATCATTGAGGACGATGATATCATAACCGCTCTTGATGATGTTGGTATATCAAGATCACAGCCGTATGATAAAAATATTTTTGATAAAATTGAACAGGAATTAGTTCGATTATATTTTGATAGAGGTAGATATAATGCATCAATATCTACCAAAGTAACTAAATTGGAGAGAAACAGAGTTAGTCTTGAGTTAATAATAAACGAGGGAGACCCATCAACAATTAAGGAAATAAATATTATTGGAAATGATGCTTTTGATAATGATAAAATCTTGGGCATTATGCAGCTTGGGACGAAATACTTCTTTGAATTTTGGTCTTCAAAGGATACATATTCTAGTTCAATTCTAAGATCTGATATAAATAAAATAGAGAATTACTACTTTGATCGTGGATATATTAGGTTTCGTGTTATCTCCAACCAAGTAAATTTATCAAATGATAATAAAGATATAATCATAACCATCAACGTAGACGAAGGAAAAAAATATGAATTTGGAGATCTTAAGCTATTTGGTAATAGTGTCCTGCCGCCTAATGATGTTATAAATAATATTTCTTCTATCATTCTTCCAAAGCAAACATTTTCTAGAAGTAAGCTGAAACAATCTGAAGATATAATTTCATATATGCTAGGAAACGTTGGATTTGCATTCCCCGAAGTTCAATCAATACCTATTATTGATGATGTTACTCAAATTGTAGATATAGAATTCAGGATGGATCCAGGTCAGAAAAGTACAGTTAGACGAATTAATATCACGGGAAATGATAATACAAACGATGAAGTTTATAGGCGTGAATTACGACAGTTTGAAGCATCCATACACAATAATTCAAATATTGAAAGATCAAAAATTAGGCTACAAAGGTTAAAATTTGTAGAGAATGTTGAAATTGAAAAAACCAAGGTATCAAATTCGAATGATCTAGTTGACATAACCTTCAAAATCAAAGAGAGGAAAGCAGGAGAATTTAAGGTCAGTGCTGGTTGGTCAGATTCTGATGGAGCTATTTTTGATATAAATCTTCAGCAAGATAATTTCTTTGGTATGGGGAAGAATGTAGGACTAAAAGCATCAAAAAGTACTGTAAATACTTCACTGCAGTTCTTTCTTACTGATCCATTTTATACTCCAGATGGTATCAGCAAAACGACTAATGCTCGAATCAGTCAGACAGATGTAAGCGGGACATCAACTTCATCTTATTTAGCAGATATTATAAGTGGCGGAGTACTCTATAATATTCCAATATCTGAAACATCTACTTTTGGTATTGGTTATGATATTTCATTTACAGACTTCACTACTACTACTTTCTCACCCATTATTGTAACTCACCATATTACGGATCATGGCAATAACGCATTTGGTTTGACGCTTAAAAGCAGTTATGTATCCGATACTAGAAATAGAACGATATTTGCAGAAAGTGGAGTACTAAACTCTTTAACCGGTGAATTATTTATGGGTATAGAAGGCGCGTCTTATGCTTCTATGTTCTATAAGACAGAATCAAATAAAAGTTACATATTAAAAACCTTTGGGTTTGATTGGCCAACTGTATTTCAAGCAAAGACAAGTCTTGGAATAGGCGTTGGATTAGGTTCAGCAACATCATTACCATTTTACAATAAGTATTTTGCTGGAGGCACAGGAACTGTAAGGGGTTTTAAGGGATCTAGCTTAGGACCATTAACATATAATGCGCCAAGAGATGGCGATGGAACAACCTGTGCAGCAAAGGCTGTTCCTGGCAAGTATATTGAATGTGATGCTGTTGGAGGCGATTTCTTATCAGCTGCGCAGTTTAACTGGATACTTGCTCCACCAGCATTTTTAGGAGAAGACACTAGGTCATTAAGAACTACTTTATTTGTTGATATAGGAAACGTATTTGAGAAAGTCAACGATTTCGAATACAATGATCTTAGAGCAAGTTATGGTATAGAATTTAATGTTCTAACCCCAATAGGTGGAGTAACTGTTGGTTTTGTTGATACATTAAAATCTAAACCAGGTGATGATACGCAACCTGTTGTATTCCAATTAGGAGGGGCATTTTAAATGTTAAAATATAGTAATATAAATATTATTTGTATTGTTTTATTGATCAGTATATTTCCGATTTCAGCTAAGGCAGAACTAAAATTGGGGATAGTTAATTTGGATATTCTATTTAAAGAAATACCAATTTATAGAGAATCTCAAGAAAAAGTAAAAAAACAATTTGATCCAAGAGCAAGAAATCTAAAAACGCTTGAACAAGAATGGAATAATTTAAATAATGAATATTTAAAAAATGAGACAGTAATGTCTGATAAAGAAAAAAATGAATTAGTTGAAAAAATTCAATCTATAGAGACTAAATTTAGATCAGGGCAAGAAAAGATTCAAGCAGATCTTCAAAAAGTTCAACAAGAAGAGTTGTCGAGAATAAGAGGTATTGTAGAAAAAGCAATAACTGAATATGCTGAAAATAATAATTTTGACATTATAATACGAGCTGATGGAACAACATTATATGCTAAAAAGTATATTAACATAACTCAAGAAATTATCTCAAAACTTCAATAATGAAGCTTAAAAAGAAATATACCTTAAAAGAGCTCTCTGAGTTGTATAATTGTCAGATCATAGGAGATGAAACATCAGAGGTAGACTCTGTATGCAGTTTAGAAAATAGTAAAAAAAAATCTTTATCCTATCTTTCGGATACTAAATTCTTACCCTTATTAAATAAAACTAAAATTAATTTTTTAATAACAACGAAGAGTATTAGTGAGCAAATTAAATCACCAACTTTCATGTTTCTTATAACTGATAACCCTTTATTGCTTTTTTCTAGCATTATTAATGATTCTATTGATCTTTCTGTGAGTAACTTGTTTGTTGGTAATAATAATTACAATAATATCTCCAAAAATACTATAATAGGAAAAAACACAGTCTTTGGCAGCAACATAACAATAGGTGAAAATTGTGTTATTTATCCTAATGTTACTATTTATGATGATACAGTAATTGGTGATAATGTTATTATCCATTCAGGATCTGTTATTGGTTCTGATGGGTTTGGCCTAGTAAAGGATAGTGATGAGTGGCTCAAAGTTCCTCATATTGGCAATGTAGTTATAAAAGATAATGTGGAAATTGGGGCTAATTCAACTATAGACAAAGGAACAATAGATAGTACTGTTATATCTAAGAATGTAAAAATTGATAATCATGTGCATATTGCTCATAATGTAATCATAGGTGAAAATACAGCTATAGCAGCGTGTGTTGGAATTGCAGGGAGTACTACTATCGGTTGTAATTGTACTATAGGTGGTGGCACCGGCATCAATGGACATATAAGTATAGTAGACAATGTACATATTCATGGAATGACTATGGTCACAAAATCTATAACCGAATCAGGTATGTATGCTTCTGGAACGACGGTAGAGCCTGTTGCTTCTTGGAGAAAAAATCAAGCTAGATTTAAAGAGTTAGATTCATTGGCAAAAACTATTAAGAAAAAAATATAAACTGGAGTAAATATGAGCAACAATGACATTCAAAACTATCTACCACATAGATACCCTTTTCTTTTAATTGATAAAATAATTGATTTTAAAAAACATGATTATTTGATTGCTCAAAAAAATGTTAGTAATAATGAACCTTTTTTTCAAGGTCATTTTCCTGAATATCCAGTATTTCCCGGTGTCCTAATTTTAGAGGCTATGGCTCAGGCCACGGCACTTCTAGATTTCAAGAGTAATGAAAGAGAGAAGAATAATTTACTTTATTATTTTGTTGGAATTGACAAAGCTAGATTTAAAAAACCAGTTTTCCCTGGTGATATATTAATTATAGATGTCAAATTAAATCAAAGCAAAAGAGATGTTCATAAGTTCACTGCATCATGCAAAGTAGATGATTTGATTGTTTGTTCAGCGGAACTCATTGGTGCAGTTAGAGAGAAAGAATGATTCATTCAACTGCGATAATATCAAATAATGCTAGTATTGACTCATCTGCTAAGATAGGCGCTTATTCAGTTATAGATGATAATGTTTCTATTGGTTCTAATACTATAATTGAATCACATGTTGTTATAAAAAATTATACGACTATTGGCAATAATAATCATATATATCAATTTTCTTCAATTGGAGAAGATCCACAAGATCTAAAATATAACGGAGAAGACACGAAACTAATCATAGGGGATAATAATATTTTTAGAGAATACTGTACTATAAATAGAGGAACCACTACTGGCATAAGTGAGACATTTATAGGATCTAATAATTTATTTATGGCTTATACTCATGTAGCTCATGATTGTGTAATTCAAGATAATTGTATAATGTCTAATGCAGCTTCACTTGCTGGTCATGTCAGGATAGGTAGCAATGTATCGCTAGGGGGTTTTACATTGGTACATCAATTTTGTGATATTGGAGACTATGCATTTAGTGGTCTAGGCACCGTTATATCAAGGGATGTTTCACCCTATACATTAGTGGCAGGCAATCATGCTCAGGCTTATAAAATCAACTCTGCTGGACTGAAAAGAAAAGGTTTTAATGATAAAACTATTTCCTCATTGGAGAAAGTTTTTAAATTATTCATTAAATCGAAGTCAAGTAGACAAGAAGTACAGGCAGCATTTGAAAAGTTAAATATTAAATCTTCAGAGGTCGACTATTTTATTGATTTTATTAAGAATAGTGAAAGAGGTGTAACAAGATAATTATTCAATCATTCGGTCTGCAAGTTTTGAAAGATTATCGGCCGCCCCTGGAAGAAGTACTTTTCGTATGTCATCATAATCTTCACAAATCTTTTTTCTATAAGTCTCGTCTTGATCAATTTTTTGTAATTCAACCATTATTTGAACTTCATCATTATAATCAGGCTGAATAAATTCTTTCACTATTGGTTTAGAACCAAGATGTTCTCCTAATACTAAATTAACTAATCCAATATATTTGATCTTAACTAAGCTTTTCATAATTAAATATGTTATAAATGAAAGCCTATACATTATTATCATTGGTATATTTAAAAGTGCTAATTCTAATGTTATGGTTCCTGAAGCAGTTAAAGCTTTTTTACAATTTACTATAGTTTCGATATCTTTACCATCTGCTAAAATATTATCCCAGCCTTTCGGCAATAATGAGAGAATTGTTTTCTTTGCAGTATTATTTGAATAAAATATCTTAATATTTTTTTTTCTAATATCTTCATTTTTTGATAATTTTATACAATTTAACATTGAATGTAGATTATTTTTGATTTCAGAATCTCTACTTCCAGGAAATATACCAATATCAATTTTTTTATTATCATAATTCGGTATTTGAATATGGAATTTTTGGTTATCTGCTAGAGGATGACCTACATATGTAACTTTATCTGTATATCTTTTAAATAACTTTTCTTCAAAAGGAAATACAACAGCAAGATGATCCACATTCTTGATGATATTATAAATTCTTTTTTCTCGCCATGCCCATACTTGTGGAGCTATATAAAACAGAACTTTTATACCATTTCTTTTAGCATGCTTAGCTATTTTTAAATTGAACTCTACATAGTCTACAAGTATTATAAGATCTGGTTTTCGTTCATCAATATGTCTATATGCAATATTTAGTGCGTTTTTTATCTTATTGTATTTAGAAACTACTTCGATAATTCCAACAACCGAAATTTCCTCTGAATTATATACGATTTCTGCTCCTGTTTTTTCTACTTCTCTCTGACCAATTGCAGAAAAAGTTATATTGGAATTGACTTTTTTATGCATATTAATATATTCTGCAGCATGTTGATCACCAGATGATTCACCAGCAACTATAAATATTTTCTTTTTATTTATCATTTATATTTATTTATTATTTCTGATATAAATTCAATACTATTATTGTCTAGCTCAGGATAAATAGGAATTGAGACGCATTCTTTCGTTATTTTTTCTGTATTTACAAGCTTATACTTATAATTGTATGAGTTAAAGGCTTTTTGCTTATAGATAGGAATAGGATAGTAGATACCATATGGAATATCATTTTCTTCTAATAAATTAATAAATTTTTTTCTATTCTTAACTCTAAGCGTAAATTGATTATATACATGACATGTGTTCTGAGCTTGATATGGCACTCTTACTTTAACATTATTGATCAATTTTTTATATTTTTTTGCTATTGCTATTCTTTTTTTATTTGTTTCCTTTATATACTTAAGTTTTGTAAGCAATACACATGCTTGAATTTCATCCAGCCTTGAATTATAGCCTATATACTCATGTACATTCCTTACAATGCCACCATGATTACGAAGTTTTTTAAGTATTTTAGATTTTGCTTCATTATTTGTTATTATCATTCCTCCATCACCAGCACAACCTAAGTTTTTTGTAGGAAAAAAACTAAAACACCCAAATTGACCAAATGTACCTGTGTATTTATTATCGATTTTAGCTCCAAAAGATTGCGCACAATCTTCAATAAGGCTCAGTTTATATTTTCTACATATTTTTCTAATTTCATTTAATTTACATGACTGTCCAAATATGTGAACTGGCATTACTGCTTTTGTCTTTTTTGTAATTAATTTTTCTATTAATTTATGATTAATATTGAATGTATGTGGATTAATATCTGCAAATATGGGTTTAGCACCTGTTAAAGCTATGACTTCAGCTGTTGCAAAATATGTAAAAGGTGTGGTAATTACCTCATCACCAGGACCAATCTCCATAGCTCTCAGTGAGAGTAATAATGCATCTGTTCCTGAATTGCATGACACTGCATAATTTACTCCTAAATGACTTGCAAATTTATCTTCAATAGTTCTTACATTCTTTCCTAGGATATATTGTCCAGAAGATAATACATCTATTATATTTTTGTTTATCTCTTTAGAGATAGTTTTATATTGTTCCTTTAAATCAAATATTTTAATCTTTTTCATAATAATTTTGATATGACCGTTGCTGTTTTGACAGCACTCATTCCTTGAGCTCCGTCAACTAAAGGTTTGTCAATTCCTAAACAAGATAATATGAAATTATTAATTTCTTCTTTTAAAGAGTCAGATTTTTTATAATTAAATTCTTTAAATTGAAATATACCTTTAGTTTTTTTTACTTTTTTGTTGTATCTTTTTATATTCGAGTTCATGAAATCAACAGAATAATATTTATCTTTTTCAAAAATTCTAACCTTCCTCTCGTTTTTTTGACTAATTCTACTCGCTGTTAAGTTAGCCACAGCCCCTCCTATAAATTCTAATCTGACATTTGCGATATCTGTACTTTTTGTTATTATTTTTTTTCCAAATGCAGATACATTCTTAATTTTCTTTTTAATTAGTGTGGTAACAATATCAATATCATGAATCATCAAATCGAAAATTACATTCACATCTGTAGATCTAGGATTAAATTTAGCTAGTCTGTGGACTTCTATAAATACTGGGTTTTTTATATCACTACTGAGCTTGGACATAACGGGATTAAATCTTTCAAGATGTCCAGCTTGCAACACAATCTTATGTTTTTTAGCCATAGATATTAGTTTACTTGCTTCTTGCACAGTTTGAGTCATAGGTTTTTCAATAAGTACATGTTTTTTATGAGATAAAAAATATTTTGCAATTTCATAATGACAATTGGTGGGCGTTACTATTGATACTGCATCTATATCCTTATATATTTCTCTATAATCATCAGTTATTTTTATATTTTTGGTATGATTTTTATCAATATTATTAAGATTTTTATCTACTATCCATTGAACTTCGCAGTTTTTATGTGATAGGAACTTCTCTAGATGATATTTACCTAAATAACCTATACCAATAACTCCAACTTTTATTTTATTTTTTTTCATATGCAGTATTGATTTACATTTTTTGTTATATTTATAATATCTCAATTATATATAGTGAACTAGTTATGACAAGTCAAATTTTTGCAGGTGTAGATGAAGTTGGAAGAGGTTGTCTGGCGGGCCCCGTCATTTCTGTAGCTATTATTCTAAAAAAATCAATAGACAGGGAGCTAATGATAGATTCTAAGAAGCTTTCAGTTGGAAAAAGGATTAGGTTATCTAGATATATACTGAGACATTCTCGCTCTATTGGTGTGGGGATATGTACTAATCATGAGATAGATAGAATTAATATACATAATGCAACTTTAAATTCAATGAAAAAAGCAATCACAAATTTAGATTTAAGTCCAAAAATAGCATATATTGATGGTAAGTTTACTCCTGATTTAGATATTGAGTGTAAAAGTCTAATAAGAGGTGATGCCATAATGCCAGAGATTTCCGCAGCATCTATAGTAGCTAAGGTTCTACGTGATAATTATATGATTAGCTTAGATAAGATTCTCCCAGTATATGGATTTAGAAGCAATAAAGGTTATGGAACAATCAATCATATGAAAGCGTTAAATTTATTTGGTCCATCAATCTACCATAGATTCAGTTTCGCGCCTTTGAGTGATGTATGATGAAGAAGAATTTTACACAAATACATCTTCATTCATCATATTCTCTTAAAGATAGTACTATTGATATTGATAGACTGATAAAACTAGCAAAAAAAAATAAAATTAAGACTCTTGTATTGACAGACTATTTAAATCTTTTTGCAGCGATTAAATTTTATCAGAAGTGTATAGATAATAAAATTAAGCCAATTATTGGATGTCAGATACCCTTGATTGAAAAAATATCTAGAAAAAATCTTGGATCTATAATTCTTTTATGTAAAAATTTTTCAGGATATAAGAATCTAATCAAGCTAGTTAGTCAAATTCATGTCCAAAAAAAACCGAGCGAAAACCAAGGTGCTAATATTGATCAATTAAGAGAATATAATAAGGATATTTTATTATTATCTGGCGGCAGAAATGGTATTCTCGGGATGAATCTTTTAGTGAGTGATTTTGATGAAAAAAATAATCTTGCTAAATCACTCAGTGAAATATTTAAAGATAGAATGTATTTGCAAATTGATCGGATTAATGCTGATAAAGAGGATATATATAATAACAAAATAATTCAAATATCAGAGAATTTAAATCTGCCGATTGTAGCAGCAAATAATGTTCTATTTCTCAATAGACAGGATTATGATGCACACGAAGTAAGAGTATGTATTAATAAAAAGATTAAGCTTGAAGATAGAGCGAATCAAAGAGAATTCACGGAAGAACAATATTTTAAGTCTGAAAAAGAAATGACTGAAATATTTAATGATATTCCTGATGCGATGGAAAATCTTTCTGAAATAATAAAAAGATGCAATATTATTATTTCCTCTGATTCATATCATTTACCAAACTTTAATACTCCAAATAATATTGAGATAAATGAATACTTTGATAATAAAGTTAAAACAGGTCTTAATGAGATTATAGAAGCTAATGGTATTCAAAATCCTAGTATATATCTTGAAAGATTAAATACAGAATCTAATGTGATAAAAAAAATGGGATTTGTAAGTTATTTCTTAATTGTTCATGAGTTTATTGATTGGGCAAAAAATAACTCTATACCTGTCGGACCGGGTAGAGGTTCAGGCGCAGGATCACTAGTTGCTTATGCTCTAAATATAACTTCTATCGACCCAATACTACATAATCTACTTTTTGAGAGATTTTTAAATCCGGAGAGAATATCTATGCCAGACTTTGATATAGATTTTTGTATGATTAACAGACAAAAGATCATTGATCATATTACTGATGTATATGGTGAAAATAAAGTTTCTCAGATTATAACTTATGGGTCATTATCTGCTCGTGCAGTAATACGAGATGTCGGTAGAGTTTTGGGAATGGGCTACACTTTTGTAGACAGAATAGCCAAAATGATTCCATTTAGTGTTGGAATAACAATTGACGATGCTCTAAAACAAAATAAAGAACTAAAAAAAGAATATGATTCTAATGATGAAATAAAAAATCTAGTAGATACCTCAAAAAAACTAGAAGGATTACCCAGAAATGTTGGAAAGCATGCTGCAGGAATAGTTGTTGCGCCTGATGAAATAGATGATTTTATACCACTTTACAGAGTTGAGGAGAGTGATGAAATAGTTACACAATATGATAAAGATGATATAGAAAAACTAGGTTTAGTAAAATTTGATATTTTAGGCTTGAGAACATTAAGCATAATTGATAAGGCGGTCAGATGTATTAAAGATAAACATGGGGAAATAAATCTACATCATGAGGATATAAAAGTTCCCGATAAGAAAGTTTTTAATTTATTACAAAAAAAGCTTACTACTGGTGTATTTCAACTAGAGTCATCAGGAATGAAAAGATATATGGAGAGATTAAAACCCGATTGTTTTGATGATATCGTTGCATTGGTTGCGTTATATAGACCAGGGCCACTAGGAACCAATATGGTTGATGATTTTATAAGTAATAAACATGGTAGAAAAATTGATTATGAACATCCATTATTGGAACCAATACTATCAGAGACATATGGACTTATCTTATATCAAGAGCAAGTCATGGAAATCTCAAGATCTCTGGCTGGTTACACATTAGGAGAAGCAGATTTACTTCGAAGAGCGATGGGGAAGAAGAAAAAAGATGAAATGGAATTACATAGAAATAAATTTATTGAGGGTGCAAAAAATAATAAAATATCCCCTACAATATCAAATTCTATTTTCTCAAAAATGGAAAAATTTGCTGGTTATGGCTTCAATAAATCTCATTCTGTTGCATATGCATTTATTTCATATCAAACTGCATATTTGAAAACTTACTATACCTCGGAATTTCTATCATCTGCATTATCATCTGATATGGATAATACTGATAAGATAATATCATTAGTAGATGCATCAAAAGAAATGGATCTTGCAATTATTCAGCCAAACATTAATACATCAGAATTTAATTTTACTTCTATAGATGATAAATCGATTTTATTTGGACTTGGTGCGATCAAAGGAGTTGGTTATAATGCAGTTAAACATATTATAGAAGAGCGAAACATAAATGGTATTTTTAAAAATTTATTTGATTTTTGTGAGAGAGTTTCTCTAAGTACTGTGAATATAGGCACTATTGATTCTCTAATTTATTCGGGATCTTTTGATTGTTTTGAGGACAGCAGATTGTCTATGAAAAATGCTCTTGAGAAAGCAATGAAGTATGGTCTACATAAGCAAAATACCAAAAATACTGGACAGCATGAATTATTTGAAAATAAATCCGAATCAATTTCTCTTGATGCGAGAGTAGTCGATATTACTACTAATAAGGATTCATTAGAAGGCAGATTGAAGTCTTATAATTTAGAAAAAAAGGTTCTTGGGTTTTATCTTACCGGTCATCCTGTAAATGAATTTCGTAAAGAAATTGATGCAATGTCAATTAAGACTATAGATTATTATTTTAATGATTATTATAGCAGAACTCCAATCGATGGTTTTAGTGAACCAGCAACAATAAGCGGGATGATAATTAGCAGTCGCGTACAGAGAATGAGCCAGGATAGATTTTTAAATATACTCACATTAGATGACTCAACACATAGACTCGAGGTAATTATTTATCCAGATATTTATGAGAAGTATAGAAGCCTAATTAGAGAAAATGAATTATTATTTATATCAGGTATAATAGCTATTGATGATTATAATGGAGATTTAAGTATGAAAGCGAGCAAGATTATTGATCTTGACTCTGCACGACAACAATATTCTAAAGAAGTTGAAATATTTTTATCATCTGAATTAATTAATGATCAAACATTATTAAAAATAGTCAGTCTTCTCGAACCATATAAAAATGGCACTTGCCCATTAGTTATAAAATGTTTAAGTCAGAAACATATAGTACCATTAAGTTTAGATCAGGAGTGGTTTATTAATCCAACATCTTTGCTTATTGATAACCTGTCTGATTTGGTTGGAAAAGAAAATATTGTCGTGAAATATCAGTAGTTATGTTATATTAATCATTAATAATTGCTTTAATAAAAATGAAAGAATACAATCCAAACTACCTAGACTTTGAACAACCACTGCTTGAAATTGAAGCAAAAATTAAGCAATTAAAAAATGATCCTGAAAAAACTGCTAAAAGTGAAGCTTCGATTACTAAGCTTGAAAAGGACTATGTAGAACAAACTAATAAAATATTTAATGGATTGACTGACTGGCAAATATCCCAACTAGCCCGCCATCCTCTTAGACCATATACTCTAGATTATATACCTAATTTATTCTCATCATTTGATGAGCTTCATGGTGACAGAATGTTTGGTGATGATCCGGCGATTATAGCTGGAATGGCTAAGATTGATAAGTATGATTTCATGTTCATTGGGCACCAAAAAGGCAGGGATGCAAAAGAAAAAGTAAAAAGAAATTTTGGTATGCCAAAGCCTGAGGGATATCGTAAGGCGCTTAGGGTTATGAAATTAGCTGAAAAATTTAATTTGCCAATTATCACATTCATTGATACGCCAGGAGCATATCCAGGTATTGATGCAGAGTCTA
>MDTB01198688.1_pt1 | contig 28311 bp, 30 predicted proteins | sample 811161 | NCBI WGS metagenome assembly MDTB01 (sample SAMN05326650, study PRJNA326480) | marine metagenome | isolation source: seawater | place: Mediterranean Sea | collected 2009
ATCGCGAGGCCGTGGCGCAAGTTTATCAGCATGACAATACCGCCACGGAAATCAACACCTCGCTCAACACCTCGCTCAATGCCACGAGCAATGCTGCAAGCACTTCCGACACCCCCGATACGCCGCCTGCCGCGACCTCGGCCCAGCAGACATATGGGCACGTGCAATTGGAAACCAACTGGCACGCACCGCTCGGCGGGATAATGCGGGCCATTGGCGCGGTATTAGTCCGCGAAAGTGGATTTTAATTGCGCGTTATATAAGCATCCACCAAGCCGTCGCCTTTAAAGGTGGTACTGGCGGAAGCAAGATATTTATCCCGATCGCTATATCCGGCGCTGGCCGTTAACTCGGGCAGCATGTCGAACTGGGCGAGATCAAGCTGGCGGTCAACAAGTGCGGCTTCCATCGCCGCCAGTTTGCGTTCCCGATTATATTTGAGTGCACGGGCGATCGCTTCATAAAGCGTGATCGGCGCACTCGTTTCTTTCATATCACTGGCAAGCAGTTCAACATCGCTCTGGACATGACTGCCAAGTTCAGACGCGTCAAAGGGGGCTGGCGCGCGTGCACATGCGACCAAAAAAAACACCAAACACAATGATACAGCAGCCTTTAAACGCACTGGTGCAATACTTCCCTACACAACAACTTGTCCCCTCAGACAATCTCTGAGTAATACTAAATTTCTGAAAAAACTGCAATATTTGGAAAATTGCTACTTCCTTTTATTGTTACGATGTGAGGAAATTGTGCAAAGGAGTGCGTCCGTCATGCCGGAAATTTTTGCAGCAAGGTCGATCATCACGATGAATGAGGGCCAACCTCGCGCGACTCATGTGGTCGTTTCCGAGGGGCGGGTGTTAAGCGTCGGTACAGCAGACGATATCGCCGTTTGGCACGCAAACTGGCCCGATGCCAAACTGAATGACGCATTTTCGGACAAAGTGATCTTGCCCGGCTTTGTCGAAGGCCACAGCCATATGATGGAAGGCCTGTTCTGGAATTATACCTATGTCGGCTATTATGACCGCGAAGGCCCTGATGGGACGATATGGCCGGGCTTGAAATCGATCGAGGAAGTGACGGACCGACTGAAAAGCCTGCACGTGGCGCAAGAGGACAAGTCCGCGCCCCTGATTGCATGGGGTTTCGACCCGATTTTCTTTGAAGGTCGCCGAATGAACATTGCTGACCTAGATTCTATTTCGACCGAATGCCCAATTATTGTGCTGCATGCCAGCTTGCATATTTTGAACACGAACTCGTTCGTTATCGACAAAGCCGGTGTCAGCCCGGGCGATAATAATGAAGCCATTCGCCGTGATGAAACCGGCCAGCCGACTGGCGAATTTCTCGGGCAGCTTGGCATGTATATGGCGATGCGGGTAACCGGCCTTAACCTGATGGCAGCGGCTGGCGAGCCGCAAACTTTATATAATTTTGCCCACGTTGCCCGGCAAGTAGGTGTGACGACCGCAACCGACCTCGCCAACCCCTTACCCGATAATGCTGTCGACACACTGACCGAAATTACCAAACGCGATGATTTTCCTTGCCGTCTGGTCGTCGCCTTTCAGGGTGGCGGGCCAAAAGCCGATATTGGCATTAGCCGTATTCACGCCCTGGCCGATCGTCAATCGGACAAGTTGCGCTTTTCACTGGTCAAGTTCGTGGCCGATGGCTCGATACAAGGTTTCAGCGCACGCCTTAAGTGGCCGGGCTATCACAATGGCGCCGAAAATGGCCTGTGGTACATTGAACCAGAGCGCCTCGCTGCGCTGATCGACGCCTATAATGCGGCTGGTATTCAAATTCATATCCATACAAACGGTGATGCATGCACGGATGTTGCGCTTGATGCCATTGACGCCGCCTTGCGCAAGCACCCATGGGCTGACCACCGCCATACGTTGCAGCATTGCCAGATGGCCGATCGCGCGCAATTCAAGCGGATGCGCGCACTTGGCGTAGGCGTGAATTTGTTTTCTAACCATCTTTATTATTGGGGCGATGCGCACATCACTACCACTATGGGACCAGATCGCGCGGCGCGGCTTGACGATGCTGGCGGCGCACTGGCGGAAGGTGTGCCGGTTGCCATTCACTCGGACGCGCCTGTCACAGCGCTGGCACCCTTGTTTACGGCTTGGTGCGCTGTTAATCGCCTATCATCAACCGGCGCACGGCTCGGAACTGACGCGCATTGCCTCACGGTCGCACAGGCGCTGCATGCCATAACGCTCGGTGCGGCCTACTCGCTGAAAATGGATCACGAGATCGGTAGCATCGAAGTGGGCAAGCGCGCGGATTTTGCCGTGTTGGACACCGACCCTTTTGATGTCGATGCGATGAAACTTAAAGACATCGGCGTAAGCGGCACGGTGGTCGGCGGCATTGTTCACCTCAATGCATCATCCGGCTGATACCAAAGAATTGACACCAGAAACCTGAAAGATCACCACTAACCATGTCACCGCAACCGACCCCTTTGACAATTATTTCTGGCTTTTTGGGCGCAGGGAAAACCAGCTTGCTTAACCACCTTCTGCATCATGCCGGCGGGCGTCATATCACGGCATTGGTAAATGATTTCGGTGCACTCAATATCGACAGTGAACTTATCGCCGCAGCGCATGGCAACGAAATCTCGCTCGCAAATGGCTGCGTATGCTGTTCGATCAGTGATGATCTCGGCACAGCATTGGCCCAGTCATTGAACCGCACGCCACAACCAGACCATATTATCATCGAAGCCAGCGGCGTCGCAGACCCGGAACGAATTGCCCTTTACGCGCAGGTTGATAAGGAATTGCGGCTGGACGGTATCGTAACCATGATAGATGCAGTCGCTCATGCCACCCACGCAGACAACCCGCAAATCGGCGATATTTATGCCCGCCAAGTCAACGCCGCCGATCTGTTTATCATGACCAAAACCGACATCGCATCGCAAGCGAGCATACATGCGCTGGTCACCACGCTGGGCGAGCAAAACCCCGCAACGCCTCGCATCAAGGCCGTCAACAGCGCGGTCGACGCCGACATAATTCTGGGGGTCAATAGACAGACGGAGGGCAAAAATTCGGCAAAACTTTCACCGCAAGCGGCGCCTGAACATGCGTTTCAGCAATGGGCTGGCCATATATCGCCAACATCCTGCCGCCAAATGCTTGCCAAAAAACTACGCGCCCTTGCCCCCCACCTGCTGCGTGCCAAAGGCATATTTTGCGACAATGAGGGCGCCTATGTCATCCACTATGCCGGGCATCGCATTTCGTTTGACCCATATGGTGGGCGACCGAGCGGCCATATGGTCGTTATCGGAACGTCGGATATGCCGGCCGCTGACGATTTGTCTGCCCATTTTCACGAGGGTATCAGCTAATGGTGTGGGACTTACCAACGCGCGTTTTTCATTGGTTGTTTGTCGCGGCAATCGCGGGGGCATTTATCACCGGTCGGCAGGGCGATTTGTTCTGGCATGAAATATTCGGTCTCGCCGCATTGGGGCTTTTTGTATTCAGAATAATCTGGGGATTAGTCGGGCATAAAACCGCGCGGTTTTCCACTTTTCTCGCCGGTCCACGGCGTATCTGGAATTATCTCAAGAGTTTGCTGCACCGACGCAATGCACCGACCCTCGGCCACAACCCGTTGGGCGCATTATCCGTGCTGGCCTTGCTAGGGTTAATGGGTAGCCTCGCTATCACTGGCTTGTGGACGGGCGACGATATTCTCTATGAAGGCCCGCTAACACCTCTCGCGCCAGATTGGGCCACGCCCGCGGGTCGTTGGCATGTCATATTGCAGGACTTGATCTTGCCGCTCGTCGGCCTGCACATTCTGGCATTAGCTGTACATCACTTTGTTCTGAAAGAGCGTCTTGTACAACGCATGATACATGGCGGCGAAGGTGCTGATACACCGCCGACCACGCGCCGCACCCGGATCGGATTATGTGCGTTGGTCGTGTGCCTCACCGCAGCGATTTCGCTCGCTGCTCTTACACCCAATTATTAAGGCATAAAACAGCGTTATTTTTTGTTGCGGTAACTCTGGTGACAAGCTTTGCATGTGCCGCCCATTTTCTTGGCAGCAGCAGCGATAGCCCCTTTATCCGTGCCTGCCATGGCGAGCTTTTGAAGCGCGCGAGCCGCCATCGCATTGTCAGCTGCCTTCGCTTTGAAGTCGTCGAAATCTGCCCAGATTTCCGCACGTGCACCGGCGCTCTCACTGCCTGCCGGAAAATGCGCAGGCATTTCTTCTGCCCAGTCGCCAATAAGCTTGGCAGCATCGGCAATTGCGCCAAAGTCATCAGCACCTAAATGCTCTTTGAAAATTGACTGGATCGCCCCGCCGCTTTGTTTGAAACGGTGAATGCGCTTATCAACAATCGATGCATTTTCGGGCGGGGCCACGCTATCGTGAGAGTGGTTGGATGTCTCATCATGGGCTACGACAGATACCGAAGTAGATATCGAAACAGCCACGGCGACAAACATGGAAAGGCCGATTGCCAAAAAACGCATAAGTTTACTTCCTAATCACGGTATGAGGGGTCTTGCCGGTCAAGTTTGCGCAATAATGCAGGCCATGCCAGCGCATCAACCCCCGGCCCGAACAAAGTTCGAGATTGCTCGGCAGTTGTATCAAGCGCCGCCTGGCTCGGCCGGTTTAATTCACCGGTCATCGCACGAATTTGGGCGGTGCACGCACGCTCAAGGAAATAGATCGCAATGAATGCAAGGGCACAATTTTCACCAACAGCCAACGTGCCGTGATTACGCAGCAGCATAAGTTTTTTGTCGCCAATATCATTGATCAGTCGCTCACGCTCGTCGAGATCAAGCGCCACACCTTCGTAATCGTGATAGGCAAGCTGCGAGGTAAGCAACATGGATTGTTGAGTGATTGCCTGCAAACCTTCCTTCTGGGCAGAAACCGCAACGCCGTCATCTGTGTGCAAATGCAGCACGCATTGGGCATCATCGCGGGCGCTGTGAATAGCGCTGTGAATGGTAAAGCCTGCCGGATTTACAAAATACGGGCTGTCCATGACAATGTTGCCTTCAAGATCGATCTTGACGAGGCTCGACGCCGTAATTTCTTCGAACAACATGCCATATGGATTGATCAGAAAATGATGTTCTGGCCCCGGAATGCGCACGGAAATATGGGTGAAGATCATGTCGTCCCAGCCATGCATGGCGACCAGACGATAAGTTGCTGCCAAATCGACACGCAACTGCCATTCTTCCTCACTGACCATGTCCCTGACGGACGTAATTTCTTCTGCTGCAGACATCGGTTTCCCTCCCTTAAACTATAGTTATACCCTGAGGCGAAACTTGGGTTTTGTCAATTCCCTCGCCAATTCTTGCCGCCCCGACAGCAAAGCTATGCGTCAAGTATCGGCCCAAGCGCGTGGCGCCAAGCACGTTGTTTTTTGTCGCGCATATTATCCGACATTGCCGGTTCAAATGCAGCATCCCGCACCCAGCTTTCAGCGAACGCGTCCAGCGTATCGAACCAGCCAAGCTTCATCATAGCCAGCATCGCCGCCCCAGCCGCTGTGGTTTCAGTAACTTCCGGTCGGTCAATCGGGCAGGTGCATAAGTCAGACAGATTCTGAACGAACCAGTCATTCGCAACCATGCCTCCGTCAACCCGCAAGCGCGGCGGCACCGACATGCCGACTTGGGCCATATCGTCGTTGATCGCCCGCATCAGGTCGCTGGTCTGCAATGACACGGCTTCCAGCGCGGCGCGCACAATTTCGGCCCGTCCCGTATCGCGGGTCATGTTGAACAGCGCGGCGCGAGCATCAGGTTTCCAGTGCGGTGCACCCAGACCGGTAAAAGCCGGCACCAGCACCACATTGCTGTCAGGCGCGGCTTGGGCGGCAAGGGCCGCTGTCTCGGCCGCATCATCTATGATGCACAGCGCATCTCGTAGCCATTGAACAATCGCGCCAGCCATAAATATACTGCCCTCCAGCCCGAAAACTGTTTGTCCATCTATTCGGTAGGCAATCGTTGTCAGAAGCCGATTTTTTGAGATCACCGCCTGGTCGCCGGTATTTGCCAGCACGAAACAGCCCGTGCCATAGGTTGATTTTATCATGCCTGGACGGAAACAGGCCTGCCCCAGCACTGCCGCCTGCTGGTCGCCCGCCATTCCGCAGATTGGCAGAGAAACGGGTAGAATATCCCCCGCCGTCGCACCGAAATCCGACACATTATCGCGTACCTCTGGCAATAAATTGCGCGGCACATTAAACAGCGACAGCAAATCATCGTCCCAATCATGGGTATGGATGTTAAACAGGCTCGTGCGCGCCGCATTTGTGGCATCGGTTAGATGCATCTCGCCCGCCGTCAGCTGCCAGACAAGCCAGCTATCGACTGTGCCAAATGCCAGCTCACCAGCCTCGGCGCGAGCTCGCGCATCTGGCACATTATCTAGCAACCAAGCGATTTTACTGGCTGAGAAATAAGGGTCTAGAAGCAGACCAGTTTTCTCGCGGATCACGTCTTCATGCCCGGCCGCAGCGAGCGCGGCGCAGTGATCAGCGGTGCGCCGGTCCTGCCAAACAATAGCGTTAGCAATCGGAGCACCGGTTTTCCGGTCCCAAATAATCACGGTTTCGCGCTGATTGGTAATCCCGATGCCTTTGAAATTTTCCATGCCTGCCGTTTCGATAACGCGGCGGCATACATCCAGCGTCGTTTGCCAGATCTCGGTAGCGTCATGCTCGACCCAGCCATCAGCGGGGAAAATCTGTGTGAATTCTTGCTGGGCAACAGCGTGAATTTTGCCATCACGGCAAAACGCCAACGCACGACTGGATGTCGTACCCTGATCAATACTTAATACGAGTTCCCCTGCCATACGCTCCTCCCTTTACGGTTTCATTGGCATGCGATAATACCCATGCGGGCAGCATGCGTGTAGGCTGTTTTTACACCTATTCCATGCTACAAGGCATAAAAAGGGCAAGCCAAACGTACTGCGAACAGCCATGAGAGGCGAAGGCATAGACTTATGACCACGGGCGCACGAGAGAAAAAACTGGCATTTGTTGCAAATGGGCGCGACGACGCGGAGACCGCCTGTGCCAAATTGCACGCGCGCTATAACGGCGTGCCGGTTGCCGATGCCGATATTATTGTCGCGCTGGGCGGTGACGGGCTAATGTTGCAAACGCTACACAAATGTCTGGACACGGGCACACCGATTTTCGGCATGAACTACGGCTCAATCGGGTTTTTGATGAACCGGTTTGAAGAAGATGGTTTGCATGAGCGCATTGCCGGTGCCAAACTTTCAGTACTGCATCCGCTACACATGCAAGCCACTGCGAACGATGGCACCGAACATTCCGCGCTTGCAATCAATGAAGTATCACTTCTGCGCGAGACAGCGCAGGCCGCCAAACTCAAAATTTCCGTCGATGACAATGTGCGCATGAAGGAACTGATTTGCGATGGCGTGCTGGTTTCAACGCCAGCAGGCAGCACGGCCTATAATTTGTCCGCGCATGGGCCAATATTACCAATCGAGGCATCATTGCTAGCCCTGACCCCTATTTCAGCTTTCCGGCCACGGCGCTGGCGTGGTGCTTTGCTGCCCGAACGCGCTGATGTACGCATTGAGGCGCTGGAAGCCACCAAGCGCCCCATCAGTGCGGTGGCCGACCATGCCGAGTTTAGAAATATTGCCGAGGTTCAAATCAAGCAGGATAAAAGCCGCCAGCTGCTCATGTTGTTTGATGCCGATCACAGCCTTGATGAGCGGATTTTAACCGAGCAGTTTACGCCGTGAGTTTCCTGCACAGGCACATTTAGCTTGGTTACATGCCGTTGGTAATGTCTTCGCGCGGATCGCCATAACCGGCATCGGCTTGTATACGCAAAAACCGCTTTTCGCCATCCTGCTCAATAAATGGTTTTACAGTAACAACACCGCCGCAATTTGCTATCGCATCATCAACATTGGCGCGTTCAGCAAGCATTTCGATGTTCATACGGGTTGGAAAAATAATTGTGCGGGTTCCCGCTTCCGCATCGGCAAGCGCTTGCGATGGCCGGATCCAAACGCTATCCACGCTTTCGCTGCCATCATGCAGGCCGATATGATCTGCCGGCGCGCGCACCAGATAAAAATGCGTGTCGAAACGCTTCTTCATCATATCGGGGGTCACCCAATGCGCGAAATGTCTTAGCGCATCGACAGCGAATTCCAAATTTTCTGCCTGGGCAAATTCAAGCATGGTGGCATCGCGATTATTGAACCGGTCACGCCATCCGACCAGCGCTTGCAACCGGTCGGCAGACACAAAATTATCCGCGCCTTTCTCGCGTGCCAGCAAAATACCACATTCTTCATAAGCCTCACGAATTGACCCGACGCGGAACGCCAACTCATTCGCGTCCAGCTCATCAGCACCGCCACAATGCGCGCGCAGCGCGTCGTCAAAATCTGGCGCATCAATTTTCCCGCCAGGAAAAACCAGCGCACCAGAAGCAAAATCTATCTGATGGTGGCGCACTACCATGAACACCTCTAAACCTGCATCGGTGTCGCGAACAATAAGAACAGTTGCCGCGGGAACAAGCGGTGCTTCGGTATCAGCCATGGGGGTCTCCTTCGATTACGCCCGAGAGTTTATCGCGCCCGGCAACAAAGGCAAGCAGCGCAGCGACAGTAATAAAACACACACACCCAAAGCTGATGGTCTGGAAATCCAGCCCCGCATCGATAAAGACGCCAAACAAAACCGGTGCAGCAGCGGTACCGAAAATCGCAATAGGTGATGTCAGCGACCGAATAGCGCCCAAATGCCGTGTGCCGAAAAGTTCGGGCCATAAACCACCGCTAACCGGACCGATCATGCCCAGATTAAGCCCACATAAGCCGAGATACACAAAAGGCGCGTATATGCCGAATGTGTCGGGCGGTAACAACAGGCTGGCAAAGGCAAGTGCTAATGGGATCGACGAAAACGGCAGTGCGCGCAACGCCGTTACCCTATCAACGACAATGCCGGAGACGAGTGAGGCGGCGATTTTCATTCCCGCATATAAACTAAAAGCACCAGCCAGAAGTGCCAGCGACCAGCCGCGCTCCTCGGCCAGAACAATTTGGTGAAAAAACATACCGGTCAGCAAAAATGGCGGCGCAATATAAAGCGGCAATACCAGATAAAAACGCATGTCGCGCAACACATGCGCACGGTCGACATCGCCGGCCGCCATATCTGTCGCCACTTCGTGACGGCGCGGCTCAAAACGCGACAGAAAAATTTGTATAGGCAGCGCAACAAGCACCAAAACCGCGCAAAATATCAGCCAGCTTTGCTGCCAGCCGAATATGGCCATAAGTGCGATCGCCATCACTGGGAAAAAACCTTCAAATCCGGCATAACCCAATTGCACCAAGGCAGTCGCCCGCCCACGGTTTTGCTGATAGGCGCGGCTGGTGGCTGTCATGCCCGTATGCGAACTAAGCCCTTGCCCGAACTGGCGTAACATGAACAACCCCAGCACCAGCATCCACAACTGATGCGCCATGCCAGTAATGAAACACGCCACCGCCAGCCCAACCAATGTCGCACCGGCAAAACGCGGCAAGCGCCAGCGGTCAATAAGCTTACCCGAATATAACAGGCAAATAGCGCTCGCCAGCGTGACGGCAGAATATATGCCGCCAAATTGTGTATTGGTCAGGTCGAAAGCTTCGCGGAAATGGGCGCTATACAGCGCAATGAAAAAAGTCTGTCCAAAATTAGACAGACCCATCATAAAAAAGCCGAATAACAAAAAGCGGTACTCGGCGCGAATGAAAGAGAAATAACCCATGTAGCGGTGTGTCTATCGCCAACCGGCGTTCGCGGCAATGCCTATTGTACGCAAAAGCCTATGCCGTTTTACCGCGCATGCTGCAAACATAGGGCAACAGCCGGGTCCAGCGCGAGACGGTCCGCATTAATCGGGTCCCCGCAACTTATGCAATAGCCGTATTCGCCAGCATCGAGACGGATAAGGGCCGCATCAATCTGGCGAAGCCGCAAATTGCGCCGACGTTGGGTTTCATCTGCCATGGCCTGCTGCTGCATCGCGTCCATGCGTGACAGCCGCCCCTGTTGCGTCTGGTCAAGCGTTACTGGCGCAGTATTTCCGACTGCATTTTCAATCATATCTTGCAATTCTTCGCGCATGCCCATCAGCACCGCGCGCGTGCTTTCTTCGTCCGTTGCATTTGAATCGTGCATCTGTATAGATTAACGCCATATTGAGGAGAAAGTCATGCTTGAGGGTATCAAAGTCGTCGAAATGGCGACGTATATCGCGGCACCTGCCGCAGGTGGCGTTATGGCGGATTGGGGCGCTGACGTCATAAAAATTGAGCCACTGGGCGGATGCCCGATGCGCAATTTCTTTGCCACAGCCATGACCGACGACTATCCGGATAATCCAGTTTTTGCGCTCGATAATCGAGGCAAACGGGCCATTGCCGTTAACACATCCACAGATGAGGGCGCTGAGATTGTCCGCAAACTAGCCGCCGATGCAGATGTGTTTATAACCAATGTGCGCCCCGGCCAACTCGCAAAGCAGGGTCTGGATTTTGACACCCTGCACGCCCTGAACCCGAAAATGATTTACGCCAGCGTCACAGGCTTTGGCCTCGAAGGTGCAGAGCGGGACAAACCAGGTTTTGACACGGCCGCATTTTGGGCCAAATCAGGCATTGGCTGGATGATGACCCCAAAAGGCGCATCGCCTGTACCCTTGCGCGTTGCCGTTGGCGACCACATTACCGGCATCAGCACGGCCAGCGGCATTTTAGCCGCACTCTTGCGAGCCCAGAAAACCGGCAAAGGCACACTGGTCGAAAGCTCGCTCGTGCGCGCCGGCGCATATGTCGTCGGCTCCGACTTTTCCACCTATATGCGCTATGGCCGCATTGCCCGCTCACGCCCGCGCGAAGAAGCCGTGGTGCCAACGAGCAATTTCTTCCAGACATCTGACGGGCATTGGCTATTTATGAACTCGCGGCCAGGCGAACCTGACTGGCCGGAAATTATGCGAGCGACCGGGCTAGAGCACCTGGCAGATGACCCGCGCTTTGACAGCTTCCGCAATCGCCGCAAAAATGGCCCCGCGCTGGTTAGCGAATTTGACACCGCCTTCGCCAAACACACATTGGACGAATGGCAACAACGCCTCGACGCCGAAGGCGTAATCTGGTCACCAGTGCAAAGTTTCGAGCAGGCACTAGAAGACCCGCAAATGAAAGAAGCCGGTGTGTTTGTCGACATGCCCAAAGCCGATGGCACAAGTTATACGGCACCGGCCTCACCTATCCGGTTTGGTGACGCGAACACCGACCCCAAAGGCCCCTCGCCTGAGGTGGGCGAGCATACAGATGAGATTCTGGAAACGCTTGGTTTTGACTCAGAGGCACGGGCAAAATTATACGCTGCCAAGGTTATCAAGACCGTCTAGGTGACATCAAATCCACCTAGGCAATGTCTGCTTCCGGCGCGGATTGCCGGTTCAAATAAACATAGCGCAGCGCCAGCAACGTGAATGGCGTAAGCGTACCGAAAATAATACCGTCGATCAGGCCTAGCGCACCCCGCCCCAGTTCAAAGCTGGCATACCAGGTCAGCGGGATCATGATGACGATATAACTCAGAATATGCACGAGCGTGGGAAACCAAGTATCGCGCCGCGCGCGCAATGACATAGCAAGCAATGATTGGCCGGTATCAAAAATAAGCGCAATGCTGACATAGCCGATCATCGTTGCAGCCAGCTTGATCACCGCCTCGTCCGTGGTGAAAAGCCCCGCCGCGAATGACGCAAAGACATACAGCAAAACTGCACCCACCAGCATAATGATGGTTTGTAGGCTCAGCCCGACCCACGCCCAGCGATTGACACGCGCCATATCGCCAGCGCCATAGGCATTCCCAACACTCACCGAGGTCGCAACGCCAAAGCCGAGCCCCATCATGAAAAACAGCGCAAACACATTGATTGTGATGACATGGGCCGCCAGCACCATTGTGCCCAGAAGTCCGCCGAACAACGCCAATGCGTTAAAGGCTGCGTTCTCAACCCCCATGGAAACCCCGGAAGCATAACCGATGCGTCGCAATTCCGTGCCCTTGCGCCAGCCCCATACTGGTCGATTGACGCCATATTTCGCGCGATCAAGGAAAAACCAGACATAGGACAAAATCGCGAAAACCTGCGCCAACCGCACAACAAATGTGGCCCAGATTGACCCTTCGGCACCCAGTTCTGGAAACCCGAACAGGCCAAATACCAGCACATAATTCGCCCCGATATTGATGATGTTGGCGAGGATCATAATCACCATGCCCGGACGCGGATTACGGATGCCCTCCAGAAAAAACCCGGTCGTCATATGAATTGCCGCGAGAGGTAAACTTAGCCCAGCGATAAAGGAAATACGCCCACCCTTCTCCGCAAGCTCGGGGGTTTGCCCCGATAACAATAAGAGCGGCTCGCCAAAGGCGCACAGTACAAACCCCAATAGGCCAATTAAAATGCCCCACGGCAGCGACAGCCACCAAATCTCGCCGGTCTTCTCAACCTTGCCCGCGCCATACCGGTTGGAAACCAGAACCGATGTCCCCATCAACAAACCGATCATCACCAGAATGAAAATATTGCTCGGCACCATGCCTATACCGACATAGGCCAGATGCTCGGACGCGTAATGCCCGACCATCACCGTGTCGGTAATCGACAAGGTTAAAATACCGGTACGGCTGATTACCACCGGCCAAGCCAGTGACAAAAGTTCGCGCATATCCCGAAGTAGCTGGCGCATTACTCAGCACTGGTTTCAGGCAAAGCGAAAACGGCAATATCGTCAAGGGGTGGGCGGGTGCGCTCTGCAGGTTCTTCCGTGCGCGTGCCGATGTAAATAAAACCGGCGATCTCATCATCGGGGCCACCCCCTAGGCGCGCGCGGATGGCGGTGTCATAGGCGGCAGAACCGGTAAGCCATTGGGCTGCAAATCCAGCGGCTTGAGCCGCGGCGGTAAGCAACATACAGGCGGCACCTGCAGAATAAATCTGTTCACTGCGGGGAATTTTCGGGTGCACGCGCGGGCATGCCAAAACCGCAACAACGCAAGGCGCGCGCAAAAACTGTGCGCGTGCAGCAGCGATCATGTCTGGTTCTTCTCCCCTTTCGGCAAGCCCCATGGCTGCAATGTCACCCAGCTTCGCGCAGTCATCGCCTTCGATCACAACAAACCGCCATGGGGTCAACTTGCCATGGTCAGGAACGCGCGCGCCGATCGACAAAATTATCTCCAGCGTGTCGCGGTCCGGCCCCGGCGTACGCATATTGCGCGCCAGTACAGACCGCCGGTTTTGTAGAAAGTCGATTACAGGATTGTCTTGTATATTAACTTGCATCACGCTGGATCTCTGTGGTCTGGTCCACCGACACGGGCGTTACAAACACGCCAGATATAAAAAGAAAAATAGAACATGACCGTCTTTATCATAATTGCCGCGGTGTTCGCATACCAAATTTACGTGCCTGCAAACGCCGGTGCGTGGTCGCGACCAGGCGATAGCGGTTATATCGCCATAAAACGCTCGCACGTGTCGGGCGCAGCCGCTATCGCGGTGCCTCAACAAATCGGCGCAACCGCTTCAGGGCTGGAGACGCAAACCTCGGCGAACAGCCAGACGCGCGAAATTTATGGTGAATATAGTGTCTCCCCGCACATTTTGATCGTCGCCAAAGCATTGTCTCAACATACTCAGCTGGCCGCTGATACCCGCCGCCTGCGCTATCATGAAATAGGTTTGCAGACCCCATTTGAACTCGTGGCCTATGGTTTATTGCCACCAGGCACCGTGTCGGCTCTGCGTTTGGCTTTTCCACATCTCCGCTTCAACCATGACACAAGCGCTGCTGTGCAAATTTTTCGGCATGAGACCAGCACACGCAATACCGGCGGGGACGGCCACGAAACCACGCACGCTAATGGGGGTGGTCTGACGGTTTTATTTGGCGATCGGCTTGGGGTCGGAAATTTTCATCTGGAACAAAATCTTGCCCTAACACAGTTCAACTCATTTTCATCAGGTCCTTGGAAAGCGGATTATGACATGCATATTGGCTATAGAAATCAGATGACGATCGGCTGGATGCGCGAAACCTATCAAGATCAGAGCCTGCCTTATGAAAGCCACAGCCAGTACATCACCGTCAGCTTTTACCCGCCGGATCAGTGTTCGGCGTGCGCTTGTTACGCGGCTATAACAAAACATCGCAATCGATGGGGAACCAGCGCAGCTTCCGCTTGGAACTGGGCTGGTCGTTTCCCTGATACGCCATATGCGAAAAGGTTTATTGCGTGCGCAAATCTGGGGGGCAGGCTTCATCAGCCAGCGCGGTAACGACGTCGTCAAGGCCGACAACTTGCTGGTCTTTGCTTCCAAGGCGGCGCATCGACACCGTCTTGGCTTCAGCCTCGCGGCCACCGACAGCGAGAATAACCGGCACTTTGGCGACCGAGTGCTCGCGCACTTTATAGTTAATTTTCTCATTACGCGTATCGGCATCAGCGCGCAGGCCTTGCGCCCTGAGCGCGGCGACAACCTCATGTGCATATTCATCGGCATCGGTGGTGATCGGGCAGACCATCACCTGCTGCGGCGCCAACCATAGCGGCATCTTGCCAGCATAGCTTTCGATCATGATGCCGATAAAGCGTTCCAGTGTGCCAAGCACTGCGCGGTGCAACATCACCGGCATATGCTTTTCGCCATCCTCGCCAACATAACTCGCGCCCAGACGCTGGGGTAAAACGAAATCCAATTGCAACGTGCCGCATTGCCACGTCCGACCGATCGCATCGCGCAAATGATACTCGATTTTAGGTCCGTAAAACGCGCCTTCGCCGGGCAATTCTTCCCAGTCGAGTCCGACAGCCGTAAGCGCATCGCGCAGGCCATTTTCCGCTCGGTCCCAAACCGCATCATCGCCCGCCCGCATGTCAGGGCGCAGTGCCAGCTTGACCGATACGTCGGTAAATCCGAGGTCTTCGTAAACTTGCGTCACCAGCCCGCAAAAATCCACGGCTTCGGAGATAATCTGGTCCTCGCGACAGAAAATATGCGCGTCATCCTGTGTCATCTGACGCACCCGCATCAAACCATGCAGCGCGCCATGTGCCTCATTGCGGTGGCAGCACCCAAACTCAGCCATGCGAATAGGCAGATCACGATAGCTTTTGATGCCTTGTTTAAAAATCTGCACATGCGCCGGACAATTCATCGGCTTCAACGCCATCAGATCAGCCTCTCCCGAAATAACGGCATCATCATCGTCGGTCGCTGGTACTTCGTCCGGCACCACAAACATGTTTTCGCGAAATTTGTCCCAATGGCCCGATTGTTCCCAGAACCGCCTGTCTAACAGCTGCGGGGTCTTCACCTCATCATAGCCATTTGCTTCAAGCCGGCGGCGAATATACTGCTCAAGGGCTTGCCAAATGATATAGCCCTTTTTGTGCCAGAACACCGACCCCTGCGCTTCTTCCTGCAGGTGGAACAAATCCATCTCACGGCCAATTTTGCGGTGGTCGCGTTTTTCGGCTTCTTCCACCATGGTGAGATAGGCTTTCAGCTGCTTATCAGAGGCCCAACATGTGCCGTAAATGCGTTGCAACATCTCGTTATTGCTATCGCCACGCCAATAGGCACCAGCCAGCTTGGTCAGCTTAAAGGCTTTGCCGAGCTTACCGGTTGAGGGAAGATGTGGCCCGCGACACAAGTCTTTCCAGTCACCCTGACGATAAACCGTAATGTCTTCATCGCCGGGAATATCGGCAATGATTTCTGCCTTGTAGACTTCGCCAATTTCGCGGAAATGCGCGATCGCTTCATCGCGATTCCAGACCTCGCGGACGATCGGCTCATTGCGGTCAACGATATCGCGCATCCGACTCTCAATAGCTTCCAGATCATCAAGGCTAAACGGGGTTTGCCGTGCAAAATCGTAGAAGAAGCCGGCATCAATGACAGGGCCGATTGTCACTTGAGTATCGGGAAATAACTCCTGCACGGCTTGGGCAAGCACATGGGCACAATCATGCCGCATAATTTCCACGCCCTCATCATCATCCGCTGTGATGACGGCTATCTCGCAATCGTGCTCGATCAGCGTGGCGAGGTCGCGCATTTCCCCATCGATTTTAAGAGCCAGTGCTTTTTTCGCCAGGCTCTTGGAAATCGATTCCGCGAAAGCCACGCCGGTGAGCGGCGTATCTTGATCCCGTGTAGAGCCATCAGGCAGGGTCAACCTTATCATCTGCGTCTTCCATTCGTTGCGTCACAATCACAAGCTTCCATGGGGCATACCAAGGTCCGCGCAAAATCTCAACAGGCACTGGATCATATCCATGGCCCGCCCCAAGATGTTCGATGGGATGACACCGCCTTATGCGGCGTAAAAAAAGCCACAAACCAGCCCAAGCCCCGTGATAACGAACCGCCTCCAGTGCGTATTCGGAACAGGTCGGTTGAAACCGGCAGGTCGGCGGAAAAAGCGGTGAGATGAAATATCGGTAAAAATATATTGGTAGAGAAACCAGAAAACCCAAAACCGGACGAACCAACCGCACGGGCGTTCACCAGCCGAGTTGAGCGAGGCAATCCTCAACCGCATCAAAAGTCAAAAGCGTCGATGCATGTCGGTTGTGGAAGTCGCGCACCGGTGTCAAAACCTCAAGGTCTTTCCACTTTCCCGGATGCTCTGGCAGGCACGGCACGGGGCCGTTTTGTTTTAACATGGTGCGCATTTGCGCGGCAACGCTGTGCAAATCTGTTGCGGCACTCCCGATAATTTCACGCGCCATGACCGAGCTAGACGCCTGCCCCAGCGCGCACGCTTGGAGTTCATGGGCAAACTGAGTGACCCGGCCACCTGCATCGACACACAATTCGACATGCACTTTCGACCCACATAAGCGCGACACGGCATCGGCACGCGCATCAGGTGCATCAAGTCGCCCCAGATGCGGCACATCGCCAGCTAGGTGCAAAATGCGCTTGTTGTACAGATCATTCATCATTGTGAAATGTTAGCGCGTTCCGTGCTGTCTTGCGAGACGCCATATTGTCCCGTCGGCGGTATCTTCAATAGTGACCCCCAGTTCGCCCAGCGCGTCACGTGCCGCGTCAGCCGCCGCAAAATCACGCACACGGCGAGCTTGTGCACGCTTTTCGATCAAACTTTCAACCAGCGCAACATCGAGCGCGGTCGTATCCGTGGCAAACCATTGCGCCGGATCGCCTTCTAGCAAACCCATAATATTAGCCGCGGCCAGAAATTGCCCTTTTCCTTGGGGTGTATCGGTCTGCTTTGACAGGGCAAACAGCTCGGCCATCGCTTTGGGCGTATTTAAGTCGTCGCACAGTGCATCCAAGAACGCGTCAGGTGCTTCGCAGGTGTCAGGGGTAACATCGCCCGTATCGCGCAAAACACCATAAAGGCGGTCAAGATTGCGCATCGACTGGTCGAGTAAATCAGCCGTAAAATCGAGCGGTTGGCGGTACTGTCCTTGCAACAGCGCGAGGCGAATAGCTTCGCCCGGATAATCGCCAAGCAATTCCTCGACCAACGTGATATTGCCGCGCGATTTGGACATTTTTTCGCCCGCGATATTGAGCATGCCATTGTGCAACCAATAGCGCGCCAGCGGCGCACCGTGCGCGCATCTGCTTTGAGCACATTCGTTTTCGTGATGGGGAAATTGCAAATCAACGCCGCCACCATGAATATCTACCGTTGGCCCGAAATGACGCGCAATCATCGCCGAACACTCAATATGCCAGCCTGGACGCCCGCGCCCCCATGGGCTTTCCCAACCCGGCAAATCGACCGTTGAGGGTTTCCAGAGTACAAAATCGCCAGCATCGCGCTTATAGGGGGCTATTTCGACGCGTGCACCGGCAAGCATATCTTCGCGCGCGCGCCGCGACAGCGTACCATAATCGGCATCTTGGGTGACATCGAATAAGACATGCCCTTCCGCGACATAGGCTGCCCCCCGCGCAATAAGCAAAGTGATCATCTCGATAATATCGTCAACATGCCGGGTGGCGTGGGGTTCAATATCGGGCGCGGCAACGCCAAGCGCGGCCATATCTTCGTGATATTTCGCGCGATAACGGTCGGTTATAATGCCGATATCGACACCCTCTTCAGCCGCGCGCGCATTAATCTTATCATCAATATCGGTGATATTACGGGCATAGCTCACCGCCGGATATAAGTGCCTCAAAACGCGCACCAAAACGTCGAAAACCACCGCAGGTCTGGCATTGCCGATATGCGCTGGCCCATAAACCGTCGGACCGCACACATAAATTGTCACATGCGCGGCATTTTCCGGCTGAAACTCTTCTTTTTGGCGGTTCAGATTATTATGCAGAAAGAGCCTGCGCATGATGTCCAGTCCATTAACTGTGCTTCGGCGCACCATAATTCGCTAGCTATCACGCGGCAAGCTGTGTTTTCAGCTTCAGGCTTGATCCAAAGCCCTATCTGTGACGTATATAGTTTGGCTGCAACGGAGGGTGCTGCCCATCTGCACCGTTAGTCGCTTCGCCTTTTTGGGCGAAGGGGCTATATCGCAAAGGGTTTCTGCATATATGCAAAACCTTATGCAAATTTGATGAGGCGGCGTTCTCTACGTATCATGGCATAAGGCGATGACCCGCAGGGGCCTGAGCACACACGGGCATCTTGCTGGATGCCTGGCGAATAACGGGACGTATTTCCCGCATACGAGGCATAACAATGGATGCACGAGTCGACGGCAGTAAAACGCCGATAGTCAGAGAACGGGATGTAAAAGTGGAAAAACCTTCACGCGAACAAGCCGAAGCAGCCGTCCGCACACTTATTTCATGGGCAGGCGACAACCCTGAACGCGAGGGTCTGATCGACACTCCCAAGCGTGTTGTTAATGCCTACACAGAGTTTTTTGCCGGTTATGAAGAAGATCCGGAAGAAGTTCTCGGCCGGACATTTGAAGATGTCGAAGGCTATGATGATATGGTCATGCTGCGCGATATCGCTATGGAAAGCCATTGTGAGCACCATATGGTCGCCATTCTCGGCAAAGTGCATATTGCCTATATGCCAGTAGACAAAGTTGTCGGCATTTCCAAACTGGCTCGCGTCATTGAGATTTTCGCTAAACGCCTGCAAACGCAGGAAACCATGACAGCGCAGGTCGTCGACTGCATCCAGCGTGTTTTGGAGCCTGCAGGCGTAGCTATTCTCGTTGATGCCAAGCACCAGTGCATGACAACGCGCGGCATCAAAAAACCGGACGTTGCAACCATCACCACACAATTCACGGGTGTCTTCGCAGAAGACCCGCGCATGGAAGCGCGCTTTCTTGCCATGATCAACGGCTAGTTCTATAAAGTGGCTCTACATTATCCGAACTTGAGGATGTTATGAGCGGACTTTTTGCAGAGCGCATGACCGTTGAGCAGGTCGAAGAGGGCTATGAACTGGCCCCGAAATTCGATGACCGCGGGTTAATTCCAGCTGTCACCTCTGATTTTGACAGTGGCGAACTGCTTATGCATGGCTTTATGAATGAAGAGGCCTTGCGTCTCACTATAGAAACTGGCGAAGCGCATTATTTCAGCCGCTCGCGCGAAGCAATCTGGCACAAGGGCGCCACCAGTGGCCTCGTCCAAAATGTCGTTGAAATGCGTATCGATGATGATCAGGATTGTGTTTGGTTGCGCGTGCGGGTTGGCGGCAACGGCGCCAGTTGCCATGTTGGCTATCGCTCGTGTTTTTACCGGTCTTTGCCAACAGGCGCACTTCCTGATGGCCCCGTTTCGCTGACCTACGAGGAAAGCGAGAAGGTCTTCGATCCGCTCGCCGTCTATGGCGACGCGCCAAACCCTACAAAACTTTAGGGGTTTCACGCTCACTCGGCGTAGGCTAGCCGCAACGCATCAACCGCTACGAATATATGATTTAAGTGCTTCAGCTTCCCGCTCAGTCTGGTGAATACGGTAATTCACCAAATCACCGATGGATACAATGCCAACAAGCTGGTCTTGCGCCATCACAGGTAGGTGACGGAATCGTCGCTCGGTCATAATTTCCATCGCTTCTTCGACTGGCGTATCGGGAAAAATGCTTTGCGGACGCACCGTCATATGCGTGTCGATCGTGTCATTGAGAATGGGCGCATCGCGCGATGCGAGTGCCCGCATAACGTCACGCTCAGTGAAAATACCATTGCACGAACCAACTGCCCCTTGAATTACCAGAGCACCGATCTGGTGTTTGTCCATCAGGTTCACGGCTTCACGCACAGTGGCCTTTGAATTTATGGCAATTACACCTAATCCTTTACGCTGCAAAATATTTTTTATTGTCATATTCAGCCCCTGTTTTTCTTACAAGAGCCAGTATGCGACAGCTTGCCGCAGTTTTCAAGAATTCTGATAGTTAGGCGCGGTCTTTCCAGTCGCCATAATCAACATTGCCGGGGCCACCAGAGGGCGACAAGGGAGGCTTTTCGATCAAACCGATCAAAAACAGACCCGCGAAAAAACCACCCAAATGCGCCTGCCATGCGATACTGGCTGATGCGCCGCTGGCACCGGCACCGACCGGACCCGCAAGACCAAACGCCACATTCACCACAATCCAGACCCCGATAAACATCATCACAGGACGTCGCTTGGGGACATCGACAATTCTGAGCAATCGGCGGCGTTCAGCCGCTACCGCTGGGTTGAGCCAGCGCGTATCGGGAAAGGCAAATCGCGCCGCCGCGCCCATCATGCCGGAAACGCCCCCCGATGCACCGATAATCGGCACCAGCCAACTGGTTTCATCGACGCTGTAAATCTGAACTAGCCCGCCAATAATTACACATGCCAGATATAAAATTAGGAACCGACGCCAGCCCAGACGCCGCGCGACAGGCGCCCCAAATGCCAACAACCAAACCAGATTGATCAAACAATGCGACCAACTGCTATGCAAAAAACTGTATGAAACCAATGAGAAAAGACCTTGCCCGATACCGCCGGGCAAGCCGCCTAGATTGTCAGCGAAAAAACGCGCGGGAAACAGCGCCATTTCAACAATCAGCACTAGCGCGACTTGATGGCCGGTGACATACATAATCAGCTGAAAAATGATAATCGTAGCAGCGAGACAAACAATGACGCGTGGCACCCGAAACGCCGGCTCACGGCCGCGCAACTGGGTATCTTCCTGCGTCATAGGCTTATTTCTCTGCCTGAACAGCGCGCACTAATGCGGATTCCACAAGCGGCAATCGGTCATTACCAAAATACATATCCGACCCATTGATGAACATGGTCGGAGATCCGAAGCCGCCGCGCGCGACAAGCTCCTCGGTGTTCGCCCGCAAGCGCCCTTTGACATCGTTATGGGCAATTTTTTCGGCTACATCGGCCGGGTCGAGCCCTACAGCCGTGCAAATTTGCGCGATTTCCTCAGGCTGGCTGACATCGCGCAATTCGCCCCAATAGGCGTGAAATGCCGCGTGCGAAAATGCTGGCAGAACGCCCGCATCCAACGCCACAATCGAGGCACGCATCACGTCAACGGCCCGCACGGGGAAAACCGGCGGCATGCCGATTTCGATGCCGCAAAACTGGGCCCAATCCTGCAAATCCTTAACATAATAGCGGCCCTTGACGGGGTGAGGATTGGCGCGTTGTTCGTAAACGGTTTCGTTGACGGCATTAAAAACGCCGCCAACTAACACTGGCTTCCAGTCAATATCTACCCCGCACCGCTCCGCAACGCCCTCAACTCTGGAAAAAGCGAGATACGTCCACGGACTGGAGATATCGAAGTAGAACTCGAAATGCGTCATTATTCCGCGGCTACCTGCTGTGGCGACAGGAACCCGCGCCCGCGAATATGGTCTGAGATTTTCTCTGCTATCATGATCGTTGGTGCATTGGTGTTGCCGCCGATCAGTGTCGGCATGAGCGAGGCGTCCACAACCCGCAAGCCTTCCAGTCCATGCACCTGACCATGTTCATTGGTCACAGCCGAAGCATCGCTGCCCATTTTGCAGGTGCCAACTGGATGATAAAGCGTTTCCCCCGTCGCACGGATCCACGCATCTACCTCGTCATCATTGTCAACATTGACATCGGGACCGGGCTTGGTTTCCTCACCGCGATACGGGTCAAAAGCCGGTTGCATGAACACACGGCGCATTTCACGGAACCCATTGCGTAAATCGATCAGATCGTTTTCTACCGATAGATAATTCGGGAACAATGCCGGTGACGCAAGCGGATCGGCGTTTTTCAGCCCAACATGACCGCGGCTTTCCGGACGACACTGATAAACCAGCGCCGAATAGCCGTGCTCTTTAGGAATACCACCGCGCCCATGAACATCTGGCACGGCGGTCGATACATAATGCACCTGCATGTCTGGAATATCTTTTGACGGGTGCGATTTGTAAAACGCACCAGCCGAACATGGCGGGAAGGACGCATCGCCCTTACCGAGGAACATCCATAGCGCGCCAGCTAATTGCGTGCGCAAGAAAGTTGCCGAACGGTGCAACGTGACCGGCTGCGTGCACGAAAACTGGCTGGTAACAGCCAAATGATCTTGTAGATTTTGGCCCACGCCCTTCAGCTCATGCACGACGTCAAGCCCGTGCGGTTTAATTTCATTGGCCGGACCAACCCCACTGCGCAGCAGAATTTGCGGTGAATTCAGCGCACCAGCCGACAAAACAATCTCACGATTGGCGCGAATACGGTGCTCGACACCATTTTGCTGCACAACCAGTTCGACTGCTCTCTTACCTTCGAAAATCACGCGGTCAACGCTGACTTCCGTCTCAGTAGACAGGTTTTTGCGGTTCAGAACTGGGTGCAGATATGCCTGCGCTGAACTACACCGTTTAGCACCGCGAATTGTATGCTCATAGCGCGAGAAGCCTTCTTGCTGGCGGCCATTAAAGTCTTTGGTGAACGGGAAGCCTGCTTGTTGTCCGGCCTCGACGAAGACATCCATCAAAACATCGTTTGTGCGCTCTGATTTTTGCACCGTCAACGGCCCATCCGTGCCGTGAAACTCGCTATCGCCATCGCCTTGGAAATTCTCAGCCCGCCGGAAATAGGGCAGCACGCTTTCATACGACCAGCCCTGATTACCAAGCTGGCTCCAATGGTCATAATCCCAAGCATTACCGCGAATATAAATCATCGCGTTAATCGCCGACGAACCACCCCAGCCGCGCCCGCGTGGCCAATACATCTGGCGACCATCGAGATTTTCTTCTGTTTCCGTTTCAAACCCGTAATTCTGTTCATTCTTTTCAGGCACGATTTGCGAGTAACCCGCTGGCATATGAATAAAGATATTTTTGTCTCGTTTGCCTGCTTCAAGCAGCAATACCGTAGTGTTTTCATCCTCAGAAAGGCGATTGGCTAACACACAACCAGCGCTACCAGCACCAACAATAATATAATCTGCACTATCGATCATTTACCTAAACTTCCTTTAATGTCTCTTTGAAACGTTTCCAGTTCTCAACATAAATTGTTGCCGACGCGATCATCATTTTTTTATTATCCTCGCCAAGTTCGCGGACAACTTTGCCGGGCATGCCCAGCACCATCGAATTGTCGGGTATTTCTTTGCCTTCACCAACCAGCGCATGTGCCCCAATAAGGCAATTTCTGCCGATTTTCGCCCCGTTTAAGATGGTCGCGCCGATACCAATAAGGCTGTTATCGCCAACCGTACAGCCATGTAACATAGCCTGATGACCAATGGTTACATTGGTGCCCAGCGTTAGCGGATAGCCGATATCAGTATGCATCACCGCACCATCTTGCACATTGGAGTTTTCGCCGATCGTAATAGGTTCATTATCACCGCGCAAAACAGCGTTAAACCACACGCTCGCGTTTTCCTTGAGAACGATGGCTCCCATGAGTTGTGCGTTAGGTGCAACCCAATATGCCCCGCTATCTGGAAAAACAGGTGTTACGTCTCCTAAAGCATAAATCGGCATGTTCCCTCCTTCACGCCAAGATGTTACGGTGCATGGTAACGGCTAAATTGCTGGTGTCGAGAGCGAAAAAATGAGTAAGACCAATATGTCGCGCATGTTTCCCGAGGGTGAGTGGCCCATCTGGCGGCTGTTTTTCGTCGGCTTGGGCGTGCTTATTGCCGCAACAGTGTTTGGTCTGTGGTTTTCCATGAATCCGGAAATTTTGGACAGCCGTTATCAAGCCTATCAACCGACCGAAAGTGGTCAACGTATCCGCGTTGAAGTTGGCGGAACACTGTTCGCTATCCCGGCGCATTATTCGAGAACCGACAATATTCGTGATGCCAAGGTTCAGAATTTTGTTGAATTACACACGCTCCTGCCCGAGCTAAACCCCTACACACGGGCGCAAGATAGCGAGTTTTTGCGGACTGACCCTACCTCCCCTCTCGTGATCATCACCTTACGGGCGAGCGAGCGGCCATTGCCGGAGCGCCGTATTTTCGAAGATGTCTTCAGCCCTTTTATTACCGGCTCAGGTCAGGTTCGCGACGACGGGCTACAGGCTTTCCGCTTCCAATCAAATTCGCATTATGCATCTAAGGAATTATTCCGCGCCCTACCCGTTGGCCCACGCACCAAGCGGCTCGCGCCACCGCTGATCATTTGTGACCATATCGATACGCCGAACCCAAACTGCGAAAGCAGCTTCGACCTTGGCCGCACAGCGCAAGCGAGCTACAGCTTCAAGCGCGCACATCTTTCCGATTGGGAAACGATTGATGGTGGCATCCGCGATATGATCCGGTCGTTCCGCGCTGCGGCGCGAGCCCGGGTCGGCAGCCGCTAATCCACAAACTAAAATTACAGCGTCGGCAGATCAAATTCCAGAATTGCCATGTTGAACGCGTAGGAAATTTCACCGTCTTCATCATCGCGGAACAGCGTGCCGATGAATTCGTCCTCCATAAACACTTCAATCATGTCGTCTTTCGCGCCACGCTTGAGCGTGAGCATGTCATTAGAGAATTTCAAGCGCAGATAGGCCTGAACGCGCAACACTTCATCATTATTCATGGAAAATCCTTTCAGCAAGCTGAGCGCAGGCTATTGCGCCGTAAAGCCACCGTCAACAACGAGTTCAGCACCAGTCATCCAAGCTGATTCCTCCGATGCCAAAAATAAAACGGCATTGGCAATGTCGCGCGGCACGCCAAGCCGACCGATGGGTGTTTGCATGGTCAACATTTCCATCGCCTCGTTTTCACCGGGCATTAGACCAGTTTCAACGGCGTGGCGCAGGCCGTCGCGTACCATATCAGTGCCAACAAACCCAGGATGGATGGAATTGACCCGAATGCCATAACCCAGCTGTGCCAGCTCGACCGCCAATGCCTTGGTGAGCAAACGCACACCACCTTTGGCCGCATGGTAAGGTGCCTGCCCCGCGGAACCGACAATGCCATAAATTGAGGAAATATTGATAATGCTTCCGCCGGTTGCTTTCATCAGCCCGACGCCGTGTTTGCACCCCAGAAAAACCGCATCAAGGTCAATGCCAACAACTTTGCGCCACTGCTCAAGCGTGGTTTCCTCGATCGTGGTGGCATTATGCGCAATGCCGGCATTATTCACCAAAATATCAAGCCCGCCAAACGCGTCGCCTGTGGCAGATATCGCCGCCGCCCACTGGTTTTCGTGCATAACATCATGCATCATGAAGCGCATGTTTTCATGCGCACTGACCAGTTCATGCCCCTCATCTTCTAGAATATCGGTCACCATGACATTGGCACCCTCACTGTGCAGGACGCGAGCCATTTCAGCCCCCAAGCCCCGCGCACCGCCGGAAACAAAAGCAGTTTTACCTTGTAAACGTCCCATTTAACTCCCCCCGAAACGAAACTTACGAAACATCACCATCCGCGCCATCCGAGGCGTCAACCGGTGTATCCACACTATGGTCCATTTGGCGCGACGGCTGGGTTGATGACACGCCATGAATAATTTTCGCAGGTACCCCGACCGCCGTCGAATAGGCCGGTACATCTGTCAGCACAACACTGCCACCACCAATTTTAGCGCAATCGCCTACCCTGATATTGCCAAGCACTTTTGCGCCAACTGAAATCAGCACACCATTGCCAATTTTTGGGTGACGGTCGCCACCCTCCTTGCCACTGCCGCCCAGCGTCACGCTGTGCAGCATCGACACATCATCACCAACAACCGCCGTCTCGCCAATGACAACGCCAGTTGCATGGTCGATAAACACGCCTTTGCCGATTTTGGCGGCCGGATGAATGTCGGCCTGGAACACCTCGGACGCGCGGTTTTGAATATAAAGCGCTGTGGCGCGCTGGTCATGCGCCATCATCCAATGCGCAGCACGATGCGCCTGCAAAGCTAGAAAGCCTTTGAAATACAGAACTGGATCTAGATATGACCGACACGCCGGGTCGCGATCAAAGTGCGCGATGATATCCGCGCGAAGTGTCTCACCCATAATCGGATTATTGACAAGACTTTCCTCGAAAACCTCGCGCAACGCCCGCGCGCCAATTTCCGCATTGCCCATTTTTTCAGCCAAATGGGAAGCGATTACGGTTTCGAGCCGGTCGTGGTTGAGAACGCTGGCGTGCACGAAGCCGGACATAACCGGTTCACGGTTTGCGACTTGTTGCGCGTCAGCGCGCAGCTTTTCCCAAACGGGATCGAGACGTTCTAGAGGTTCGGGTTTTTCAGACATTTTGCCCCGCATGTTCAGGCTTCAGAAATTGTCTTTACGCATTTGTAGCGAAAAGGATACCATTGCGGCCCGACCCCAGGCAAGAAAACTATATTGACCGAAATGCCACGCATCCAGACCAGCACGCTAAATATCTATTATGAAATTGCCGGCACTGGTCCGCCATTGCTGGTTTTATCCGGTACAGGCGGCGACCTGCGGAACAAACCCAATATCATGGATAGTCCGCTCACCAGCACCTTCCAAGTTATCAGCTACGATCAACGAGGGCTCGGCCAAAGCGAAAAACCGCAAGATGGATACACGATGACGGCCTATGCCGATGATGCCGCGGCACTGCTTGATGCGCTTGGCTTCGGCAAAGTACATGTGCTTGGCATGTCATTTGGCGGCATGGTGGCGCAAGAATTTTGCCTTGCCTATCCAGACAGGGTTAACCGGGTCGGACTTTTTTGCACCTCGCCCGGGGGCGCAGGTGGCTCTTCCTATCCGCTGCATGAATTTGAGGCGCTCGATCTTGAAGGACGAGCACGAGCCATGGTTTTACAAGGTGATACGCGCATAAGCGCAGATATCCTTGACGCTCAACCCGACATTTTGGAGGCAGCTATGGTGCGCCTTGACCGTTCAGATTTTGCGCATGAAGACGGCCACGCCCGGGGCATAACCGGCCAGTTGGCGGCACGTAAGGACCATGATTGCTGGGACCGCCTTGGCGATATCACCTGCCCTGTCTGGTTGGCGGGTGGCCTTTATGATGGCACGGCCTTGCCGCAATCAATGGAGAATATGGCCCAGCGTCTACCCAATGCCATTTTGAAATTCTACGAAGGCGGTCACTTATTTATGGTGCAGGTTCCCAATGTTTTCACGGATCTTGCGTATTTTTTGAACGCCGATAATCCGACAGGAACGCCATGACCTCTGAAACTTCAAAAAGCCAGCCGACCAAAACCATTCCGACCGGCGCAGCGCGTCTGCGTGCCGAGGTGACGACCGGCTGCGCCACGATAATCATTGATTATCCTGAACGACACAATGTTATCGATCTGGAAGGTTGGCTGGCGCTGCCAGAGCTGATTGCTCGGCTCGCGCGCCTGCCAGATATGCGCCTGATTGTAATGCGTGGGGCTGGCGGCAGAGCTTTTGTGGCTGGTGCCGACATTGCCCAATTCGACGAAAAATATTCTGGGCCACACGGCAGTCACTACGACACGGCAACCATTGATGCGTTTGACGCCGTGGCCGCGTGTCCGATACCCACATTTGCCGCAATTGAAGGCTATTGCATTGGCGGTGGGCTGGGGCTGGCTCTGGCTTGCGATTTGCGACTAGCGCGCGACGACAGCAGTTTTGCCATTCCCGCGGCTCGCTTAGGGCTTGCTTATCCGCCCAACGCCACCGACCGATTGCGCGCAACGGTTGGCCCGTCGCACGCAAA
>MDTB01099607.1_pt1 | contig 28304 bp, 29 predicted proteins | sample 811161 | NCBI WGS metagenome assembly MDTB01 (sample SAMN05326650, study PRJNA326480) | marine metagenome | isolation source: seawater | place: Mediterranean Sea | collected 2009
AAGTTTTAGCATTGATAGTTCTGAAGGTCCGTACAATACCGGAAAAAAATATGAAAATGGCAACATGGGTCACAGACCTGGAGTTAAAGGAGGATATTTTCCTGTTCCTCCGGTAGATAGTGCCCAAGATATGAGAGGAGAGTATTTAAAAGCTCTTAAAGATATGGGTGTAAAAGTTGAAAAGCATCACCATGAAGTTGCTCCTAGTCAGCATGAATTAGGTATGTATTTTGGTACGTTAACAGATCAAGCTGATAACGTTCAACTTTATAAATATGCAGTTCAAATGGTAACACACTCTTTTGGAAAAACCGCTACATTTATGCCTAAGCCAGTAAAAGGAGATAACGGTTCTGGAATGCATTGTCATCAATCAATTTGGAAAGGAAGCACTCCTGTTTTTATGGGTAAAGAATATGCCGGCTTATCAAAAACTGCACTTTATTATATTGGTGGTATTTTAAAGCACGCTAAAGCTCTAAATGCTTTTACTAATGCTACTACAAATAGTTATAAAAGATTGATTCCAGGATTTGAAGCTCCAGTAATATTAGCTTACTCTGCAAGAAATAGATCAGCCTCATGTAGAATACCAATTCTTATGAATCCAAAAGGAGCTAGATGTGAAATAAGATTTCCAGACGCAGCAGGAAACCCATATTTGACTTTTGCTTCTATGTTAATGGCTGGTATAGATGGAATAAAAAATAAAATAGATCCCGGTAAATCATTTGATGAAGATCTATATTCTTTAACAGAGGAAAAAGTTAATAAACTTCCGACAGTCTGTGGTTCTTTAAGAGAGGCATTACAAAACCTAGATAAAGATAGAAAGTTTTTAACTGAAGGTGGAGTTTTTACAGATGATCAAATCGATGCATATATAGAATTAAAATTTCAAGAAATATATAAATTTGAACATACTCCTCATCCGATTGAATTTGAGATGTATTATAGTGGTTAAAATTAAACTTTAAAAGACTCTCCACACCCACATCGTTCTGTTTCATTTGGGTTTTTAAATACAAATTGAGAAGTAAAACTCTCTTTTTTATAATCCATTTCCGTACCCAATAAATACATTATAGCTTTAGGATCGATTAGAACTTTGACGCCTTTTTCACTAATTACTTCTTCGTTTGGTTTAACGTCTTTTGCATATTCCATTATGTAAGACATTCCAGCACATCCACCAGATTTAACTCCAACTCTTACTCCAATAGTATTGTTGTCAGCTAAATTCATTATCTCTTTTATCCTAATAACAGCGTTATCACTTAATTTAATTATTTGTTCACTCATAAGTTTAACTCTAACTTTGCCGCTTCTGACATTTTATCTTTAGTCCACGGAGGATCCCATACTAGTTTGAGATCTACATTTGAAACTTTGTCAACATTCATTATATTATCTTTTACCATTTTTGGCAAACTTTCGGCAACTGGACAATTTGGTGTAGTTAAAGTCATTTCAATAAATACATTATTATCTTTATTAACGTCTATTTTATATATTAAGCCTAGATCAAAAATATTTACTGGAATTTCTGGATCATAAATTTTTTTAATTTCTTCAATAATCTTATTTTTGAGTTCAATCATTTTTGCTTTCTAATGCAGATGTAAGTGTATGCCATGCCATAGTCGCACATTTAACTCTCATTGGAAATTGTTTTACACCAGATAAAGACATAATTGTTGTTTTTTGATCTTCAGATAAGCTGTTTATTGATATTTTAATCTCTTCTTTTATCATATTTAAAAAATCGCTTATTATTTTTTTTGCCAAATTAAAATCTTTTCCTTTGATTGTTTCAGTAAGAATTGAGGCTGAAGCAAGAGAGATAGCACAACCTTCTCCTTCAAAACTTAAATCTTCTACATTGTTGTTTTTATTAATTCTTAAATAAATATGAACTTTATCACCACAAAGAGGATTATGTCCTTTAGCATCTCTGTTAAATTTGTCACAAATACCTTTATTTCTTGGATGCTTACCATGATCCAGAATAATTTCTTGATATAATTCCTTAAGATCCATTTTATATTTCAAATATTTTTTTACAGTTGTTAATTCCTTGATATAAAGCATCGATGTCATCTTTTGTATTATAAATACCTATTGAAGCTCTAGCAGTTGCAGGTAAACCTAGTTTATCGTGTAATATTTGGCAACAGTGATGGCCAGCTCTAATTGCTATTCCATCCTCATCTAAAATAGTCGCAATATCGTGGGGATGAATTCCGTTAATAGTAAAACATAAAACAGAACCTCTATTTTTTGGATTTCCAATTATATTGACAGAATTATTTTTTTTTAATTTTTCAAAACCATATTCTAAAACTTCATTTTCATGATTTAAAATATTTTTCATACCTACTTTTTCTAGAAAATTTATAGACTCAGAAAAAGCAACTACCTCTGCTGTCTGCATTGTTCCAGCTTCAAACTTAGCAGGTCCTTCAGCAAAAGAAATTGTATCTTTTTTAACTTCATCTATCATACCTCCACCTCCTTGATATGGAGGTAGTTCATCAAGCCATTTTTTTTTAGCATAAAGTATTCCTAAACCATTAGGTCCGTACATTTTATGACAAGATATAGCATAAAAATCACACCCTAGATCTTGCATGTCAATTTTCATATGTGGGGCACCTTGTGTTCCATCAACTAAGACAGGAATATTTTTTTCTTTTGCTATGTCAACAATCTTTTTTATTGGCATTATAGCTCCAGTAACATTTGAAATATGAGTTATGGCTATAATCTTTGTTCTACTAGTGATTAGTTTTTTAATTTGATCAATTTCAACTTCACCATTTAAATTTACTGGAGCAAACTTAATTACTGCATTTTTTTTAGTTCTTATAAAATGCCAAGGTACATAATTAGAATGATGTTCAAGCTCAGTAAGCAAAATTTCATCATTTTCTTTAATAAATTTTTCTCCAAATGCAGTGGCGGCTAAATTAATTGATTCAGTAGCCCCTTTAGTAAAAATTATTTCTTCTCGATATTTTGCGTTAATATAATTTTTAACTTTATCTCTAGTTGCCTCAAAACTATTGGTAGCATTAACAGCTAAAGAATGTACACTTCTACCTACATTGGAGTATCCAGTTTCATAAAAATTTGAAATTTTATCGATTACTACTTTGGGTTTTTGAGAGGAGTTAGCACTATCTAAATATATTAATGATTTGCCATTAATTTTATTTTTGAAAATAGGGAACTCTGATTTAATTTTTTTTATTTCCATAGATTTGAATTTTTAAATTTTTTTGAATAAAATCTTTAATATTTGAGTTAATAATAGAGTCAGCAATATCAAATAAAAACCCTTCTACTAGAATAGAGGTTGCGCTCTTTCTGGACATACCTCTAGTCATTAAATAATAAATGGAGTCTTCATCTAAATTACCAGATGTAGATCCATGCGAACATTTTACATCATCTGCATAAATCTCTAACTCGGGTTTGGCATTAAATTCTGCCGATTCATCAAGAATTAATCCCTTGCTTAATTGATAGGCGTCAGTTTTCTGAGCTTCTTTCTGAACAAAAATTTTACCTTGATAAACACCGACACTATTTTTTGCTAGTACATTTTTTATATTTTGGTGGCTTTTACAGTTAGGTTTTAAATGATTGGCAGCGGTTTTTATTTCATGATGTGCTTCGGAGTTTAAATAAGATGCGGACTGAATTTTACATCCGCTATATTCACCTTTCAGCTCAATTTGCTCTTCTATTTTATTAAACTTCAACCCGGATGGAAATAAAAAACTATTATAATTTGAATTTTTACTTATTGAAGTTTTAGAATATTTATAAAAATGACCATAACTTTTATTCATTTGAATTGTATAACTTATTAATTTTGAGTTTGGTTCTAAAATTAAAGTATCAAAAGTATTTTTAATAAAATTAAAATTTGATTGATCATAGTTACACTCAATAATTTCCAATTCTGATCCATTTTCAATTTTAATTAAGTTTTTGTTATTTATAATTTTATTTTTTAAATCTCCAGAAAAATAGTTGTATATAATTAAAGGTTTTTTAAACTGATATCCTTTTAAAATTTCCAAATGATATCCCCTATCACTTAAGGCGTTGTTAAGATTTATCATAGAATTTGTTGTTTTAGTATCAGTATCTTCATTATGCTTATTTTCTTGAATAATAATTTTATTTTTATCTTCGAAATCAAAATTGCTAGATACTAAAAAACCATTGACTAAATCAATTCTATTATGATTAAAATCTTTAATATTTTCTTTTTTTTTTAATCTATTTGAAAACTTATCAAAATTTAAGCTTTGGAAGTTTTCTGAAACTATTTTATTAAAATCTGTAAATTTCCAATCTTCAATTTTTTTATTTGGAAATCCCATTTTATTAAATAAGTTTAAATTTTTTTTTCTAAAATTTTTATCTTCAGTAGAAAAATGATTTTTTTTAGTTTCAAATTGGAAATTTTTACTCATTTTAATTTAAATTTGCATAACCTGTTTTTTCTAGCTCTTCCCCAAGTTCACTACACCCAGTCTTAACTATTTTACCTTTTGACAACACATGAACAAAATCAGGTTTAATATAGTCTAATAATCTTTGATAGTGAGTAATTATCAAAAAAGAATTCTGATCATTTTTTGAGGAATTTACTCCATCTGCAACTATTTTAAGTGCATCAATATCCAATCCTGAGTCTGTTTCATCTAAAATAGAAAGTTTAGGTTCAAGCAATTTCATTTGTAAAATTTCATTTTTTTTCTTTTCCCCACCTGAAAATCCAACATTTAATTGTCTTGATAAAAACTTTTCGTCTATACCAAGTTCTAAAGATTTTTGTTTTACTAACTTTAAAAAACTTAAGGTATCTAGTTCTTTTTGACCTCTAGCTTTTCTTACTGTATTTAAAGAAGTCTTTAAAAAATTGTTTGTGTTAACTCCAGGTATTTCTAATGGATATTGAAAAGCTAAAAAAATTCCTTTTTGAGCTCTCTCTTCTATTGGAATATCTTTTAAACTCTTACCATTAAAAATTAAATCCCCTGATATTTCATAACCATTTTTACCCGATAAAACATTAGCTAATGTACTTTTACCAGATCCATTTGGACCCATAATTGCATGTATTTCCCCTGCTTTAATATTAAGATTTAAACCTTTAATTATAGTTTTTTCATTAATTGAAGCTTCTAAATTTTTAATTTCTAACATCATTTAACCAACGCTTCCTTCAAGACTAATTGATACTAGCTTTTGTGCTTCAACAGCAAATTCCATAGGTAATTGTTGAAGAACTTCTTTACAAAAACCATTTACTATTAAGCCAACAGCCTCTTCTTGACTTAGCCCTCTTTGGTTACAGTAGTAAAGTTGATCTTCGTTAATTTTAGAAGTTGTTGCTTCATGTTCAATTACAGAAGTAGAGTTTTTATTTTTTATGTAAGGTACTGTATGCGCCCCACACTTACTTCCCATAAGCAACGAGTCACACTGAGTATAATTCCTGGAGTTTTTTGCTCTAGAATTTATATCTACAAGCCCTCTATAAGTATTATCAGCAAATCCTGCCGAAATACCTTTTGAAATAATCTTACTTCTAGTATTTTTACCAATATGAATCATTTTCGTCCCAGTATCTGCTTTTTGATGATTATTTGTAATAGCAATAGAATAAAATTCTCCAACTGAATTATCTCCTTGTAATATACAGCTTGGATATTTCCATGTTATAGCCGATCCTGTTTCAACTTGAGTCCATGAAATCTTAGAATTTTTACCTTTACAGGCGCCTCTTTTAGTTACAAAATTATAAATTCCCCCTACTCCATCTTTATCACCAGGGTACCAATTTTGAACTGTCGAATACTTAATTTCAGCATCATCTAATGCTACAAGTTCTACATTAGCAGCATGTAATTGATTTTCATCTCTCATAGGAGCCGTGCACCCTTCTAAATAACTTACATAACTTCCTTTATCAGCAATGATCAAGGTTCTTTCAAACTGCCCAGTTTCTGATGCATTGATTCTAAAATAAGTTGAAAGTTCCATTGGGCATTTTACATTAGGTGGAATATATACAAATGACCCGTCAGTAAAAACTGCTGAGTTTAAAGTCGCGAAATAATGATCACTTATAGGAATAACTGAACCAATATATTTTTTTACTAAAGTTGGATGTTTTTGAATTGCCTCTGAAATAGGACAAAAAATAATACCTTTTTTTGTTAATTCGTCTTTAAAAGTAGTCGCGACAGAAACAGAATCAAAAACTGCATCTACAGCAACTCCGTTTAGCCTTTTTTGTTCATCCAAAGGAATGCCCAACTTTTTATATGTTTCTAATAACTTTGGATCTACCTCATCTAAACTTTTTGGTTTGTTCTCCATGCTTTTAGGAGCTGAGTAATAATAAAGATCTTGGTAATTTATTTTCGGATATTTAGGTTTTTGCCAATTAGGTTCTTTTAAGCTTTTTAATCTTTTAAAAGCTTTAAGTCTCCAATCTAACATCCATTTAGGTTCTTTCTTAATTTTAGAGATAAACTTAATAGTGTTCTCTGTTAAACCTTTAGGAGCCCTTACATTTTCTATACTGGTAGTAAAACCATATTTATATTCTTGATTTGTATCTAAATCTTGACTTTTCATAATTTTATATTTTTAAATTCCTGTTAATTAAATCCTCTAGTTTTACTTTTTCAAAAAAACTATTAATGTGTTGGTCTAATTCATCCCACAAATTGTGTGTGATACATTTAACAGATTTATTATTACATCCTCTTTTTGAGTCTTTTTTGCAATTTAATGTTCTAACAGTTTCATCAACTGCAAATATAATATTTGAAATATTAATTTCGCTAGCAGGTTTATAAAGTCTATATCCTCCATTTGATCCTCTAATACTTTTAACTAAATTTTTATTCTTTAGTTTAAGAAAAAGTTGCTCTAAATATGCTAAAGAAATATTTTGCCTAAATGAAATTTCAGTTAAACTTATTGGTTTATCATTGGCGTTAGAGGCTAAATCAGCCATAGCCATAACAGCGTATCTTCCTTTAGTTGTAAGTTTCATAATACGCTTGTATTACAACAATTATTCGTTAAATCCTAGTAAATTACTCGGAATTAAAAAAAATAAATTGCCGCGCTAAAACGTGTTATAAATCTATTCTTTTTTTGAAAATAATAATCATTACTAATAAATGAAACCAAAAAGTACCGAAATATTTATACCTGGACCAGCTGGAAGACTTGAAGGTAAATACTATAAAAATCCAAAATTTGGCTCACCAGTTGCAATAGTTCTTCAACCTCATCCTCAATACGGAGGAACAATGAATAATAAAATAGTTCAATTATTATATAATATATTTATTGAGAATGGTTTCTCAGTAATTAAAATCAACTTTAGAGGAGTTAACAAAAGTGAAGGTGTGTTTGATAATGGTCAAGGTGAGCTATCAGATGCAGCAGCCGCTTTAGATTGGATAGAAAGAGAAAATCTTGACTATAGTCAATGTTGGGTTTCAGGATTTTCATTTGGAGCATTAATTTGTATGCAACTTATAATGAGAAGACCAGAAGTAAATAATTTTATTGCAATATCTCCTCAGCCTAATGTGTATGATTTTTCTTTTTTAGCTCCATGTCCCACATCTGGACAAGTAGTTTACAGTGAAAATGATGAGTTAGTGACTAAAGAAAGTATAGAAGAATTAGATAATAGAATTAAAAGTCAGAAAGGTGTTGAAGTAATATTCTCAAAAATAAAAGGCGCTAATCATTTTTTTAAAGAAAAAGAAATTCTTTTAAAAGCAGAAGTTGAAAAATATGTTAAAGAAAAAACAGCACTTATCTAATTTTTGCCAACAGTCCACCGCTTAAAGGTTTTTTAACACCAGTTGTAAGAGGAAATGTAATTGGTTTTTTCAAAAAAGATCTAATTGCTAAGTATCCAAAAGCTTGGGACTCAATAAAATCACCATCAAAACCTAAATCTTCAATTTTTTTTATTTTTTTTCTCATTAACTTTTCTAATCTTGAAAAAATATATTTATTTTTTCTTCCACCCCCACAAATAATTATAGTATTAGGTTTATTTTTAAAAAATTTAAATGAATTGAAAATAGTTTGAGCTGTTAATTCCGAAAAAGTTGAAATTGCATCTTCAATATTTAGTCCTCTGATACCAGAAATATTAAAATCATTTATATCTAAAGATTTAGGAGGAATAATTTCATAATAAGGGTCATTTAAATAATTTTCTAGAACAATATTATTTACTGATCCTCTAAATGCATATTCACCATCTTTATCAAATAATAATTTATTATTAGATTTTATTTGCAAAAATTTGTCTATAAGATAATTTCCTGGACCTGTATCAAAACTCATAAATTTATTATTTATATTTACAAATGTTACGTTTGATATTCCTCCAATATTTATAAATGCTGATGGTTTTTCAATTTTAAGATTATTGCACAAAAGATTATGATATATGGGAGCTAAAGGTGCTCCTTGTCCTTGATTTTTTAGATCGTTTTCTCTGAAATTATATATTGTATTGATATTTGTTAATTTACTTAATAGCAAACCATTGCCTATTTGTTTTGTTAAACTGTTTTGATGGCTGTGGTAAATAGTATGACCATGAAATCCTAATAAATCTACTTGGTTTGGCCTTAGGTTAGATTTCTTTAATAACAAATTTACTGCCTCAGAATGTATTCTGGTTAATATTTCTTCAAAACTGTTTATTTCTTTTGCGTTATTAATTAAGTCTGCTGGGACGTTTATTTTATCCCTTAATTGATTTATCTCTAATCTGATTTTAGAATTGTAAGGTACAAATAAATTATTAAGTATATTAAGTTTTTTTTCTCCATCTGATTGAATTAACGAAGCATCAATTCCATCTCCCGAAGTTCCGCTCATAAGGCCTATTACAGTGAAGATTTTTTCCATAATATATTTATTTAACTTATAATAATTATTGTGTATTAGTTAATTTACACTGAATAATCTATGAAAAATAATTTTTTATCAGAAATACAAGATAGAGGTTTTTTTCATCAATGCACTGATATTAAACAGTTAGAGCAAAAAATATCGAAAAATTCAATAAAAGCCTATATCGGTTTTGATTGCACGGCTCAAAGTTTGCATGTTGGTAGTTTATTACAAATAATGTGCTTAAGATTATTACAAAAATACGGTCATCAGCCAATCGTTCTTTTAGGTGGAGGAACAACATTGATTGGTGATCCATCTGGAAAAGATTCTACGAGAAAAATATTAGATAAAAAATCAATTAACGAAAATATTAAAAAAATTAAAAAGGTTTTTAAAAAATTACTAGATAATAGTAATAAAACTACCAAGCCAATTTTTGTTGACAATGCAGACTGGCTATCAAAATTAAATTATATAGAATTTTTAAGAGATATTGGAAAACATTTTACAATTAACAAAATGTTAAGTTTTGATAGTGTAAAATTGAGATTAGATAGAGAGCAGTCTCTAAGCTATATGGAATTTAATTATATGATTTTACAGGCGTATGATTTTTATAAATTAAATAATGACTATGATTGTGATTTACAAATTGGTGGTTCTGATCAATGGGGCAACATTGTTAATGGCGTAGAGCTTATAAGAAAAAAAAACCAAAAGGAGTCTTTTGGCTTAACCACCCCTTTGATAACTTTAGCTTCAGGCGCAAAAATGGGAAAAACAGAGAGTGGTGCTATATGGCTCAATGAAGATTTATTGTCTGCTTATGATTATTGGCAGTTTTGGAGAAATACTGAGGATAAAGATGTTAAAAGATTTTTAAAACTTTTTACTGAAATTGAAGTTAATAAAATAGAAAAATTAATTAATAATGAAAAAGATGTAAATAAATTAAAAATTTTATTAGCTAATAATGCTACAAGCATTTTACACGGTAAAAAAGCTGCTGAAGATTCAGAAAAAACTGCAAAAGAAACTTTTGAAAATAAAGGTATAGGAAAAAATCTTCCTGAATTTAAGATTAAAAAGAGCTATATAGTAAAAGGTATAAATGTTTTAGACTTATTAACTTTAATTAAAATTATAACTTCAAAAAGTGAAGCAAGAAGAATGATTAATGGTAATGGAATTAAAATTAATGATGAATTAGTAAGTAGCGATAAACTAAACATAAACAATAGCTATCTAAATAATTTAGGTTCTATTAAAATTTCAATTGGAAAAAAAAAAACATTTTTTAATAAAATTAATTTAGTTTTTTTTCTTTTTTTCAAGTGCTCGGGTAATGAATCTAGGAGTAATTGTTTTTAATGGATTTACGGTTGTTTTGACTTTTCCTGGTAAACCTTTTAATTTAAAGCTTACACCAAATAGACCCTCTCCAATTTCCTTAGGTATTAATATATCTCCAATTACTGGTATTTTAGATATTAAGTTATTTAAATCTTTTGCAGGAACCATTGTTCCTTTTAGGCTTACAAGGCCAGATTTATTTTCTATATATCCCTCCATTAAAACAGAAACACTAGGACCTACAGCATAAAGTTCATGAAGCTTCAAAACTGATTTATTTTTTGTAAATTTGATTTCAAGTTTATCAAAACTTAATCCCTCTTTTTTTAATAAATCAGCCATACCCCCAAAGTCTGCAAGTGATAAAAGTTTTATAAACCCTGGAGCATTCTTAACTTTGAAGTCATCAATAGTTATGGAAGTATCATTTAAACTTTCATCATATTTTGATAAAAGGAGTAGTTTACCCCCTTCTAAATTCTTAAAAAAATCATAGTTGTGAAGCAAAGGTTTTGTTAAATCCGAAAATATTTCTAAGTGTTTTTTTTTAGTTTTTTTATCTATCTGCAAAGAAATATCTATATATTTATTGTTTCCAAATTCTCCTTTAGAATTAATCTTTGTAAACTTTCCTTTATTAATTGATCCTATCAAATTGAAGTTAGTAATTTTATTTTTCATCTTTGTTTCAATATTTTCAAGATTAATAGAGATATTTTTATTTAGATTTTTAAGTGGGTTATTTTTAGAATTTTTTTCAATAAAATTCATAAGATTAGTACCATCAAATTTTTTACCTTTTATTTTGATTGATTTTCCAAATAAAATTTCAAAATTATTATTTTCTTTTTCTTTATCGAAGGTTACTATTTTTATTGATTTAAAAGATTTAATTAATAGCTTTTTATCAAATTTAATATTTTTAATATCTATTAAATCTTTTTTGTTATTACTATAAATAAATTTGTTTACTGAGATTGCCCCTTTATTATTATTAATATCTATTTTAATTTTTGAGTTGACATTCTTATTTTTTTTATAATTTATTAAATCAAATTTAATAAAATCCTTAAAGTCTAAGTCTATTTTGTAAATAGAGTTTTCTTTATTAGAAGTCATGTTAAATTGATATTTGTTTAAGTCATTTTCATTAATTCTATAATCACCTTGAATTAACAATTCTCGAGGCTTATCTTTGCTTGAATTATAAATTAAATCTGTTTTAATAATTTCAATTTGATTAATTGGTTCTTCTAGAAAAGTGCTCTCTAAAGATTTATTAAATTTTATTTTAGAGGTGTCAACTTTTCCTTTGATATCATAATTGTAGTTTTTAACTTTTAAAGTTTTATCAAAGAAAATTTGAAATTCATTTATAAATTCTCCACTTACGTTTAGTTTGTTTGATAAAAATTTATTTTTTCTTAAACTGGAAAAAATTCTCTTCAATTTATCTTGATTTAGATTTAAGCGACTAGTTAAAGAACCATTTATATTTATATCATTTTTTGTTTTGATATTAATAAATCCTTCTTTTATATCAATATCATTTATTTCTCCGTTAATATTCTTTAAAGAAACTAGACCATCTTTGAATGAAAAAGAAAAGTTGGTATTTTTGATTTTAAATTTATCTTTAAAATTAACTTTAATATTGTCAGCTTCACCAATAATCTTAAAGTTTACTACTTTTGAGTTTTGATCAAAAAAATAATACTAAATTTGATTTAAAAAAGCCATTGCTCAAATTATTTAATATGAAGCTTTTGAAATTTGAAGGTTTTATTCTTAAAAATATTTTTTTTAAATTTATATAATCTAGATTGCCTGTATTTATTTCTACTTTACGTATAGAAAATTCTGATTTAATTAAAGAAAAAAAATCAATATATATTTTTGCTGACTTGATTGGTAGGTTATTTTTATAATAACTAACTTTTGGATTCTTTGTAGATAAAAAAATTTGAAATTTGGCGGTATCTATTTTGATTTTAATTTTTTTGAGTTTAATATCGAAATTTTCATAATTTTTTTCTACTTGATTTAAAATTATTTTGTTAAACTTGTCTGTCTCGTACCCTTTAGTGGATAAAAAAAATATTAAAATTGTTAATACAATCAATAATAAAAAAATAAATTTAAATATGAAAGATTTCATTATTTATTTAAAATTCCTGCTTCAATAAATTGATCAATATCTCCATCTAAAACATTTGATGGATTTGTGTTTTCTACTTTATTTCTCATATCTTTTACAAGTTGATACGGCTGTAGCACGTATGATCTTATTTGATGCCCCCAGCCAATATCAGTTTTTGAGTTTAATGTTTTCTGGTTTTCTTCCTCTCTTTTTTGTATTTCGTGTTCATAAAGTCTTGCTTTTAACATTTTAAAACAAGTTTCTTTATTTTTATGCTGAGATCTCTCATTTTGACATTGAACAACAATTTTAGTAGGAGTATGCGTAATTCTCACTGCACTATCAGTAGTATTCACATGTTGACCTCCCGCTCCACTTGACCTGTAAGTATCAATTCTTAAATCTTTCTCGTCTATTTCAACATTTATATCATCATCTATAGAAGGATAAACCCAAACACTTGCAAAACTTGTATGTCTTCTTGCACCACTATCAAAAGGCGATATTCGTACTAAACGATGAACACCTGACTCTTTCTTCATTAAACCATAAAGGTAATCTCCTGATACTTTTAAAGTTGATGATTTTATTCCAGCTTCGTCACCTTTGTGTTCACTTATAATTTCATATTTAAATTTTTTTTTATCAAACCACTTTAAATACATTCTTCTCAACATTTCAGCCCAATCTTGACTTTCAGTTCCTCCTGCACCAGCATGAATTTCTAAATAAATATCTAAACTGTCGTTTTCTCCTGATAAAAAACAGTTAATTTCATTTTTTTTAATTAATTTGAGAATAGACTCTACTTTTTTATGACAATCTGTAAGTATTTCCTCATTTTTTTCTTGAAGACCAAGATAATATAAATCTTTTAAATTATTTGTCTCTTTAACACAATATTCATAAGACAATATGATATCGTCACAAGCTTTTTTTTCTTTAATTATTTTTTTGGCCTTTTGTTGATTTTTCCAAAAGTTATTAGATAAAGACTCATTCTCTAATTCTTTTTTTTTTAGAATATATATTATTTTCCTCAAAGGTACCCCCTAATATTTTCTAAAGAATTATTTACTTGTGCTAACTTTTGATCAAAATTTTCCATTAATAAAACTGTCTAAACTTTATAAGATTATCATAATTATAATTTGATATTAAGTCTTTATTTTTTAACTTGATTATATCTTTTTCTTTAAAAGCCTCTAAGATAGTATTTTTTTCATTAAAATTTGATTGTTTACCATTATCATAATTTATTGGAGCAAAATAAATACCATTGGGTACCTTAAATTCCTTAAAATCTTCTTTATAAACAGAATTTTTAATGAAATCTTTAAATATAGGTAATGCTGCCTTAGATCCTGTCTCAAATTTACCAAGTGACTTAGGTTGGTCGTAACCAACATAAACTCCAATTACTAATTTAGAATTATATCCGATAAACCAGGCATCAAAATTGTTGTTAGTTGTGCCAGTTTTGCCAGCTAAAGGAACTTTTAAATCTCTCAATTTTTTTCCAGTTCCTCTTTGAATAGCGCCCTCTAATATAGATGTTATCTGGTAAGCGGTCTCCTGACTAAATATTCTCTCATAATCGTCAACTATGGTTGGATAAGTTTCGGCTTGTTCAAAAAGTCGATCACAACCTAAGCATTTACCTAGGTCAGAATTAAAAATGGTTTTTCCTCTTCTGTCTTGAATTCTATTAATTAAAATAGGCTTAACTTTTTTACCTCCATTAGCAAAGGATGCGTAAGCAGTCGTTAAATTAATCAATGTTGTTTCTGCTGAGCCGAGTGATACGGATAAAAGTTCAGGAATATCCTTATAAATATCAAGCTTATTCGACAATTTTAAAATTTTTTCGAGACCCAGGGTCTCTGCTATTCTTACAGTCATTAAGTTTCGAGAATATTCTATTCCTTTTCTAAAAGTTGACGGTCCATAAAATTTCTTTCCATAGTTTTCTGGTTTCCAATTCTTAAGACCTACACCTTGATCCGCAATAAATGGAGCATCTAAAACTATTGAATTTGGAGCAAATCCATTTTCTAAAGCAGTAGCGTAAACAAACGGCTTAAATGCAGACCCGGGTTGTCTCTTAGCTTGAGTCGCTCTATTAAATTCACTTGATCGATAACTAAAACCTCCTACAAGTGCTTTAACTTCCCCAGTATCTATATCTAATACCACAATCGATCCATTAACTTTTGGGAACTGTTTTAAACTCCAGTTATTTTTTTCTTTTTTTACAAATATAAAATCTCCTAATTTAAAAGTTTCAAATATATTTTTTTTGATTGCCCATTTTAAATTGTCTATATTAATTTTACCTTTTAATTTTTTTTGAGTTTCAAAATATAAATTAAAATCATCTATATTTTTAATTTCTGCAATTTCCCATTTTAACGTTGAGTCAATTGAAATATTTTTTATTTTCTTTTTCCAAGAATTATCTTTTAATTTGTTTGTTAAAGCTCCTCTCCATCCATGTCTTTTATCATATGCTTCTATTCCAGATCTTAAAGACTTTAGAGCTTGTGTTTGATAATTTGCATCTAAAGGTGAGTGAATAGTTAAACCCTCAGCATAAAGTTGTTTAAAACCATATTTTTCTTTTATTGTTCTTCTAATTTCTTCTGTATAAGACTTTGCTTCATTTAAGATTTTTATTCTTCTTTTTTTTAAATTAATTTTTTCACTTTTTAATTTAAGATATTGATTATTATTAATAAAATTATTCTCTTTTAAATTATATAAAACTAAATTTCTTCTAAATGTAGCTTCCTCAGGATATTTAAATGGATTATATTTGCTAGGTGCTTTTGGTAAAGCAGCAAGAAGTGCTGATTCCAAATAATTCAAATCTTTTATTGATTTATCAAAATACTCTAAGCTTGCAGCAGCTACGCCATAAGTTCCTTCTCCCAAATAAATTTGATTTAAATAAAGTTCTAGGATTCGTTCTTTTGAGTAAGCTTTTTCAATTCTAAAAGCTAGAATAGCTTCTTTAATTTTTCTTCTTAAGGAGACCTCATTTGTTAATAAAAAATTTTTTGCTACTTGTTGTGTTATTGTTGAGGCACCTTCAAGTCTTTTATCAGAAACTATATTTTTTAAATTCTTTATAGTAGCTCTAATTATTCCTTTTGCATCTATTCCTGGATGACTGAAAAAATTTTTATCTTCAGCTGATAGAAATGAGTTAATGACATTTTTTGGAATTGATTTGAATGGAACAAATAATCTTTTTTCTAAAGCGTATTCAGCAATAAGTTGACCATTATTAGAATATACCCTGCTTGAAACAGGAGGTTGATAATTACTCAATTTTTTATAGTCAGGAAGACCTGCAGAAAAATACCAGAAAGCTGAGAATATTAAAAATATAAACAAAATTGCAATTATAATTCCTGCTCTAATCGAATAATTAATTAATTTTGTCATCTATTATAAAGGTAATGCTTTAAATTAGGCTATCTTATGGCATTTTAACCTTAAGTAATATAGTGTAATTTGTATAAAAATTTGTATAATCAAAATTATGTCTAATTTCAAAAATTTTTCAAAAATTATTATTAAAGGAATTCAAAAATCATGGAAAAGAATTTATATGTTGATGCTTCGCATCCAGATGAAACAAGAATCGTTCTTAAGTCAAACACCGCTATTGAAGAATACGAGTTTGAAGATAAGAACAAGGTAAACTTTAAAAACAATATCTACTTAGGCACTGTAAGTCGAGTTGAACCATCTTTACAGGCGGCATTTATTAACTTTGGAAGAATTAGGCATGGTTTTTTGGCTTTTAATGATATTCAGTCTGATTATTACCAGATTCCGACCGATGATAAACAAAAGCTTAAAGCCGCAGAAGAAAAAATTAGAGAAGATCTTAAAAATACTAATACTCAGGAAATACCGGAAAATCAAAATAATTTAAATAATGGTAATAAAGAGAAACTGGATATTATAAATGAAAAAAATAATGATGAAAAAAAAGAAGAAGATTTTAAAGTAAATGATGACAAAAAAGTAAGTGATGATAAAAAAATTTTTAGGGAGAAATTAAATAACACATACGGTGTAAGAAGATACAAAATTCAAGAAGTTATTAAACCTGGCCAAGTTTTATTAATTCAAGTTTTAAAAGAAGAAAGAGGACAAAAAGGAGCTGCTTTAACTACTTTCATTTCTTTAGCAGGTAAGTATATGGTTTTAATGCCTAATACAGCAAAAGGTGGTGGTATATCGAGAAAAATTTTTAATTCATCAGACAGAAATAAAATTAGAGGCATTTTAAATGAGATTGATATCCCCAAAAGTATGGGAGTAATAGTAAGAACAGCTGGAGCAAATAAATCTAAAAATGAGATAGAAAAAGATTTTCAAAATACACTTAATACTTGGGAGGAGATTAGAAATAAGGCTGTGGAGTCTAATGCTCCATCTTTAGTTTATGAGGAGGGAGATATAATAAAAAGAGCCCTTAGAGACATCTATGATAATGAAACTAAAAATATATATATTGATGGAAATGAAGGATATCAAAAAGCAAAAAAATTTATGAAAGAACTAGTTCCTAAAAATGTAAAATTTATTAAAAAATATAGAGGAAAAATTCCTTTATTTCACGACGCAGGTATAGAAAAAGAATTAAATAATATTTTTGAACCAACAGTAAAACTTAAATCAGGAGGATATCTGGTTATAAACCCCACAGAAGCTTTAGTTGCAATTGATATTAACTCTGGTCAATCAACTAAGCAAATAAATATAGAAAAGACTGCTTTGAATACAAATTTAGAAGCAGCTGAAGAAATTGGAAGACAAATTAAATTGAGAGATTTATCAGGTTTAATTGTGATTGATTTTATTGATATGATAAATTTCTACAATAGAAGAATCGTGGAAAAGAAAATGAGAGAAAGTATTAAAAAAGACAGAGCCAGAATACAGGTAGGTAGAATAAGTAATTTTGGGTTATTAGAAATGACAAGGCAAAGGCTTAGAGAAGGTTCTATAAACTGGGAAACCAATTTGTCTCTTTCTTCATTTTCTCAAAAGATCGTTAAAAAAATTGAAATGTTAGCTTTTACAAACAAAATTAAAACGATAAATGCTTTCGTGCCTGAAAAAGTAAAACTTCATATTGATAACACTTTTAGAAAAGAAATCGAGTACTTTCAAAAAAAGTATAGCTACAAGATTAAAATTATTGAAAGTCCTGGTCTTATAATACCAGAATATAAAATAGAGCTTTTAAACAAAAATAATAAAGTTGTAAATATTGTAGAAAAGATTGATAAAGATTATCCTCTAAATAAAGTAAAAATAGAGCAAAAATCAAGCCTAAATAAAATTAAAAAAATTACTGATAGCAGTTCAAGTAAAGAAAAAAATAAAAAAAAAAAATCTAAATCCCTTAAATTAAGAACACTTTGGGTAAGAAGAAAAAAAGCTAGCTAAATTAACCCCTTTGAAGGAGAGCTAGCTGAAGCTAAATAATTTTTTTTCATTCTTCCAGCTAAGTAGGATTGTCTTCCAGCAACAACTGAATTTTTAAAAGATTGAGCCATTATAATTGGATTCTTTGCTTGCGCAATCGCACTGTTAATTAGAACACCATCACAACCTAGCTCCATTGCAATAGTAGCGTCTGAAGCTGTGCCAATTCCAGCATCGACTATCACTGGTATCTTAGCCTCTTTTACAATAAGAGAAATATTCATTTTATTTTGTATACCAAGACCTGAGCCAATAGGTGATGCTAATGGCATTATTGCGGAAGCGCCCTGGTCTTCTAATTTTTTTGCCATTAAGAGATCGTCTGTGCAGTAAACCAAAACTTTAAATCCTTCCTTAACTAAAATTTTTGTTGATTTAATAGTTTCAATCATATCAGGATATAATGTTTTTTTATCACCAAGAACTTCTAATTTTACTATTTTCCACCCTCCCATTTCTCTAGCAAGCCTTAAAGTTCTTAAGGCTTCTTCTGAACTAAAGCATCCAGCTGTATTTGGTAAATAAATTATTTTTTTTGGATTTAAATAATCCATAAGTAAAGGTTTTTTTTTATCTAAAATATTTACTCGCCTGACTGCAACTGTAACCATTTCTGCTCCTGAAGCTTTTACTGCCTCAGCAGTTTCTTTAAAATTTTTATATTTTCCTGTTCCTACAATTAATCTGGAATTTAATTTTAAGTTAGCAATTTTAAAAATATCTTTTTTCAGAAATTAACCTCCTCCAATAAAATGGACTATTTCTATTTTATCTCTATCTTTTATTATTTTTGCTTGATACATTTGTCTTGGCAAGATTACGCCATTTAACTCAAGGGCTATTTTTTTTTTATCTAATTTATATTTTTTTAATAACATTTGGACACTAATCTTTTGTTTTATTGTAATTTTTTTACCGTTTAATTGTATTTTTGCCATAATTAAGTTATTTATTTATCTTATATCAAAATAATGAAACATAAAATTATTGTTATTAATGGTCCAAATCTTAACCTTTTAGGTGAAAGAGAAAAAGATAAATATGGTAGTGTGACAATTGAAGACGTAAAAAATGAATGTTTAGCTTTTTCCAAAAAAAACAACCTAGAACTTGATTTTTTTCAATCAAATATAGAGGGAGAGATTGTAGAGGCTATACAAAAAGCAAGAAAAAATAAAGATGGTGTTATAATTAATGCAGGTGGATATACACACACTTCTGTGGCTATTCATGATGCACTTAAAATATTAAAGATACCTATTATTGAATTACATATAACAAATATTTACAATAGAGAAGAATTCAGGCATAAATCACTTATTAGTAAAATAGTAACAGGTATAATTTGTGGATTTGGAACAAATGGGTACACTTTGGCCTTGGATGCAATAAAAAAAATTATTAAAAAATGAAAATAGATAAAAAATTAATTAAAGAACTTGTAGATAACTTAAGTGAATTTAACTTAACTGAACTAGAATATAAAGATGGGGAAAAAAGTATCAAAGTTTCAAGAGCATCTAGATCTAATATTGAACAAATCAAGACAGGCGCTGTTATCTCTGCTAATAAATCTGTTTTAGCAAACAAAGATGATGAGCAAGGAATAAGAATTAAATCTCCAATTATAGGTACAGCTTATCTTGCTCCGGAACCAGGAGCAAAAAAATTTGTTGAGGTGGGTGATAAAATTAAAAAAGGTCAAACTATAATGATAGTAGAGGCCATGAAAACGATGAACCATGTACCAGCAACTAATGATGGTGAAGTTAAAAAAATTTTTGTAAATGATGGTCAACCAGTAGAATTTGGGCAAACCTTAATACTCCTTAAATAAATAAAATGTTTAAAAAAGTTTTGATTGCTAATAGGGGAGAGATAGCTGTTAGAATTATAAGGGCTTGTAAGGAATGGGGTATTGGAACAGTTGCTGTTCACTCGGATGTAGACTCTGATGCTATGCACGTACGGTTAGCGGATGAAAGTGTTTGTATAGGATCACACCAACCCCAAAATAGTTACTTAAATATATCCTCTTTAATGTCAGCAGTTGATTTAACTGGAGCTGAAGCAATACATCCTGGATATGGTTTTTTATCGGAGAACGCTAAATTTGCAGACGTTGTCAGTAAGCATGGAATCAAATTCATAGGTCCTAATGCAAAACTTATTGGTGAGATGGGTGACAAAATACAAGCAAAAAAAATTGCCAAACAATATGGTTTACCTGTAATCGAAGGATCCGAAGGAGGTGTAGAATCTTTTGAAGAAGCCAAATCATTGTGCAAAGAGATCGGGTATCCTATTTTAATTAAAGCCGCGGCTGGAGGTGGTGGAAAAGGTATGAAAATTGTTGAAGAGGAAAAACAATTAGAAAACTTATTCTTGACGGCAAAAAATGAGGCAAAAAAATATTTCGGAAACGATGAACTATACATCGAAAAATATTTTAAAAACCCAAGACATATTGAAGTTCAAATTATGTCTGGAGCCAATAGAACTGTTCATTTAGGTGAAAGGGATTGTTCGGTGCAAAGAAGACATCAAAAATTAATTGAAGAAACACCAAGTCCAGTTCTTAATGAAGAACAAAGAAAAGATTTATTAGATAAAACTGTAAAGATGGTAGAAAAAATTGGCTATGAGGGGGCTGGAACTGTTGAATATATTTTCGAGAATGGAAAGTTTTATTTTTTAGAAATGAATACAAGAGTTCAAGTAGAACACCCTGTGACTGAAGTACAAACTGGTATAGATATAGTTAAAGAGCAACTTTGGATAGCATTTTCAGGTGATACAGCTTTAAATCAGAAAGATATTAAACCGAGAGGACATTCGATAGAGTGTAGAATTAATGCAGAAAATCCAGCATTAGATTTTCAACCAAGTCCTGGAACAATCAATGTTTGTCATCAACCTTCAGGTTTTAGAACAAGAGTAGATGGATCAATTTTTCAAGGATGTAAAATTACTCCTTACTATGATAGCTTGATTGCAAAAGTCATCTGCAAAGGAAGAAACAGAACAGAAGCTATTCAAAGAACTTTGAGATCCTTAGATGAATTTGTATTAGAGGGAATTACAACCACTATCGAGCTTCATAAGAAAATTTTAAAGCATGAAAAGTTTATTTCATCTAATTTTGACACCAACTGGTTAGCAAAAGAGAAGTTTTATTAAACATTTTCACAACCTAATAACCATATGTCGTAAATAGGATGATCTATTGGAGTTAATGATGGTTTTGAAGAAAATGTCCAACCATTAAATATAAAGATTTTTTCATTTTGATTATCAGAAAGGTCTTTGACTTGAATATAAGCAACTTTTCCAGGTTTCTTTTCATCATTTGAATTTCCACATTTTATAGCTTTGATTTCTAATAAACCAAATTTTTTTGTTTCACCAATCTTAATATCAATCAGAGAGGTTTTAGCAGTGATTTTATCTAAACCCATTAAGTTTACTAATTTTAAATTAGTTTTTTTTTTATTTTTCTTTTTTTCCTTTAATTTAGAAATTTTATTTTCCTCAATAACCTCCTCTTTATCTGACTCTTCATAACTTGGTTTCAATTCATCTAGATTAACTAGAGGGATAGAAATTATTTTATCTTCTGATAAAACTACAGAGTTAAAAAAAAGTAATAAAAAAAAATATATATACTTAATTTTTCCAAGATTCATATTTTTTATTTTTATTTGTTTTTTGGATTTTTCCTGGTCTATATGCTTTATTAGTTCCAGTCATATTTTCTTGATGCTCTTTTTGCCAAAGATATTTTTTTTTGCTTTCACTTGGAATTTCATTAATTGTATGATGCATCCATAGATACCAATCAGTATTAATTTTTGAAGCTTCAATTTTATCAAAATATATTACCCATCTATCACCTTTTTTATTTTGGTAAAATTTATTTCCTAAATTGTCTACTCCTACTAATCTTCCAGTGAATAAAGTTTTTAAAAAAGTACCAAAAGTCTGCTTGTGCCACCATGTAAAAATTTGTTTTAAATTTATCATTTTATTTGTTTTTAAAATCCACACACTTTATAGGTGTATAATTATAATATAGACACTTACTATATTTACTATATATCTTCAAATAGTAGATTCCAAAAATTTTATGAAAAAATTTATTGTAGAAACATATTATACATGCACTTTTAAAACAGTTCATACATTAGATGAACTTAATGACCAAGAATTGTCAAAAATAGACGGTAGGTCAGATGGTGATGTTGAGGTGATTGAGGTTAAATTAAACAATCGTAAAACGAAAAGAGTTGGTGATAAAAGTAAAACAAAGAATATTAAAGAAAACAATACTAAGACTTTAAACGAAGGAATTAGTCAACAAATTGTTTCTAACGATAAGCAAATAAGTAAAAATCAGGAAACTTTCAATAAAATTAAAAATCATTTAGGGCAAAGATTAAAAATGCCAGATAGAAGAAAGGGTTACATCCAAAAAGCTTCGATAGGCGAACATAAAATTTATCTTCATACTGGGGAATATGATGATGGAAAAATTGGTGAAATATTTATTGATACAAACAAAGAGGGAGAATTAGTTAAAGCTTTGATGAATAACTTTGCTATAGCTATATCCTTGGGGCTTCAATATGGTGTTCCTTTAGATGAGTATGTTGATGCTTTTATAGACACAAAATTTGAACCTTCTGGAAAAATTGAAGGAAATGATAGAATTTTAAATGCCACATCTATTTTAGATTATGTTTTTAGAGAATTAGCTATTTCATACCTCGGGAGAGAAGAACTAGCTCATACGCCTTCTATAGCAAGTACTTCTGACAATTCTTTCAATTCAACAGATGATAAGTTTTTAAAAATTGTTAAAAATATAACCTCTAAAGGTTTTGTAAGAAGTAATTATGAAGAGAAGCTTGTTGATTTAAGCGATATACGTATTAATTTAAAATCTAAAAATTAATTTTTTTTATTTTCTATTTTTAAACCTAATTCTTTTAATTGATTGTTATCAACTTTTGATGGAGCTCCCATTAATAAATCTTGAGCATTTTGATTTAAAGGAAAAAGGGTAATTTCTCTTATATTCTTTCTGTTAGCTAGTAACATTACTATTCTATCAATTCCTGGTGCAATACCTCCATGTGGTGGTGCACCGTAACTAAGAGCGTTAATCATTCCACTAAATTTTTCATCTACTTGATTTTTATCATATCCAGCAATTGAAAATAATTTGTACATTAATTCTGGTATATAATTTCTAATAGCTCCAGAAGAAAGTTCGACTCCGTTGCAAACTATATCATATTGAAATGCATTAATTTCAAGTGGATTGTTATAATTTAATTTTTTTATGTCTCCTTGTGGCATTGAAAAAGGATTATGACTAAATTTAATTTTCTTTGTAAATTCATCCAATTCAAACATTGGATAATTTACTATCCAACAAAAAGCAAATTTATTTTCATCGATAAGTTTTAAATCATTAGCAATTTTATCTCTTGCTAGAGAGGATATTTTTTCAACATTTTTTGTTTCCCCGCAAGTAAAAAATATGCTGTCCCCTTCCTTTGCAGATGTAATTGTCATAATTTCCTTTAAAGCATCTTCAGAAAAGAATTTACCTATAGGTCCTTTAGCTAAAATTTTTTTTTCTTTTTCTAAAGTGAAATAAGCCAACCCTGAAAACCCCTCATCTTTAGCCCATTTATCTATACTATCAAAAAAACTTCTAGGTTTATCTTTAGTATTTTTTGTAACAATACTCCTAACTTTAGAACCAGACTTAACAAGTTTTTTAAAAATATCAAATTTTACGTCTGATCTTGTAAAAATATTTGTTAAATCATAAATTAATAAAGGATTCCTTAAATCTGGCTTATCAGTTCCATATCTCACCATTGCGTCTTTGTAAGAAATTCTAGGAAATTTTTCATACATCATTTTTTTTTTTGAAAAGTTTTTAAATAAATTGATCATTAATTTCTCAACCACTTCAAAAATATCTTCTTGTTCAACAAACGACATTTCTATATCAAGTTGATAAAATTCTCCTGGACTTCTATCTGCTCTTGCATCTTCATCTCTAAAGCATGGTGCAATCTGAAAGTATTTATCGAAACCAGATACCATAATTAATTGTTTAAACTGTTGTGGTGCTTGAGGTAGAGCGTAAAATTTGCCTGGGTTAAGTCTACTAGGTACTAAAAAATCCCTTGCTCCCTCAGGGCTAGAGGAAGTTAGTATAGGTGTTTGGAATTCTAAAAAATTTAATTTATTCATCTCATTTCTAATGAAAGAAATTACTTTAGATCTCAATAATATATTTTCATGCATTTCTGATCTTCGTAGATCTAAGAATCTATATTTTAACCTTATATCCTCTGGATAGTCGTGTTCGCCAAAAACAGGCATTGGTAATTCTTTAGCTTCAGATAAAATTTCAATATTTTCTATTTTTATTTCGATTCTACCAGTTTTTAATTCTTCATTTTTAGTCCCTTCATCTCTTTTTTTCACTTTTCCATTAATTGTAATTACAGACTCTGCCTTAAGATTTTCTAAAAGTTTAAAATTTTTATCTTTATTTTCTATGACACATTGAGTAATTCCATAGTTATCTCTTAAGTCTATAAAAAGTAGATTTCCATGATCTCTTTTTCGATGAAGCCATCCAGATAATGTTACTGTTTTACCGGAATCATTATCGGTTAATTCTGAGCAATTATGTGATCTATATTTATTCATTTTTTAATACTTTTTTTATTAAATTAATATTAATAGATTTTCCAGAAGATAAAGATTCATCATCAATTTTTTTGATAAAATTAAATACATTCTCATAAGATCGATCTATATTTTTGATAATATACTCTAAAAGTCTGGTATTTATATTAATTTGCTTATCAGAGAATGATTTTATAATAATCACTCTTAATAACTCATCGGTTGGTAACTCGATGCCAATATCAACAAAAGCTTCTATTCTAGACTTTAAATCATTTAAATTTATTTTCATTTTTCTAATTGGCTTTAAAGAATTAATTATAATTAACTTATTCAATTGTATAGATTGATTTAGTATTGAATATAATAATTTTTCATCGATATTATTATTAAAATTATCTAAAATAATACATTCATATTTTTCTAATTCACCAAGAGATACATTTTTGAATTCTGCAGAGTCAATGTAAAGTAATTTTAATTTTTTTTCTAAGATAATAGATAAATGAGTTTTACCACATCCCTTAGGGCCAAAAATATTAATCCATTTATTTGGCCATTTTGGACAACTTTCTATTAATTTATAAGCGCTAAAATTATTATCTGAAACATAAAAATCTTTTTGAAAATAAGTTGTCTTAAATGGAAATTTAAATATTAGCTGTTCCATATTTTAAATAAGTTCTATTTGCCACTTGTTATTAACTATTTTAATTTTTATATTTTCATCTTCTAATTTTTCGTAGATTTTATTAATTTTTCCATAATATTTAATTTTTATAATAGCGTAGTTTTTTGACAATTCTTTAACACTAAAATTTTCAACTAAATCTATTTTTTTTAAAGCATTTTGAATTTTCAAAAGATCATTATTGTTTTTGAGAACCAATTTCATATTTAAAAATGCTGGAGTTCTTATATCTATTAAATTTCTTGATTTAATTATTTCAACAATTTCTTTATTAACTTCACTAATGATTAAATCATAGAAAAGTTCATTTTTTAAATTATTATTTTTTAAATTAAAATTTTTAATTATTTCTTTTTTAGAAATCACTCCCTTTATTAAAATTTTAATATCATTTTTGTATTCATCTATAATTAAAAAAATATAATCTTCTATATCATAATCAGATAATATTTTTTTTGTATTAATCTGTTCTAGATTATCAATATTTTTTTTTATAAGATCGATGCTATCGATATTTTCCACTGGTAGAATATATTCTATAAACTTATTTTTAGTAGTGCTATCATTAGTCTCCCAATTATTGTAAAAATAATTATCTGAATAAATATAAAAATTATTATTTCTTATTAAGATAGGAAAAATAACTATTTTAGATTCTGATAGATCAGCGTATGAAATATTTTTTTTTATAAAAAAGTTTATTTATTTTTTCTCTTTCAAAAGAAATATTTATATGATTATTTTTATCATCATTAGGTCCCTTTTTATAAATTATTTGATAATATGAAATTAAATCTTTAATATCTGTTAAACCTATTGAAGAAATTTTAGAAATATCTTGTTTCAATAAAATTCTATTTATAAGTTTATTAAAAGCTTCTTTAAAAGCAAAATTCAATAATTCCTCATTACTTTGGTATTCTTTTTGATCTATATCAATATTATCAACATCAAATATGCTATTAGCAGATAAAACATTACCAGTTTTTAGTAAAAACATTATTATAATTGAAATAAAAAAAAATTTATTCATAATCAGCTAATTATCATTTAATTAATGCAAAAAACAAAAAATAGTTATAAGAAAAGTGGTGTAAACATCTCATTGGCAAATAGTTTTGTAAATCACATTGCTAATTTATCTAAAAAACATGTCAAAAAAGGGAAAAAATCCAATAAATTTAACAATATAGGTGGTTTTGGGTCAGTCTTTGATATTAGTAATCATAAAATAAATGATCCGTTAATAGTTTCATGCACAGATGGTGTTGGCACAAAACTAGCCCTTGCTAATCAATTTAAGAAATTTGATACAATTGGAATTGACCTTGTTGCTATGTGCGTAAATGATTTGATTGTACAGGGTGCAAAACCTTTATTTTTTTTAGATTATATAGCAGTAGGAAAATTAGACCTGAAAAAAACAAAACTTTTACTCAAAGGAATTATTAAGGGTTGTTCGATATCTAATTGCGAATTAATCGGAGGTGAGACAGCAGAAATGCCAGGTATTTATGCTAAAGACAAATTTGACCTTGCAGGTTTTTCAGTTGGTATTGTTTCAAAAAAAAAATTACTTAATAAAAATAAAGTTAAAAAAAAAGATGTGATTTTGGCTATTCCTTCTAATGGAATTCATTCCAATGGTTATTCACTTGTTAGATCTTTAATTAAAAATATCAAACTGACAAAAAAACAAAAAAAAGAACTTCTAATGCCAACAAAAATTTATACTTCAGAAATCATGAAAATAACTTCTAAAGATCTTATTAATTCAGCAGCCCATATAACTGGAGGTGGTTTAATAGAAAATATAATTAGATCTGTACCAGAAAAATTAACTATTAATATAGATTTATCCAAAATTAAAATCAAACCAATATTTAAATGGATTAAGAAAAAAGGTTTAAGTGATCGAGAAATGTTAAAAACTTTTAATTGTGGAGTTGGTTTTTGTATTATCGTAAACAAAAATAAAATTAATAAAATAATAAAACATTTTTCTTCTCAGTATAAACCATACGAAATAGGATATATATCAAATGATAAAAATAAAATTAATATGTTTAATAAGTTAAAATGGTAAAAAAAAAAACTTGTGTTTTCATATCTGGTACAGGATCAAATCTAAACGCCTTAATTAAAAACTCCAGATCATATAATTTTCCTGTCAAAATAGAATTTGTTGTTAGCAACAAATCAGATATAAAAGGAATTAAAATTGCGAAAAAATTTAAAATTCCCTACCTTATTATTAATACCCGCAAAAGTTTATATGAAAATAAAATTATTGAGGAGTTAAAAAATAGAAATATTAAAATTATTTGTTTGGCAGGATATATGAAAATTTTATCTAATAATTTTTTAAATAAATTTAATGGTAAAATAATAAATATTCATCCTTCTCTTCTTCCTAAATTTAAGGGTTTAAATACATTCAATAGAATTTTAAAAAAAAAAGAAAAGAAAACAGGATGTACAATTCACTACGTCAACAAAAAACTTGACTCGGGAAAAATAATTTTAAAAAAAGAATTTATAATAAGTAAAAGTGATACAGTTGACTCAATTAAAATAAGAACGCAACGACTAGAACATGTGGGTTACTCTGAAGCTTTAATTAAAATTTTACGAAATAATTAACTTTTGAAAAAAAAATTAATTTCTTGTTTTGCATTATCTATAGAGTCTGATCCGTGTACAGAATTTTTGTCTATAGAAATTCCATAAAGTTTTCTGATTGTTTCTGGTTCTGCATCTTTAGGGTTTGTAGCGCCCATAATCTTTCTGTTTAGAGAAACCGCATTTTTTCCCTCTAATATCATCACAAATATGGGCCCAGAAGACAAATAAGAACAAAGTTGATCGTAGAATGGCTTTGATTGATGAACTTTATAAAATTCAGATGCTTCGTCTTTA
>MDTB01079593.1_pt1 | contig 28303 bp, 26 predicted proteins | sample 811161 | NCBI WGS metagenome assembly MDTB01 (sample SAMN05326650, study PRJNA326480) | marine metagenome | isolation source: seawater | place: Mediterranean Sea | collected 2009
AGAATTAATCCTCAAAATTGACAAATCAATTGATCTCAATCTTGTATTGATTTCCTCAAAATCTGATGTTGCTTTTTCTTTGGATAAAATTACCAAAGGTTGGTTACTTTCAACTTTTTCACCTTCATTTACTAAGATTTCCTCAACAATTCCTCCTTCTAAATGCTGAACATATTTTATTCTACCTTGAGGAATGACTTTGCCATCCGCCAAACTTAAAACCTCGATTATTCTTAAATTAATAATTAAAAAAAAAATTATTAAAAATGAAAAAATTAAAAGTTTAAACTTAGTTGAATGTACAAAATCTATATTAACCTCATTAGTTAATTCATTTTCATTCCAATTAATCCATTTTTTTGTCATAGTTTTAATTACCAATAGTAATATTCTTGTCTATAATATTAGATAAGATATTGTTGTCTGAAAATAAAATTATAGTTTTATTAGCTCTTTTTAAAGATTCTATTATTTTATTTACTATCTGGACTCCTTCATTATCTAAGTAACCCATTGGATCATCTATTATAAAAATATGAGGGTTTTGAGCTAAAGCTCTTGCATAATGAATTTTCTTTTTCACACCTTTTGACAGATTATCATCAACCGGATCAAGAATAGTTAAAGAAGTTTTTTTTAATTTTTTATCAAGACCAACAGTTTGAAGTAATCTACTAACTTCTTGTTCATTTAATTTATCATTACCTAACAATATATTATCCATAACTGAAGAATTCAAAATATCAGGGTTTTGAGGAATATATGCTATTTGTTTCTTCCACCACTTCAATGATAATTTATTTAAATTAGTACCATCAATAAGAACCTCACCAGCACTTGGCTCTAAAATTCCCATTAGTATTTTTGAAAGAGTAGTTTTTCCATCACCATTTGAACCAGAAATACAAAATAATTGTCCAGGGCTAATTGAAATAGTTAGATTTCTGAATAAAAAATCACTTTTATCATAAGAAAAGTCAATTTTATTTAGTTTTATATTTCCAGTTACAGTATTTAATTGCATTCCCTGGTATCTTTCTTTTGAATCTTTAAGTTTTTCGTAAGACGACGATATAAGAGCATTCAATCCACTTAAATTTAAATAGGATCTCTGAGCACCGGAGGCTAATACTAATGCTCTTGAAGAAAAAATATTGAATCCTATTAGGCTTCCAACAGAAAGCTGTCCATTTACAACTAGAATTGCACCAAAGCCGATTATTATAATTGATGAAAAAAGAATAAGAAGATGATTAGAGGAAAATTGATAATTGTCAAAGCTTGACAGACTCGAGTCATTGAATAATTTTTTTTCCAAATATTGTTTTAAATTATAACCAATATATTTTAGAGAATCCTGTGTATCGAGATAATCACTATTTAAACTTAATTCTTTAATTATCTGATTATCATAGGTACTAAATTTATTTTTATTGATAAAAATTTTTTTGTTATCGTCAATTTTTTTTTGTATTAGTAAATATAAAGTTATGATTATTAAAAAAACTCCTGTTAAAAGCTTACTCAGAAAAAAAAGAAAAAAAATAATTATTACAACAAATAATGAATCAAAAATATTTGACTGATTTATTGGCGATAAATATTGATAAAATTGATTGTTAATATCAAGAGACTCTGATAACTTTTTTCTATTCTTCCCTATTCTCGTAAAATAATTTCTAACAAAATCAAGCTTTGTAATTTGTATCGGATTAATAATAATTTTTGAAAAAACTTTATTTCGTAAATTACGAAATAAAAATTCAAATATAGCCACTGATAATGCACCTAACATTAAAAAAATTAAAGTCCCTTCAAGACCAAAAGAAATATATCTATTAAAAATATGAATAATAAAGATAGGACTTAACAGTCCCATTATAGTAATCAAAACTGACAATGTAATTATAGTTCCTAGTGATCCACTATTTTTAAGTACTTTAAGCCAGTAAGACATGAAAATTAGTTTACATAAATATTAATAATCATTCTATTATAAATAAAAACAACTAAATGAATTAAATTGTACCAAACACTATTTCGGAGCCAGTAAGTGTATCGTTGTCAAAATTTGGTAGTGTTGCCACAAGGGTAAGTTCGTTGTCGGATATTCCATAACCTTCAGATAGATCGTCCCACAACCATATTGCACTGTTTGTCCCATCTCCTACCATAAGAAAAACTTCACTGCCTGTTCCACTTGTAGAATCGGTATATTTTATTGAAGAGACAATATCTGATTTAAATGACTTTGTATTATAGTTATTAGTATTTTCTGTAAAATTAAATAGGTAGGGTAACTTATTATCACCACCTACAGACGTAGTTGAGCTTGTTCCTAATCCGGTAGAACTACTTGTTGGTGAAATACTCAGATTAAGTACAAAATCACCTCTCGTACTTGAATTGTTATTACGCGGTGCATCTTCAACTAAAAGATAAAATGACTCTGTCGTACTAGTGGTGTAAGTAAAATATGAATCCTCTGTTCCAGAACTACCAGCACCTCCTAAGGAAATAGCAGAATCATCATTTTCAGCTACAACAGAAGATAAAGCTTGATTCCACATTGTTACATAAGAATTAAAATCTATACTGTAAGAATCACCATAGTCTATATCAACAGTCAGCGTCTCACCAGCTTGAAGGTCTACCTTGAAAATATCAATGCCGTTATTTATGTATCCACCTTGTATTTTTACCCATGGAATACTGTCGTCACCAACATCGGAATTTGTGGCTATTTTAAATCTTGATCTTGCAATTACTTGAGCAGAACCAAAAGTACCATTTGGTTCTGTTTCATTGACTGTTTGTGCGGTAGTTGATGGTTTTGAGTCCCATGAAAGAGAGGATGTCGAAGCAGTACTGGTATATTCATAAAAGTCTGACCTTGTTACAGAGTGAGTTGAGACTGGTTCATCAAAAGTAAAATTAATTGTAAGTGTTTGAGACAAAGAATAATCAGAAATTATTCTTCCAAAGTCACTAGCTCCATTAATATAGAAAGAGTTAATTTCAGTGGTTTCTGGTTCCTCTTCTATATTTACATTGTATAGACTTGGATCATCAAAGAAAAAAGACTCTTGAAATACTTCAACTTCAGTTTGCGAATATATATCACCCAACCCTGCTCCAATAGGGGAAACTAATAAATCTATGGTACCTGCTCCTAAAGGTCCTCCCAAAATACCTGCTGATCCAGCTGGACCACTTATTATATCTGCTGGACCCATTGATACTGGCGTCATTCCTGTATATGAGCCAGGTGCACTTGCTATTATGGCATTAATAGGAGCTAATATTGGATTAGCGTTTCCAGACATTGGGTTTGATAAAGAATTAGGATTATTTGGATTAGATTCAATTGAATTAGCCTGCTCAGGGCCCTCTAACCCTGCGACTTCAGCTGCTTCAGCCATAGCTTGCTCTGGACTTGAACCTGCTGCAAGTGCGGTATCAAAAGCTTCTGCTGCTGCAACTTGTTCCTCTGATGTTCCTGGCTCCTCAGCAGCGGACGATGTTTCACCCTCTGGAGGACCACTTGCAGCTTCATCACTTGCTAATGAGTCTCCATCAGATTCTGAAATTGCTCCCTCTTCTCCCTCAGGTGGACCCTCTTCTCCTTCTCCTTCAAGTTGACCTTCTTCACCCTCACCTTCGCCGTCCTCAGAGCCTTCTTCTGCAACTTGTTCCTCATTAACTTCCTCCTCAACTTCTTCTTCTGAAGCCTCTTCTTCTTGAGCCTCCTCTTCTTGTGTTTCTTCCTGAGGAGGAGGAGCAGTTTGTGGTTGTGGCGCTACCGCAGGAGTTGGTGGTAATACGTTAAGCGCAGTACCATAATTAGCTTGAATCTGGGCTGCTGACAGAATTATTGGTGCTGGAGGTGCTGTGGTAAAACTTGAAACGCTTGTTGTAGCCCCTACCTGGGATAAAACCTGTGTTCCTCCATCATTACTTACTGAAATTTGCCCAACTCCTCCATCTGCGTCTTGAAGTAACGTGAAACTGTTCTCATTTCCCTCTACAGCTGCCTTACCAGCAACAGTTGTTCCTCTAATACCCATTGTGACAACTGGAGTTTCAAGCGTCATAGCATCAGGTCCAGTTTTAGCTATTTCACCACTTATAAAACTAAATGCTCCTTCAACCATATTAACCACCATACTGCCTGTTGCGGTTGCTGCATCAAAAACCAACTCATCCAAAATCATCTTTCCTCCGTCAGAGAGAGAAAATGTTGTTTTATCTAAAAAAACTAAACCTACAGCTCCAGAGCCTTCAGTCTCAATAGTATCTCCTTGAAAAACAGGGTCTCCAACATTTAAGTTTGTTATTGTACCGTCTAATCTTGTTGCTTTAACGGTTCCAGAGACTGTTGAAACCTCACCGATAGAAAGGACAGTAACATCAGTAGATTGAGCGTATTGCCCTTTTGCTAACGGACCTGCTAGATAATTCACAGCACTTCCTTTAAGTTGAAGTCCATTATCAGTATATAGATTTGGTAATTCAAAATTAATAAAATAGTCAATGAGCGTCAGCTGATCACCATCTGGAGATGTTGCTATTAAATCAGTATTGTTTCTAGAGAAATCAGATTTTAATAACCAAGAAGGAAGATTATTAACTGCTGTTGAGTTTCCAGCATAAATTGATTCTGATAAACTATTAACAAATTTGTTGTTATACATACTGCAAAAGACTATTTTTTTTCCACAGTCTAATAAACTGTGGATATGTTGGAATGTCAAGATTTTACTTAACTAATTTCAATCTAAAATTTTCTAAAATGTTATTTCTGCAGATACTTTTTAAGTCAATACAGACTTTATTATACAATTTTTTTTGTAGAATGCAACTATGCTGAAAATCCAGAAATTGTCTGAAATGCAAATGATGTAGAAGTTATTGTATTAATACTTGTGCTACTTCCTAATTCCGCGATCTGTGCTAACTCATCAGTATCAAAATTTCCGTCACTAGCAATATTTCCGGAACCATGTTGAGAAGGATCAATATTTTGGCCATCAGTCCACACATAAACGTCGACACCTCCTCCTGAACCTTCTGGCGTTAGTACAAATGCTGTTTCACCACCTATCGCAGTACCCCCATTCGATAAAGAAAAGCTTGATGCTCTATTTGCTAAATCAGCAGACGAGGTTACACCATAAAAAGTAGAATTAGAAAAAATAAATATATTTGGAACCGACCCTCCTCCTGTACTTGTTATATCAAAAGTCGCACCTTGAGCAGTAGCATCAGTATATAATCCAGACCTTGAATAGGCTGATGTTGGGTTGTGAGCAAAAAGTAAAGTATCTTGACCAACTGTAAAGTCAGTAATTTTGTCTTTACCCTCTAACAAATCTGTGTAATAGAACTGATCATTTCCTCCCATACCTGAAAGAGTATCATTTCCTAAAGCTCCCCATAAAACGTCGTTAAAGGCACTACCTTTTAATATATCATTGCCGCTATAACCATACAAAGACCAAGATTGAGAATCTGCAGATTTATCTACATTATCAACATTATTTGTTCCAGTAAAAGTTTGTCCAGTGCTTTGCATTGCTTCAGCTGAAACACCTCCAGCCTCTATTTCCTCATAGTAGTGATCATATAGAGATGGATCATCAAAAAAATAAGTTTCCACGGGAGCCATTGCATAAGGATCAGAACCAAAGTCCATTGGACCACCCATGGGTCCACCAAAAGGATTAGGTCCAAAGGCGCCGGGACCATAATCTCCAGGTCCGCCAGGAAAACCAGGAACAACGGGTCCGCCAGGATAAGTAGGCATAGGCATCCCAGGGGCACCAGGTCCATCAGGAAAACCAGGAACACCGGGTCCGCCAGGAAAACCAGGAACACCGGGTCCACCAGGAAAAGCAGGTCCACCAGGTCCACCAGGAAAAGCAGGTCCACCGGGACCGCCAGGAAAAGTAGGTCCGATTCCAGGTCCACTAGGTGCACCAGGATAAGCAGGTCCACCAGGAATACCAGGTCCACCAGGAATACCACCAGGTCCACCAATTCCAATCGGTCCGTCAGGACCACCAATTCCAATCGATCCACCGGGACCAAATGGATCATCTAATCCTCCAGGTCCACCAATTCCAATCGGTCCACCGGGACCAAATGGATCATCTAATCCTCCAGGTCCACCAGGACCAAATGGATCATCTAATCCTCCAGGGCCACCAATTCCAATCGGTCCACCGGGACCAAATGGATCATCTAACCCTCCAGGGCCATCAATTCCAATCGGTCCACCGGGACCAAATGGATCATCTAATCCCCCAGGACCACCAGGTCCACCGGGACCAAATGGATCATCTAATCCTCCAGGTCCACCAGGTGCAAAATCTCCAGGTCCACCAGGACCACCAGGTCCAAAGCCTCCAGGAGGTACAGGTAAACCAGCAGCTTCTGCAGCTGCTGCCATAGCTTGCTCTGGACTTAATCCATCGGCTAGTGCTGTTTCAAAAGCTTCCCTTGCAACCTCTTCTTGCTCGGGTGAAGGTCCTCCAGGACCACCCAAATCTCCGGGTCCGCCTGGACCACCAGGACCAAAATCTCCAGGGCCACCAGGACCAGCTTCTCCAGGTGGTAATGGTTCCCCATCCGGTCCAAGAGGTGGGCCACCTTCACCAGGTGGTAACGGTTCTCCATCCGGTCCAATAGGAGGACCGCCTTCTCCAGGTGGCAATGGTTCTCCATCTGGGCCTGCGGGAGGACCACCTTCTCCAGGTGGTAATGGCTCTCCATCTGGTCCAACAGGGGGTCCTTCTTCACCTTCAGGAGGACCACCTTCTTCTCCTTCAGGGGGACCCTCACCCTCAGCAAGAGGTTCTCCATCTGGTCCAACTGGTGGACCTTCTTCTCCTTCAGGGGGGCCCTCTTCTCCCTCTCCCTCAGGGGGACCCTCTTCTCCTTCACCTTCTTCTTCTGCAGGACCTTCCTCAGTTACTTGTTCTTCACCAGCTTCTTCTTCACCTTCCTCTTCAGCAGCTTCTTCCTCCTGGACCTGTTCTTCCGGAGCTTGTTCTTGCGGAGGTGGCGCAGCTTGTGGCTGTGGGGCTACCGCTGGAGTTGGTGGTAATACATTAAGTGCAGTTCCATAATCAGCTTGAATCTGTGCTGCAGATAAAATTATTGGTGGTGGTGGTGGTGCAGTAAAGCTAGAAATACTTGTTGTTGCACCAATTTGAGCTAAAACTTGTGTTCCTCCATCGTTACTTACTGAAATTTGTCCCACTCCTCCATCTGCATCTTGAAGTAATGTGAAACTGTTCTCATTTCCCTCTACAGCTGCCTTACCAGCAACAGTTGTTCCTCTGATACCAATCACTGCTACGGGTGTTTTAACTTCCATTGCATCAGGCCCAGTTTTAGCTATTTCACCACTGACAAAACTAAAAGCTCCCTCAAGCATATCAACGGCCATACTACCCGTTCCTGTTGCTGCATCGTAAACTAACTCATCTAAAACCATCTTTCCTCCATCAGATAGAGAAAGTGTTGTTTTATCTAAAAAAACTAAACCCACTGCTCCAGAACCTTCAGTTTCAATAGTATCTCCTTGGAAGACTGGGTCTCCTGCATTTAGGTTAGTAGTCGTACCATCTAATCTTGTTGCTTTTGCCGTTCCAGAAATAGTGGAAACCTCGCCAATAGAAAGAACGTTTGCATCGGCTGCTTGAACATATTGACCTTTAGCTAAAGGACCAGCCAATGTCTTTATAAGAGATCCATTAAGTAGTAAACCATTTTCAGTTAATAATGACGGTAATTCAAAATTAGCAAAATAGTCAATAAGTATGACCTGATCACCACTATCAGAAGTTGCAATTAAATCACTGTTATTTCTCGAAAAATCAGATTTTAATAACCACGAGGGTAGGTTTTCTAACTTAAGTGAATTTCCCGAATAAAGATGAAGTGTCTTGGGTTGACTATGTGTTAATGAGTCATCGTTTAATTTATCAGTAAAGTTAATTTCTTTTAACATCAAATATAAAGTTAGTTTTCAACATTTTTTGGTTTCATTAACTGTACGGTATCTAAAGTAAGTCCTCCCATTAAACTCAATAAAGTGTAACTATTTATTAAAACCTCAATTTTTGCTGCTATGGCATCAGCCTGTGCATTTATGAATGCTGTTTCACCATTTAGAACGTCTAAGAGTGTTCGGTTACCTGCTTGTCTTTCTGTCCTAGCAAGCTCTAAAAATTCATTTGAAATTCTAGCTTGATTTGTAAGAAACTGTGCATTTTTTTGAGCAGTTAATAAGCCGTCCCAAGTAGTTCTTAGCATTTGTTTAATCATTGATTCTTGATCCCTTATCCTAGTAGACGTTGCTAAATACGATTCAACTGCAGCGTCCTTACCAGCGTACTGAGATAAGCTTAAATTAAGTGGATAAGAAAAATCAACCTTGGCAGAACTTTCTCTTTTAAACCCCACTATACCCCCAAAATCTTGTTTCTCTGAGTGACTGATTATACCTTTTATAGTAGGAAACAATGTTGCTTTTGCAGTATTAATTCCTTCCTTACTTATCTCCTCAGCAATTCTGGCGGCTACCAATGAAGGGTTATTTTTTATAGTTAGTTTTTCAGCCTCTTCAAGTGATTTTGGTAAAGAGTCAAATACAGACTGTAAAAGAAGAAGACTATTAAGATTTTTAGGAAAGCTTTCAAAGACATATTCAAATTCATGTCTTGCTGCAGATAAAACACCTTCAAATTGAATTTGTCTTGCTTGAGCCCCTGCCAACTGAGTTTTGGCTTGAAGTACATCAGATGTTAATCCACCACCAGCGGAAACAGCTGCGTCCTCTAATTCTGTTTGTTTTTTTATATTTGCAACTGATTGAACGGCATATTTTACGCTCTCACGGGATTGAATTACTCTTAAATAGGCAGTTATGGCTCTCAGCAAAATATCATTCTTTATTTGATTTTCCATAGCTCTTGTTTGTTTGAGAGACAACTTTGACGTTTTAACCGTTGATCTGGTGAGTCCAAAGTCTGTTATTGTTTGAGTAATCTTAGCTGTCGCATCTCTGGCAGCTAACTGCGTATTGTTACCGGCACCATATTTAATAATATTTTCATGACCGTAATTTGCAGTAACATCTAAAGAAGGAAAAAAACCACCTCTTGATTGCTTTAACCTAAATTTAGCTGCCTCTACATCATTTTTTGTTGCTTTTATCATCTTATGATTTCGCAAAACACTTTTCAGGGCGGAATCTAAATTAAAAAACTCTATTTCGGGTGAAGTATTCTGGTTATCCTGGCTTTGAGCAGGGTTAAAACTTAGAACAATTATTAGTAATATTAAAAGCTTCATAATAAAAGTTACCCACAAACTGCATTTTGTGTATAAGTTAACGACAAATTAACATATTTTTTAAACATTAACACGATTTTTTTGACGAATCTAGATATAAAGACTTATTATCTAAAAATTTCAAAAACCCAGAAAATAATTGTTTAGATCCTCCTTCAAATCTTAATTCATGTTTCAATCTACCAGCAAATTCAACACCTACATTTAATCCAAACATCAGAGATGCTAAAATATCAGCATCCAAAATTATTTTTTCGACGTGATCATCAACTTTTTCTGGTTTAATTGGAAAATACGTACTCCTAAATATTTTTTTTATTCTTTGGTTTTTTTTAAAATTTGGTTTTACTTTAAATAAAATTCTGCTCAATATACTGAAACTTTTTTCCTCTTGATAAAACGATCTATTTTGAACTCTTCTACCTAAATGACCTAAATCATGGGTTAGAGCGACTATTACCAAAAGCAACCTATCCTCATTATTATTCAACTTCGATAATTTTGCTAAGAGACATGCAATAATAATTACAGATTTAAAATGATGTGAGTCATGATAGGTATTATAAGTAACATTTTTCAAACATAACGCTGAAAGTTTCTTCAAAACTGGTTTCATTCTTTCAATTTTATGAACATTCAAATCGTTTAAACAATTCAGACATAAATTATACAAATCAGGTAATTTGTGATTTGAAAGAATAAATTTTTTTAAAACACTTTTAGATCTTGGCCAATTATTAGCGATATACGATATTGAAGGAAAATTTTTTTCAAAAGGATAATTTCTCATTTACTTTTCATAACCCAAACTCCATCCCAATTTTTTGGTTTTTCAGAAATGAGTTGGTTACATCTATCAATATAAGTTTCAGATAATTTATCTTCAGAATTTATTTTTAAACATTCTTTAAACGAAGTGATTGCCTGATCGAAGTCACCAGAAATATATTTTTTTCTTCCTTCATTAAAATGGTTAACAACATCCATAAGATTAGGAAAAGTTTTTTCGCTATGATAATCCAAGACTTCATGAACTCCAACTGGTTCAGTTTTACCCTTAACAACAACGTCGTCAATATACCTAATTCTATATGTACCTTTAAGTTTTTTGAAGGTGAAATCACTTATTAAAATTCTTGCGTTATACTGTTTGCATGCACTTTCAAGTCTTGCCGCAAGGTTAACACCATCACCAATCATAGTATAATCCATCCTTTTTTGTGAACCAATGTTTCCTGCTACAATTTTATCAGTATTTAATCCTAGTCCCATGTCTAAAGGAGGCTTTCCATCTTTTTCTCTTTGATCATTCCAATCCCAAAGTCTTTTGATCATATTTATACCAGCCTTTACGCCTCTATCTTCATCATCTTCATGAGAGATAGGTAAACCAAAAGCTGCCATAATTGCGTCTCCAATAAATTTATCAAGCATACCTCCTTGTTCAGAAATACACTCAACCATAATTTCAAAATATTCATTTAGGAGTTTAACCGTTCCTTGAGCACCCAGAGATTCAGTAATATTAGTGAAACTTCTCAAGTCTGAAAACAAAAGTGTCGCAGTTGTATCAAGTCCTCCCATTATATCAGCACCGTCCTCAAGTAATTGATCTGCAATACCAGGGTCCATATATCTTGACATTGTAGACTTCATTCTTTTTTCAGAAGAAATATCTTCAATCATTAACAAAATTCCCAGAAAACTCTCTTTTTCGTCTGTTCTTCCATCACTGTCTTCATTAATTAGAGGTAATATTGTGAGGTTTACCGAAATTATTTCATTTTTTTCAGTTTCTTGATTAAAAACATTAATTTCAGCATCCATGATTAATTCTGGTTCTTTGGACTCTCTTACTAAATTAATTTTCTCTTCGATCCATTGGTTCTGTTGAACAAAGAATTTATTTGAATCTAGACCTATTAAGTTTTTTTCATTGACTTTAAAAATTTTAAGACCTGATTTGTTACATGTAACAATCTTTCCATCTCCATCAATTGTTATTACGCCATTTGACATACTTGAAAGCATGCTCTCATTATATTTTCTTGACTTTGAAACATCATCAAATAACTTTGCATTTTCCAGAGCTATTGCAACTTGTTGAGTGAACGCTTTTAGTCTCGATTCATCCTCTTCTGTAAATTTGCCACCTTTTTTGTTTAGCACTTGAGTACAGCCAATAACCTTTCCATTTTTATTTGTAACAGGAACACACAGAATTGATCTCGTAAAATATCCAGTTTGTTTATCAAATGCGGGGTTAAATCTTAAGTCAGCATATGCGTAGGGTATGTTCATAGTTTTACCAGAAGAAAAAACACTACCTGCAATACCCGCTGTGTTAGGTAATCTTATTTCTCCCATTCCCTCTCCCATGGCGACTCTTGAAAAAAGTTCGTTTGTTTTTTCATCATTTAAAAATAATGTAGCCCTGTCTGCGTTAAGCATCCTTGTTGCTTCTTCCATTACCCTTTTTAAAAGAGCGCTTAAATCAATTTCAGCTGTAACATCAGAAACAATACTTATGAATTCCATTTCTTGTGCTCTTTTTTTTTCAAAAAATTCATTATTCTGAGCATTTTGTATTGAAACAGCCGCTTGTGTAGCAACTGAATTAACAAATTCTAAATTATCTTTTGTAAACCTTCCTTTATTTTTATTTAAGACCTGAATTACTCCAATAATTTTTCCATTTACAGTCCTTACAGGTGAGCAAATCATATTTTTTGTTTTATAACCGGTTTCCTGATCAACATCTTTATTAAACCTTTCATCTGAGTAAACATCATGAATAATTTCACCCACCTGAGATTGAAAAATACCTCCTGCAATTCCCACTGTATTTAAAATCCTAATTTCTCTTGTTAAATCCCCTTGAGCAACTCTGGAATACAGTTCATTAGTTTCTTCATCATTTAAAAATAATGTTCCCCTGTCTGCATCAACATTCTTTGTAACAAACTCAACTATAGTCCAGAGTATTTCTGATAGGTTTTTTATAGAGGCAATTTTTCTTGAAATGTTTAATAGTAATTTGGATCTATCAATTTCTGCTTTTAAAATTTTTATGTCTTCAGGTTTTTTGTTATTTTTCATATATCAACCTTTTTTTAATTTGTTTTCATAATTTTGTATTGTTTTTTCAATTTCTTCTCTTAATTTTTGACTCGAGAATTTAAGTTGTTGAATTTCATTATTTGAATTAAGTACTGCATTTTGAACAGCTTCTTTTTTTTCAAACTTTAAGCTTTCAAGCTCATTTCTTAAATCTGAAATTGACAATTTTAATTCTTTAATTTCTTGACTAGATTCTAAAATAGCTTTTTGAACGGACTCCTGTTTGTTAAATTTTAAATTTTCAAGCTCGTCTCTTAATGCTGTGCAAGATTTTTTCAATTGATTAATTTCATCAGTAGAGGCCTGAATTTGTTTTTGAATTGCTTCTTTTTTTTCAAACTTTAGTTTATCTAACTGATTTCTTTGTTCAGTAATAGTTAATTGAAGTTGTTTGATTTCGTCCGCTGTTTGAAGTATCGCATGCTGAATTTCTTTATTTTTAAGAAATTGTTGATTTTCTAACTGATCTCTTAATGAGCTTATTGTTGAATGCAGATTTACTAATTCATCGTTATTTTCTAGTCTTATTTTCTGCACAAAGTCATTAAATTCAGCAAGAAAGGCTGGCTTTTCTTTTTTTAGTTTATCTATTAAATTCCCCATAACAAAAACTATTATTACATTTTAATAATTAATGATGATCTAAACAATGATAATATCTAATATTTTTTACTTTAGCTTTTATTATTCTCCAGGAGGTTTTATCACCTAACTTTATATCTAACGTTTTTGCACATCCCTCCGGAATTTCAAGAACAGCAATTACAGGAAACACTGAAGAAATAATTTCTTTTGAAAGTGGCTTTCCTTTCTTCACCAAAACTACTTTATTCTGTTCATTTATAAAAACTATGTCCAATGGAATTTTTGTATTGTGCATCCAGATATTTACAACTCTTGGTTTTTTATAAAGCAAAAGCAACCCATTTGTTTGCAAAAGTTCGTCAACAAACATCAAACCTCTTTGTTTTTCTTTTTCAGTTTTGGCTACTTTAACTAATAGTTCAGAAAATGTCTCTGAGAATACTAATGCTTCTTTGGAAATAGAACTAAAAGGTAAAAAAACAAAAAACAAAAAAAATCTAAAGCTTAAAACCTTCACCTTTTTTAATTCTTTCCAATGTGACTTTTGCTTCATCACTTAGTTCAGTTTCTTCTTCTTTATTATTTTCATTAGATTCTAAAGATAAGTCATATTTTTCTCTTAACTGTCTAAAAACTTTTATTTCATAAGAATTTAAGCCTTTTTCAAAGTTTGACTTATTTTTTTCTTTTATTAAATTTAACTTTTCCAAACGTTTAATACTTTTCGTAAGTCTGTCTTTCATTTATTTTTTTTACATTTATGTTTAATCTAGTTTTTAAAATTCTATAATATAGCTTATGAATGAAAATGAAAAACACTTATTAAAAATCAAAAATGAAATGGAAAACGTCAGAGAGTTATTTATCAAAGGCTATATTGATAAAAAGATCTACCAAAATGAAACAAGATCATTATTTGAAATCGCTGTAGAATATGGAGCATAAAAAAAAAATTACTGATGTGAAAAAATCAATTGAAAAGTTCAATGAATTTTCATCAAAAGAAAAGTCGTCACTCGTAGATTCTATTGAAATGTTATGGCTTAATGCAGGTATTCAGAAGAAAAAAAATGATATTAAAGTCGATGAAAATAACACCAAAGAACACGTGAAGAGAATCCGACAGCTACTATCAGCTGCATGGTCTGAAGACTTAAAAGATTAAATTATAAACCAAATATTTTTGCTTTTTCGTAAAGTCTATCAGTCTCAGTAATATAAACACCCTTACTTATATACCCACCAACGTACAATTCTCTAACTGCTGCCATTTCCTCTTCTATAGCTACTAAAACATCAACAAAATCATTGTCATTGTCAACCTTAAGATTATCTGAATCAATTATTTCATTCAGTGAAGGTTGTTTTCTTTCTTGTTTATTATCAGATTTTTTAAAAATTAATCTTAGCAGTAAGCTAAAGAAAAAATAAATTAATAAAGTTAGAATAACTAAAAAAAATATTAGATAACCAGTGTTTTCTAAATAAGGAATTAGAGATTCTAATTCAAATTTTTCCAAAGCTTGTTTAACGAATTCCATCTAAAAATCTACATATAGTATTTGATTTAAATTTATAACACTTTATATTGTACATATGAGTTTATTAAAATTATATAATAAATCAAAAAAAAGTATAAACAAATCCTCTATTAATTCAAAGTACGCAATTTCTTTTAAAGCATATGAGTTATTAAAAAGATACGTTATCCAGAATATGGTGCAACCTGAAAAGCTTGACAATGCATACCCAAAGAATACAAAATTTAAAGTAATAAAAAATGTTTCTCAAAGATCTATGCAAACTTTTTATAAATTATCTGATAAGTATCAAACTAATAAATCTGGTGTACTTTCTCAATTTAATAGTTTTAAAGGTAAACGCCAAAAAAGGAAACTTTCAAAAAATGCTAAAGATCTTCTTTTCAAGATTAAGAACGACCTACCAAGATATGAAACTATCGACTATCTTATTAAAAATTTAAAAACGAAATAATTAGGTTATTTTTTTCTGTAAATACCCATTTTAACTTTTTCTGCAACGCTAGTTAAAAACTTTGCTATCTTATCATCAGTATTTTGTAATGATAACTCTCTTATTACCTCATCAATGAATGCACCGATTGCTATATATGGATTAATTTTTTTTTTTTCTGCACTCGGCTCTAGCTTTTAATACAATTGCCGAGGCTATCTTCTTTTGCTCATTTTCATTCATACTTTTATCTTTGGTATATCACACCAATTAGTAGTATAGCAAGGTGATCTATATTCTGATTTCATTGACCACTTTGCATTTCTTTTTTTTGAATAAAAAGAACCATTTTCATCTGAAGATAACCTTAATTTACTATCACCGAATCTCTTGTTAATACTATCCATTATTTTCATTAATTTTACACTATCACTTTTTTTCTTATGGTAGTCTCGATTTCTATTATAAAATAAACTTTTTTGTATATTTTCAGAATCACAAAAATCAGAGAGTATTACCCCTACTTTGCTATATAAAAAATTAGATAAATAAATTTCTTTAAGTAATTTTTCAGATATCTTCCATATTACTCTCACATCATTGGTTCCCTCTAAAAAAAAGTATGTCTTTATATTTTTATATTTTTTTTTTGATACTTTGAGGTCTTTAAAAAAATCGTTACAGATTTACAAAATAAATTATAATTTCTCATCTTAAACGATGCTTTCTGTACATAAACTATAAGCGCACTTCTTATATCTTCATAAGAATTAAGTTTTCTACCGAAAGATCTAGAAACACATATTGACTTCTTTTTAACCGATTCTTTTTCAACCTCATTACAAATTATACCTTTTAACTCAAGAATCGAACGTTGTAAAATGACTCCCTTTTTTTCTCTTGCAAAACTTTCGTTAAACTCTCTTAGGTCAAAAGCGTTATTCACACCATTCTCCATCAAGAATTTAGCTAATTTACTACCTATACCCCAAATATCGTTTACATTTGTTTTTTGTAAAACATAATCTATGATTTTTTTAGATCTTAGTTCAAATACACTATTATCATCTATTTTTAAGTAGGGGTACTGGAGTTTTTTTTTTATAACTCTATTTGCAATTTTTGCTAACGTCTTAGTTTTAGCCAAACCTATACTCACCGGAATACCTGTCCACTTTAATATTTTTTTTGCCAATTTATGACCAAAATCATCTCTTTGATTTTTTATGTCCAGAATGAAGAATGCCTCATCTATTGAATAAACTTCAACAATTGGTAGGCTTTTTTTTAATATATTCATTATTCGATTTGATATATCACCGTAAAAAGAATAGTTGGATGATAGAACGGAAATATTGTGATCTATTATAAATTTCTTAAGTTTAAAAAATGGTTCTCCCATTTTAATTCCTATTTGTTTTGCTTCTTCAGATCGAGAGATTACACAACCATCATTATTTGATAATATGACAACTGGTTTTTCTAAAAGCTTCGGATCAAACAATCTTTCACATGAAACATAAAAATTATTACAATCTAACAGACCTATCATTACTTTAAGATAAATTATGTATCACGTATATAGCAACTCCCCAGATAGTTGTTTCCATTTTAGAGTCTAATATTATTTTAGGGTAATTTTCATTCTCAGACTTTAAATAACATTTTCCTTGTTTATCCTTTAAAAATTTTTTAACTACCAACTCTCCGTTTAGAGAAGCAACAACAACAGAGTGGTTTTTAGGAGTTAATGATTTATCTACAACCATTATATCGTTGTTATAAATACCTACGTTAATCATTGAGTCGCCGGATACTCTGACAAAAAATGTTGACTCAATATTATTTACCAAATATTTACCTATATCTAGATGCTCCTCAATATAATTCTCTGCAGGAGATGGAAAGCCAGCTGCAGCTGTAATAGCACTTATAAAAATTTTATTTTTTTTAGAAATTTCCTCTTTCATGAAGTTATTATAAGAACAAAAGTAGAACTTTCAAGTTAATTAATCAGCTTTTTTATATCATTTAAAACACACACTTCATCAGGGGGTTTATCCCATCTTATCCTACTAAATCTTGGAAATCTAAGCGCAACCCCTGATTTATGTCTGGTTGAAAAGTTAATATTGTCAAAAGCTATTTCAACAACTAAGCTAGATTTAACAGATCTAACAGGCCCAAATCTTTCTAAGGTGTTGCTTCTAACCCATCTATCAAGATTTATAAGCTCTTCATTCGTAAAACCAGAATAAGCTTTTCCAACTGGAACTAAATTTTTAAAACTGTTATCAGTCCAACAACCAAAAGTAAAATCAGAATAAAAAGACGATCTTTTCCCATGACCTCTTTGAGCATACATTATAATAAAATCTATAAAAAAAGGATTTCTTTTCCACTTATACCAACAACCTTTAGGTCTACCTCTAAGATAAAGGCTATTTTTTTTTTTTCAACATTATTCCCTCAATATGATTATTTAAAGATTTATTACGTAGATTTTTTAGATCATTCCATGAATTAAAATTTATTAGTGGAGAAAGAGAAATATTTGAGACATTTAAAATTTTTAAAAGAGACTCAAGTTTTTTTTTTCTACTAGATAGATTTAAATTTCTGCAATCAAAATCATTCATAAATAAAATATCATAAGCAAGAAAATGAACAGGAAATTGATCAATAATTCTGGAACTTACCTTTTTTCTTCCTATTCTTTTTTGGAGATCATTAAAAGAAAGTATTTTACCATTTTTTTTTACAACTAATTCACCATCAATAACTGAAACTTTATTACTCTTAATATTTAACTCTGGGAAGGAATTTGTTATGTCTTCACCATTTCTAGAGTAGATTTTTCCAGAATTTGAAACTACTATTTGTGCTCTTATTCCGTCCCACTTAAATTCACATAAATAATCTTTGATATTAAGTTTTGTAATTTGATTTTCATCAAATGTGTCAGAAAGCATAAATGAATGAAATAGTTCTTTTTTATTTATATTATCAGGAAGCTTTCCTCCACTTAGCCAACAAAAAAAATTTTTAAAAGATGAAGAAAAAGCATACCAGTACTCTTCAATTTCAAATTTATTTCTGACACCTTGTTCAACAAGGCATTCTTTTAAAATTCCCTCCGAAACTCCTACCCTTAATCCACCAGTTAAAATTTTTATTATCGCATAGATTTCATTTGAAGAAATATTGTCGAAAGTTTTTTCTAAGAAACTAATAAAGGATTTTTTGTTGTCATATTTAGCAATAGATTTCATAAAAAAGACAAAAGAAATTGGTTTTTGTTCTTTACTTTTAGGCCACAAAAGAGAAAAGGTTTCCGCAAGGTCACCCACATAGTCATATGAATAAGAAAATAATTCTTCCGAAATTTTTCTTTTAATCATTATTTTTATATCATTAGGTTTAATTAATTTTATTGAAAAATTTTTTGACAAAATTGATAAAGCGAACTCTTTTTCTGTTTTTTCTAAGCTACTAAAATAATTTATTAGAATTTTGATTTTTTTTTTTTTAGAAGGGTTTAAGAGTAGATCATCTAAAAGTTTTGAGAATTTAATCATCTTCATCCTCAAATCCAATTAGGTTTAATGCATTACAAGTTACTTTTTTCTGTTTTAAATAACTTAATAATCCCTCTTCTCTTCCATGTGTCACTAAAACCCTTTCTGGAGAGATTTCTTCAATTGTTGTTAATATTTCATTCCAATCTGCATGGTCTGAAATTACAATTGGTAATTGTATGTTTTTCTGTTTAATTCTTTGTTTAATGCCCATCCAGCCTGAAACAAAACCTTTAATTACTTTTCTAAATCTTTGTGACCATCTATCTGAAAGGCTAGATGGAGGACATAAAATTAATTTACTTGAATAATCGGATGTTTTTAATTCTGAAATATTTCTTAATTCACCTAAATTTATTTTTCTATCAATATAATAATTCGAAATTTTCATTAAGGCTCCATGCAGGTATATAACATCATTAAATCCTAATTTCCTAAGAAGCGTTATGAATCTTTGGCATTTTCCTAAAGCATAAACACCAATTAAATGACAGTAGTCACTATTGTCGTTTATAGATTTAATTAACTTTGATGCCTCATTAATATCATCGGGGTGTGAAAATATGGGTAGCCCAAAAGTAGCTTCTGTAATAAAGGTATGACATTTACTAACTTCGAAAAGATCACAAGTAAGATCCTTTCTTCTTTTATAGTCACCAGAAACAACAATAATTTCACCTTTATACTCTAAATAAATTTGAGAACTTCCTATAATATGACCAGCTGGTATAAATTTAATATTAACTCCTTTTATCCTCAGGAAATTACCAAATTCTATTTTTTGAGAATATTGACAATAATTTTTACCATATCTTAGTTTCATTATATTTATTGTATCTGATGTTCCTAAAATTTTCTTATTTCCTGGTCTGGCATGATCAGTGTGACTATGTGTAATTAAAGCACTGTTTACTGGATAAGTTGGATCTATATAAAAATCTCCAGGAATACAATATAAACCTTCTTTTTTTTTAATAAGCCAGTTATTGTTCATAATTATCTCTTGGAATAAATATAAATAAGAATTAATTGATTTAAATGAATGATTTTAATTGCAGTAAAAAATTTTCAGATTGGCTAGAAATCAAAAAATGGAAATTATTTGACTATCAAAAAGAATTTTTCAGCTGTCTCAGTAAAAATAAATACAAACAATATATTATTTCATCAGATACCGGTACTGGTAAAACAATAACTTCCTTTCTTCCTTTTTTAAATTATTTCTGCAAAGGCATTAAAAAGAATATTCTTTATATTTCTCCATTAAAATCTATAAACTCAAATTTAGAGGATAATTTAAAGAAGATCATATTTGAACTTAATATTAAGTGCAAAGTAGAAAAAAGAACTTCTGATGTGCCTTCAAATAAAAAAAGAAAACAACTCTTTTCCATACCTGATTTTTTACTAACAACTCCTGAGTCATTTACTTTAATGATTGCCAACCCTGACGCGCTAAATTTTTTGGAAAATATTGACTATGTAATTATAGATGAAGTTACTGAATTACTGAATGAGAAAAGAGGTGATCAGTTATCTTTAAGTTTAAGCAAACTTAATTCAATCAATAAAAAATTTTTGTTAATTGGTTTATCTGCAACTGTTTCTAATTTTATGAACTTAAATGAATGGTTATCTTTTAAAGGTAAGACTAAGTTAATATCAAATAAGCAAAAAAAAAAAATTAAAATTGATGTTTTATATTCCAAAAAAATACCTTTAGTTGGACATTCACCAAACTTTGCAATTGATATAATTAAAAAAAAAATAATTAACAAAAAAACTATCATTTTTGTTAATACAAGAGCTCAATCTGAACTTCTTCATAATGAGCTTCTCTTATCACTTAATTCTTACATTAAAGTTAATATTCATCATGGATCTCTTTCCACAAAGCACAGAAATGAAGTGGAAGATAACTTTTCTAAAGGTAAGTTGGATGTAATTGTCAGCACTTCTTCACTAGAGCTTGGCGTTGATTGGGATCATGTCGACCAAGTTATTTTAATAGGTACACCCAAAAACATTAATAGACTTATTCAAAGAACTGGTCGCTCGAACCACAATCACCAAGGAATTGCAAGATCATTTTTAATTCCTACAAATCAGTTTGAATATTTGGAGTGTATTTCAGCTAAAAAACTTGCAGAAGATATGAAATTTGAATCTTTACCAAGACGAACTGGTGCTAAAGATGTCTTATGTCAGCACTTGTTATTACTCGCATGCGGTAAAGGGTTCTGTCCAAAAAATACATATTCTGAAATCATAAAAGCATCTCCTTACAGATCATTATCGTTTAATGAATATATGAAAATATTAGAATTTGTTAAAAATGGAGGATATGTTCTAAATAATTATAAGCAGTGGAATAAAATTTACCTAACTCCTAATGGTTTATATAAAATTAATAGTTTAACTAATAGAATAAAAACACTTGTAAACATTGGAACTATTATAGACAACGCAAATGTTAAAATTGTATTAAACACAGGTAAAAACCTTGGTTATGTTGATGAGAATTTTTTGACAACACTAAAAAAAGGTGACTTTTTTATTTTTTCTGGTTTAAATTTAGTTTGTTTACAAATTTCTAGTGAAATAATTCTTGTAAAAAAAATAAAAAAAAAAATTAATAAAACTCCAATTTATTGGGGAGGCAATTTGTCATTAAGTAAAAATCTCTCTGATGAAATTCTCAAAAATTTACATAAAATATCAAATTTTCCCGATGAAATTAAAAAATTTATTAAAAATCAAAAGTCTTTTTCATCATTACCAAAAAAGAATGAAATATTAATTGAAAAATTTCCTTATGGAAAGGGAACTTACTTATGCTTTTATACTTTTTTAGGAAGACAAACAAATCATTCTTTTTGCTTATTTTTTATAGAATTTTTAAAAAAAAATAAGATTTTAACTTATGATTATACTATTGAAGAATATTCATTTGCTATATTTTTAAATGAAAAAAAATCTCTCAGTCTTAGCACAATTAAAGCTTTCTTTAGCTCTGATGAATTACTCATTAATATTTTGGACACATTCATTGCAAAAAAAACTTTTAGAGAAATTTCTTTAATCTCAGGACTTGTTGAAAAAAAAAGTAAAAATAAAAAAAACTACATTAATAGTGATACAATATTTGATACATTAAAAAAATATGACCCCAACCACATTCTCTTAAAAATTACACGAGAAGAAGTTAAAAGATTTTTTTGTGACAAAGCTAAAATTGATCTATTTCTTAATAAAAAATTAATCTTAAGAAAATTAAAAAAACCTTCACCATTTTCAATGTCACTAATTTATAAGAAAGAAAAGATTAAAAGTCATACCACGAATAAAGATGAAATATTAAACTTTATTAACACTAATGGAATCAATTAAAAAACATATCAAAGGAGAAAAAATTTTTTTTGACAAGTCTGGTTCAATTTTCTTAGAGAATTTAAATACACTCATTTGTTCAGATCTTCATTTAGGAAAAAGTCTTAGTTTTGCTAATCAAGGAAACCTAGTCCCACCTTTTGATTTAGATGAAACTATTTTAAATTTAACAAATGTGATAAAAAAATATAAACCTAAGAGATTAATTTCATTAGGGGATAGTTTTCATGAAAATAAGTCAATTCAAAATATGAAAAAAAAATATATTAATATTATTAATAATTTATTACATAAAATTGATATTACATGGATTGAAGGAAATCACGATTCAAATGTACTATTTAAAAATAAGTTAATGGGAAACTTTAAAAATTCTCATAAGTTGAAAAATTTTAAGTTTGTTCATTCTAAAAGTGAAATTAATGAATTGAATATATTTGAATTTTCTGGACATTATCATCCAAAAATTATTTTAAAATTTAATGGTCTAAATTACTCCTATAAATGTTTTATTTTAACAGAAAGCTTCTGTATTTTACCTTCTTTTGGAACTTACACAGGAGGGCTTGATATAAAGTCAAATGCTTTACAAAAGATTCTACCGATTAATAAACAAATTATTATATTGGGTAATAATATTATTAAAGAAATATAATGATACCTCTTAAAGATGAAAATAAAACTTATAATAAATGCTATGTCAGGCTAGTTATTTTAATAATTTGTACATTAGTTTTTTTCTCTCAAATACTATCTCCTGATAATAATTACTGGATTTATTTTTTTGGATTCAAACCCTTAAGTTTATTCCAAAGTGTAACATATCCTTCATTTCCTGGCTATTTAACTCTTATAACCTCACTTTTTTTTCATGGAGGGTGGATGCACTTTCTTGGAAATATGTTATATTTATGGATTTTTGCAGATAATGTTGAAGATAAACTCGGTATAAAAAGGTTTATTTTTTTTATTTATTATCTGGAATTTTTGCATCATTAACGCAAGCTTTTTTCAACTTTAATTCTGAAGTACCCATGATAGGAGCATCAGGTTCTATTGCTGGTGTATTAGGAGCTTATTTGTATTTTTTTCCAAAAGCCAAAGTTTTAGTTTTAATTCCTTTTTTTATTTTTTTTACTGTTAAAGTTCCAGCTTATATTCTTCTTATTTTTTGGTTTCTATATCAATTTTTAAATCTTTCTAATGTAGACTCCTCTGTAGCCTGGTTAGCACATATTGGTGGTTTTATTTTTGGTTATTTTTTTGCTGTATTTAGCAAGAGCAATAATGAAAAAAAAAAAGGAAAAACGATTCTTTTAGATAAGGACGAAAAAGGTCCGTGGGACTAAAGTTTACTTAATTTTTTTCAATATTTCTGATTTATTTTCATTTAAATCCGGAGATTTTTTTACATTAGCGTTGATATTCATGAAGGAAAATTTTAAAGGATTACCTGAAATTTTTAAATTATTAATTGTATTAAAATTATAATCTAAAACCATCTTTCTATTTTCAACTTGTGCATTTTTAATTACATCTTTGATATTATTAATTTTAGAATGAGGTATTTTATTTTTTACAAAAACCTTACACCAATAATTTGTTTTTTTTTTTTTTAATTGATATTCAATATCTCTTCTTAGATCTGAGAGGTTTTTATTTCTTTTAGCGTTATTTTTATATTTTTTTTTTTTATATAATTCTTCATTTTTAATTGAACAACAGAAATCTTTAAACATCTTGTTGTTACCAATAGCTATTGCCAAAGTCCCATCTAATGTTTTGAACGCTCCGAATGGTGTTATTGACGGATGGTCAGTTCCAAGAGGAGAAGGAATTTTTTTTTCAACTGAATATCTAGCTATAGCATTTTCGAGAATTGCAACTTGACAATCCAGCATACTCAAATCTAATCTTGAGCCTTTTTTTGATTGGTTTCTAAAAATAATTTGTGTTAAAACACCAATCACTGCGTAAAGTCCAGCTACTATGTCACCAATTGACGAACCAACTCTGTAAGTTTCATTTTTATTCTTCCCAGTAATACTCATAATTCCTCCCATAGCTTGAACTATCATATCGTATGCTGGGTTTGCTTTAAGAGGACCTGTTTCACCAAAACCACTAATTTTTGTTTGTATAAGTGATGGAAAGTTTTTTTTTAAATAACTAGAAGAAAATCCGTACTTTTCAAGTGTTCCAGGTTTAAAATTATCAATAATAACATCAGAAATAGTCAGTAATTTTTTAAATATTTTTTTATCTTCTTCATTTTTAAAGTCTATAATTATACTTTTTTTCCCCCTATTAAGTGAAATAAAGTATGATGATTTTTTTTTTATGAAAGGTCCAAACTTTCTAGAATCATCGCCATTAGGTTTTTCTACTTTAATTATTTCAGCACCAAGATCTGATAATATTTGTGTAGCAAAAGGACCAGAAAGTACATTTGTTAAATCTAGTACTACAATATTACTAAGGGGAAGATTTTTATTCACTTAAGCATTCTTTTCTTATATTTTAACATTAGTGGAGTATATTTTTTAATGATAAATTTTGAACTATTTAGTGAAAAAAGTAAAATTTTAATTAATGATTCTCAGAATAAAGCCATCGAGAATAATCATCAACAAGTAACCCCTGAACATTTAGTTATAACTCTTTTTGATCAAAACGATGAATATATTCAAAATATTTTAAATGATTCTAACGTCGATATATCCAAGATAAGAAAAGATCTCGAAAATATAATTCAATCTTTTCCTACAATTTTAGGTAATAATGTTAACATTTATTTTTCAAGTGAAATGGTGCAAGCTTTTCTTAAATCTAAAGATTTAATTAAAGAATTTAATGATCGCTATATTTCACCTGAGATTTTATTGTATTCTATTTTAAATTGTGAAAAACTTAAAATCTTTGACTTACTGCTAAAAAATGGCTTAAACAAAGATACATTAAAAAAATCAATCCTTAAGATAAGAAAGGGACAGACAATAGACAGTTCAAATAAATCAATAGACACCGATGCTTTAAAAAAATTTTCAGTTGACGTTACTGAGTTAGCCAGAAACGGAAAGTTAGACCCTGTAATTGGAAGAGAAGAGGAAATAAGAAGAAGTATTCAAGTTCTATCTAGAAGAACTAAAAACAACCCTGTTCTCATAGGTGAACCTGGTGTAGGTAAAACAGCGATTATTGAAGGCCTAGCTTTAAGAATTGTTAATGACGATGTTCCAGATTCTTTAAAGTTAAAAAAAATACTTTCGTTAGACCTAGGACTAATTATTGCTGGAGCAAAATTTAGAGGAGAATTTGAAGAAAGATTAAAATCAATACTCAAGGAAGTATCAGAAAATCAAAATTCAATTATTTTATTTATTGATGAAATTCACACTCTTGTAGGAGCAGGAAAAGCTGATGGATCTCTAGATGCATCAAATCTTCTAAAACCAGCCTTAGCAAGAGGAGAATTACACTGCATAGGTGCTACCACTCTTAATGAATATAGAGAAAATATTGAAAAAGATACTGCACTTGCCAGAAGGTTTCAACAAGTGTTAGTAGAAGAACCATCAATTGATGATTCAATTTCGATTTTAAGAGGCTTAAAACAGAAATATGAAGCGTATCATGGAGTAAAAATATTAGATTCAGCGATTATATCAGCTGTTGAGTTATCAAACAGATATATTAATGATAGATTTCTTCCAGATAAAGCCATTGATTTAATGGACGAAGCTGCTTCCAGGATTAGATTACAAATTGATTCAAAACCTGAAGATCTTGATAAAATAGAGAGAAAACTCTTACAAAATAAAATTGAATATGAAAGTTTAAAAAAAGACAACGATAAAAAATCCACAGAAAGGTCAAAAGACCTGAAAAAAATAATTGGTGAACTGGAAAATCAATACACTGACCTAAATCAGAAATGGAATAAGGAAAAGGAAAAAATAATTGAAATACAAAGACTCAAATCTGATGTGGACCTTCAAAAAAATAAGTTAAATATTTTACAAAGAAACGGAAAGCTCTCTGAAGCTGGAGAACTAGCCTACGGAAAAATACCTGAATTAGAAAAAAAACTATCCTATCTGGAAGAAACAAAAGAGAATACCATTTTAAGTAAAGAAGTAACATCAAATGAAATAGCTCAAGTTGTATCAAAGATTACTGGCGTTCCTGAGGAAAGAATGCTTGAGAAAGAAAAAAATAAAATACTAAATATGAATAAAATTCTAGCAAGTAAAGTCATCGGACAAAAAGAGGCAATTGAAAAAATTTCAAAAGCTGTTTTAAGGTCCAGAGCAGGAATCCAAGATCCTGATAGACCCATTGGTATTTTTCTTTTTTTAGGGCCTACAGGTGTTGGAAAAACAGAACTTACTAAAACTCTTTCAAATTTTTTATTCAACCAAACAAATTCCTTTTTTAGATTAGATATGTCTGAATATATAGAAAAGCACTCTGTATCTAAACTTATTGGCTCACCTCCAGGTTATATTGGTTATGAAAGTGGAGGACTACTTACAGAATCTATTAGAAGAAAACCATACCAAGTTATTCTACTTGATGAGATTGAGAAAGCTCATTCAGAAATTTATAATATTCTTTTACAAGTTTTTGATGAAGGAAGACTTACGGACTCACATGGAAGAACAGTCAATTTTAAAAATACAATAATTATAATGACATCAAACATTGGTGCTGAATTAATCAATTTTTCAGAGGAACAAAAAAATAAAATTGAAATATTTACTCAAGAGAAAATTCTTGAACAGGTTAAGCAAAAATTTAAGCCAGAGTTTCTTAATCGAGTTGATGAAATAATTATCTTTAACAGACTTTCAAAACAAGAAATGAATAAAATACTTAAATTACAAATTTCTGAGATAGTCGATTTTCTAAAGATTAAGAAAATTCAAATAGAGCTTGATGAAAAAGCAGAAAATTGGCTGATTGATGAGGGTTTTTCATCTTCTTATGGCGCTAGACCATTGAAAAGAGTAATACAAGCACATGTTATTGATAAAATAGCACATATGATGATAAGCAATGAAATAAACGAGAAAAGCAAAGTTTTTATTTCGACAAAAAATAGTGAACTAGATTTTAAAATTAAATTATGAAAAAAATAGGTTTCATAGGCTTAGGAATAATGGGAGGTAATATGGCTTCTCATCTTTTAAAAAAATGCAAAAATATTAATATTATTAAAAGAAATTCAATTAATACAAAAAAATTTATAAAAAAATTTGCCAATAAAGGGAAAATTAATTTATATGATAATCATAAAGAATTAGCAGAAAATTCAGAACTTATAATCTCTTGTGTAGGTAATGACAATGATCTGGAGGATATATATTTAAAAAAAAATAAAATTTTAGATGGCGTGAAAAAAAATACAATTATAGTGGATCACACTACTGCATCATTAAATATATCAATAAAACTTTTCAAAAAATTTAGGAGCAAACAAGCTTTTTTTTTTGACGCACCCGTGAGTGGTGGAGAGATTGGTGCACAAAAAGGTAATTTAGCAATCATGGTGGGAGGAGAGAGAAATAAATTCGAAGTATTAAAGAAAAGTTTAGATTGTTATTATAAATCAATGATTTATATGGGTAAATCAGGAAACGGACAACTTACAAAAATGGTTAACCAAATTTGTGTTGCATCAATAATTCAAGGTTTAGCTGAGGGGTTAAATTTTGCAAAAAAAAAAAAACTAAATGTAGAAAATTTATTAGAGGTGATACAAAATGGTGCTGCACAATCTTGGCAACTTGAAAACAGATCCATTACAATGTGGAATAATAAATTTAACTTTGGTTTTATGAACAAACTAATGCTTAAAGATCTTAAGATTTTATTAAACGAATCAAATATCTCTAATATTAAATTACCAATTACAAAACGAATTAAAGATTTTTATACTAAGTTGATAAAAAAAGGTTATTCAAAAGAAGATACATCGAATTTAATTAGATTATTGAAGTAATTCAGGTGATTTTTTTTGCAATTTTAGTTTTTAGTTCCTCAATACCCTCACCACTTAGTGCTGAAACATGCACAGACTGACTATTAAATGAATTATGATGTTTGTTCAAATTCTTTATCAAGTCAACTTTATTAATCACCTCTATTATTCTTTGATCATCATTGTAGATACCAATTTCATCTAATATTTTTATTACTTCATTTCTCTGTTCTAAATAATATTGACTTGATATATCTCTTACATGAAGGATTAAATCTGAATAAATTATCTCATCCAGCGTTGACTTGAA
>MDTB01094697.1_pt1 | contig 28296 bp, 23 predicted proteins | sample 811161 | NCBI WGS metagenome assembly MDTB01 (sample SAMN05326650, study PRJNA326480) | marine metagenome | isolation source: seawater | place: Mediterranean Sea | collected 2009
ACACGACAAGTATCATACCGATCAAAAACTCTCGGTTCTTAAATACCCTCAAATTCAGATAAGGCTGGCGCGCAGTCACTGCATGGAAAACAAAGACATAGCTGAACGCCGCAGCAAAAAACGCGTAAATTATAATTATCTGGGAATTGAACCAATCTAGCTTACCACCCTGTGATAGCAATAATTGTGTTGCACAGAGAGCAATGCTAAGCACCACAAATCCAAAAAAATCAAAAGCTTTGGGTTCTTGCTTTTTGTCTTTCGGCAATATTCTCAGGATCAAGAAGAGCCCAAGCAAGCCGATAGGAACGTTGATTAAATAAATCACCCGCCAATCAAAATACTCGGTAAGGATACCACCGACAATCGGCCCAATAACGATTGAGCTATTACGCCCCATTTGCAGCCACCCAAACGCAATCCCGTGTCGACTTCTGGGAAAGGCTGCGAGAATAATTTGGATGGTTAGAGGATTGAATCCAGCTCCAAAGGCTCCTTGCAGGAAACGGAAAAACACCACTTCCATCAAGGTGCTCGACTGAGACACCATAATAGATACGGCAATGAATCCCGCGGTCACCGCAATGAATAAATTTTTACAGCCAACCTTCCGACTTAGCCATGCATAAAACGGCGTGAACATAGCCGATGCGACCAGATAGGAAGTCAAGACCCAGGAAATTTCCACTAATGTCACCGAAAAAGAGCCCATCATTCGGGGAATGGCGACACCCGTCGCAAACGTATCCATACCTTGCATGGAGCCTGCGGGTAAAATTGCTAATGCTACAAGAATACGCTGACGAGGTGGTAGCCCACCCTCCTCATCTTCTTCCCGTGCTTTTTTTGGAGCGGCGGTCGCGGTCATAAACTCTACTGGCTTGCTATTACCGAAATCCTTAGCATCTTAGCGCACACTGACGTCTTTCTGCGAGCGCACCAGAACCAATAACGGTAACATGGCAAGCGTAAGGAAAGTCATAATTTGGAAATCTGTAATGTAAGCTATAAATTCTGCATGTTTCTCGATCATTCTATCTAACACCATCATCCCTGTGATGCTATCGGTATGCCAGCTATGACCTAGGCCCAACTGATCTATACGTTCACTTTCGACGGATTCTACCAGACTCGCACGCGCATTCTGTGTGCTCCGTACCAACAGTACTATGAGAACAGACACGCCAACACTGGATGCAAGACGTTGGGTTGTCGCCATGACACTGGCCCCATCAGGACGTAACGACGTTGCCAAGGTGACGAATGCCAACGTCATAATAGGGGTTTTAATGAAACCGAGGCCAAAGCCCTGCAAGAATACAGCGATGATGATAGGTGTCTTTGTTTGAATAGGCGCTAATTCCGCCAACATCCAGGTCGCGATCGCGATCACTAACATCCCGCTTACAATTAAACTCCGCGGTGAGAATCGAAAGATCATGATGCCCGCCAACATTGCCGCGCACATAGTACCAACGCCACGATTGGCGATAATCATTCCCGCATCTATTACAGGGAACCCCAGTTGATCCTGCAGTATCGGCGGTAACAGCCCCACATACCCATATGTCATGAAATGGGCAAAAAACATCAAGATAATACCAATCGTAAACTCCCTGTTTTTAAAGACCGTCAGATTTAGATATGGGTGTAGCGTCATTGACGTATGAACAAGGAAAATCCAAATGAAACCAGCACTGACAAACATGCATGTCACAATTAAATTTGAATCAAACCAGTCGAGTTTCTCACCCTGATTCAGTAATAATTGTATTGCGACAATGGCAAGACTTAAGGCAACAAACCCGAAAAAATCAAAAGCTTTAGGCTCCTGTGGTTCGTCCTTTGGCAATATCCTGGGAATAAGTACCAACGCCAAAATAGCAAGTGGTACGTTCATTAGGTAAACCATTCGCCAATCAAATAGCTCCGTCAGAATTCCCCCGACTAAGGGCCCGATCACGACAGCGCTATTTCGCCCCATCTGCAACCAACCAAATGCGATACCGTGATGACTTTTCGGAAAAGATGCCAAAACCACTTGCGTGGTCAGAGGGTTTAGTCCTGCGCCAAAGACACCCTGCATGAAACGAAAAAAAACTATTTCGTAGAGTGTACCTGATTGAGAAATCAACAGCGAACAGCACATAAAGCCAAACACAACGCCAATAAATAGCTTTTTGCAGCCAAGCTTTCGACTTAGCCAAGCAAAAAGTGGCGTAAACATCGCAGAGGCGACCAAATAGGAGGTCAAAACCCAAGATACTTCGGTGATCGTTACCGAAAGCGAACCCATCATGCGAGGAATAGCAACGCCAGTCGCGAAGGTATCCATGCCTTGCATCGCACCTGCCGGTAAGATAGCCAATGCAACCATCAAGCGCTGGCGCGGGGGTAGTCCTTCTACCTCATCATCTTTCCCGTCTTTGCCTGTGGTGGTTGTCGCCATAAATTATCGCGCCCAATGCCTGGCCAGTCCCGATATCAAAATTCAAAGAGTTTACGGAAAGGCGAATAGTTTACACCAATAGTCAAGATTGCAGTTAAACACATTGACCCATTTTACAAATTAGATTTTCAAATTTCATGCAGGTGGAACCCTAACATTAAGACGTCGAGATACTGCTGAGCTGTTGGAGAACTAGAATCACGTCTAATAACACAGCCCTAATAGAATCGGAAATCTGAACTATTCCCATTCGATCATTGGGCGCATAAAATCCGCTTTACAAACAATTGATTCACACGTGGGTCGCGCCCTCCAATTCCTCGTGAGGAAGCGGATTCCATGCAAAAATAACAGAGGTTCCTAATGCGATGGAACAGTTTTCATCCACCCATATGCTGGTCAGTACTTTAGCGCCAAGCCGACCTGTTACCTGTCACCGCCCAACCGCTGCTCTAGGTGCTTGTAGCTCTTTTTTGCGGCTATTTCCCGGTAGAGTACTATACGCGGTCAAAACAAACCCTAATCCGATAATTCTGCGGGCACTCTATGACGCTGGGCTCCGTAATTTCGACGTAACCTCCATCAGCGAAATAGAACTAATCGCCACCCTATTTCCTGATGCGACAGCTAATTTCATGCATCCAGTTAAAAATCGTCAAGCGATTACGGCCGCCTATCACGAATATGGCGTTCGAACCTTCGCACTTGATAGTGTCGAGGAATTGGAGAAAATCCAAGCCGCAACCAATAACGCTAAAGATCTCACACTCATGGTACGCGTCACAGTACCCAATATTCATGCCGCATATCGTCTCAGTGATAAATTTGGTGTCCCTCTAGCCGATGCCCCCGCTGTATTGAAGGCTGTGCACAGTCGTGCGCAAAAACTCGGTATATGTTTCCATGTGGGCTCACAATGCATGCAGCCGGCAGCCTTCGGCACTGCATTACGAATTGTAGCTGAGATGGTCCGCCGTGCCGGTATTATCCTTGATGTAATAGATGTAGGAGGTGGCTTCCCGGCTCCTTACCCCGGCATGATACCGCCGCCGTTTGAAGAATATATAAGAGAGATTCAAATCGGCTTTGACTTGATACCGGTTCCAGGGCACTGCGAATTGTGGGCGGAACCAGGACGAGCACTAGTTGCCGATGCTGGGTCAACCTTAGTACTGGTTGAGGGCCGTAAGGACCGGCAGCTTTATATTAATGACGGCACCTATGGCAGCTTGTTTGATGCGGGAGTGCCTGGTTTTCGCTTCCCCGTTAAATGCATACGGCCGAGTTGTGAACCAGAGCCGGACCTCATAGATTTTTCGTTTTATGGCCCTACTTGCGATAGCCAGGACGCAATGACAGGACCGTTTGCATTGCCCATTGACATCAGCGAAGGAGACTATGTTGAGATTGGTCTCACCGGCGCCTATGGGGCCGCAATGCGAACACACTTCAACGGATTTCATTCGGACCATGAAGTAGTGCTGCACGATCAACTCAGTTGGCTTCCTCACCAGAAATACGCTAGCCAAGCTTTAGTTAAACCGCGGAAGGTCGCTTGGAAAATACTCAGATAACGATTACCGAAGGGTATAGAGATAGCGAATCAATGCGTCCCGTTCGCTCTTTTTCTTTATACCCGGAAACACCATTTGAGTTCCTTGGACCAATCTACTCGGGCTTTTCAGGTATTTGTCTAGCGTCACTTTATCCCAAGTAAGCTTCGAGGCCTTCAGACCCTTCGAATAGGGAAAGCCCTTTACGCTCGCGGCTTTTTTATCGACCATATTCCATAGGCTGGGGCCAAAAAGATCTTTGTTGGGTTCCGTATAATGGCAGGTGGCGCAATATCGTTTAAACAATCGCTTGCCGAAACGCTGTTCCTTATCCAAGCCGGAGGCAATAGTGTTCGTTGCTACGATGAGCATTAAACCCGCCACAAGGATCAGGACTGAACAGTGCTTGCTAATTATTCTCATTATTATTTCACCTAATAGAGCCACCTTCAAAACACGCTAGCAACATGGCAAAGCGCAGCTAAGAGGGTCTCAGAGGAGACTGTGAAGAAATCACAACTACTCTATTTAAATTTTTGTCGCTTATTAAAAATTTTTTTAACCACTTTTCCCTTTGCGTACCTCAAAACCCCATACCATTAGGCATTGGATTTCCCTTATTCAGCAGCACGTCTGCCCCACTCCGCTGCAGTCATATAATTCTCCGGAATACCGAGACCTTTTTAAACATCGGCCCACCATTATATTGGTGAGAGACTGTTGATCGTAAATTAGAATCTTCCGACAATATCAGAAAACTTTTTTTGCAAGTAACCCCATACCGGAAATCGAAGATTAAGCAGATATTATGTAGTTCCCCAAACGGTCGGAAACTTTCACAAATATGAAATATTTTTGAAATATTTTTGGAATATAACTTTCCGAAATAATTCAGCAAACAACCAGGTTGGGCTCTATCAGGTGAGTGTGCTATCCACGCAAAATCAACGTTGTGATCAACAGTCCTACGACAGTCTAATTGACGCAGAGCTGTCTTGGCTTGCTTTTAATAAGCGTGTATTAGAAGAAGCCCAAAATACTAAGCATCCGCTTCTCGAAAGAGTTCGCTTTTTATCGATTTCTGCTAGTAATCTTGACGAATTTTTTATGGTGCGGATGGCTCCAGTTTCTCGGCGAGTACATAAAGAAAACCCAAACTTCCCCGACTTTGAGGAGGAATGGGACAAACAATTTACAGCCATTACAGAAGCCGTCTACGAACTGGTCGACGAACAACAATCATGCTGGCGAGACTTAAAAGAAAGACTTAAGCCAGCGGGCATTCAAGTAGTAGGTATTGAAGCTCTCAATAAGGAACAAAAAACGTGGCTTGAAAAGTGGTTTGAGAGTCAGGCCTTCCCGGCACTGACGCCTATCGCCGTTGATCCAGCACACCCTTTCCCATTTATTCCCAATGGGGGCCTTTTTCTAGTCTTTGATTTGCGACATAATATCAAGAAGCGTCGCATAAACGGAATAATTGCAATACCGAAGAACCTAAGACGGTTTATTCCCATTCCTAAAAGCGGTGGCCTTTATTGTTCCATCGAGGACGTAATTTGCCTATTTCTTGATCGTCTTTTTTCAGATTATAAAATCAAGGGAAAAGGTTTATTTCGTCTCATTCGCGATAGCGAGATTGCATTAGAAGAGAATGCAGACGACATTTTAAGCACCTTCGAAACAGCACTCAAAAAGCGCCAGCGTGGCCGGCTAATACAATTGACAACCGATTCAAAAATGCCTGCAAGCTTAAAAAAGTTTGTATTGGAGCAACTTAATGTTCGACCCTACGATTGTATTCTTGTAAATGGCATAGTTGGCCTTGATTGTATCAATGAGCTCATTTCAGACAGCCACAAATCGCTTCAATTTCGCACTTATAATCCTCGCTTTCCCGAACGAATCAAGGATTTCAAAGGGAATTGTTTTGCCGCTATAAAAGCCAAAGATTTTATCGTCCATCATCCTTTCGAGAGTTTTGACGTTGTCATCCAGTTTCTACGGCAAGCTGCGTGCGATCCAAATGTAGTCGCTATTAAGCAAACTTTATATAGAACATCACAGGATTCACCAATTATTGAAGCGCTGGTCGAAGCAGCGGAAGCCGGAAAGGCCGTGACTGCAATGGTCGAATTGAAAGCGCGATTCGATGAGGCTGCTAACATTCGATGGGCTCGCGATCTAGAGCGCGCAGGAGCCCAAGTGGTATATGGATTTGTCGAATTAAAAACGCATGCAAAGGTATCTATGGTTGTTCGGCGTGAAGGTAAAACGATGAGAACCTATACACATTTTGGCACCGGCAACTATCATCCTGTGAATGCGCGTATTTATACAGATCTCAGCTTCTTTACATGCAATGCTGACTTGGGCCGCGATGTGGCGAGATTATTTAATTATATGACTGGATATGCGGCACCCAAAAGACTGAGAAAATTATCGATTGCGCCACTTAATCTGCGTGAGCGACTTGAAAGCCTTATAAAAAATGAAACCTTAAACGCACGGAAAGGAAAACCTGCCCAAATATGGGCAAAGATGAATGCATTAACCGATGAGCGTATTATCAAATTACTTTATCAGGCGAGCCAAAATGGTGTTAAAATTGAGCTAGTGGTGCGGGGAATTTGTTGCCTGCGGCCGGGTGTCTCTGGACTATCAGATAATATCCGCGTTAAAAGTATAATTGGAAGATTTTTAGAACATTCACGGATCATTTGTTTTGCGAATAGTCGTAAAATACCATCGAGTAAATCAAAAGTGTTCTTATCATCTGCTGACTGGATGCCGAGAAATCTCGATCGAAGAGTTGAAACAATGGTTCCTATAGAAAACGCAACCGTCCGAAAACAACTTCTTGAGCAAATCATGACTGCAAATCTAAATGACGTATCACAAAGTTGGCAGTTGGGTCCTGATGGTATTTACAGACGACTTGAAGCGCTAGAGGATAATTTTTCTGCTCACCAATATTTTATGAGTAATCCAAGCTTATCAGGTCGCGGAAGCGCTCTTGAAATATCAAGACCAATTGAACCTCTAACATTGATACGAAATTGAAAATCGCGGTCCTGTATCCAAAACACCCTTAGTATTGAAAAGCCTCAAGCCATAAATTCTATAGCAGTAATCGATATTGGCTCAAACTCCATCAGGTTGGTGATTTATAACGACGCTGGCCGCTCACCTTTGCCTTTATTTAACGAAAAAGTGTTAGTTGGATTAGCCAGTGGAATGGATAAATCGGGACAACTTGCCGCGCCTAATATGACTTTGGCCACGACGGTAATTAGGCGCTTTATTGCCGTCATATCTTCAATGGGGGTGAAAAACATTAATGCCTTTGCCACTGCAGCAGTTCGTGAAGCTACTAATGGCGCGGACTTTGTTCGCGAAATCAAACGTAAATGCGGTATCTCTATCAATGTCTTGGATGGCGAAGAAGAAGCAAGATTAGCAGCCCTTGGTGTCCAATCAGCAATTCCAGAAGCGATTGGTTTAATGGGCGATCTGGGTGGGGGAAGCTTAGAACTCTCTGCTCTTGGTAAAGATAAAATAGGAAACTTTTCTTCATTTCCTATCGGTCCTTTACGCCTGATCGATTTTTCAAAAAACAATCGAGAGAAGGCCAATAAATTAATAAGGACAAAAATAAAAACGGCTGATTGGCTTGAAGATATGGCGGGTCAAAATTTCTATGCCGTGGGTGGTAGTTGGCGGCTTTTGGCGCGAATACATATGGAAAGAAAAGGATACCAACCTCACATAATTCATAACTATGAGATTGATTCCAGACAAGGGTTAGAGCTTACGTCACTACTAAGCAAATTAAGTTTGAAAACACTTAAGCGGATTCCTGGTGTGAATACAGGTCGATTAAATACACTCCCATATGCAGCCTATATATTGCGAACAATTATACGTAAAACCAATGTTTCAAGAATTATTTTTTCTGCGCATGGGATCCGAGAGGGTGTCCTCTTTGATCAGCTCTCCAAAAACGATCAAAATAAATGTCCACTAATTACTGGGTCACGTGACACAGTTCAAAATGTCGGTTGGCCGAATGAAGAAGGGAAAACGCTCGCTGCATGGATCAGACCCACGCTCTCTTCGCAGACCAAAAGGCTAAGCGCACTTTGTGAAACGGCCTGTAATTTAGCCCACCTGGGCCAACTTGAACATCCAGATTATCGAGCCGAGATTGTTTTTCTTCGTATTTTAAGAATGCCCCTTGTTGGCCTAAATCACGGTGAACGTGCCTTTATTGCGACCGCTGTAGCATCACGACACACCTCCAAGGTTCATAGATTTTTAAATACACATGTGAGTATCCGTTTGTCTGACCAGGAAATCCTTCAAGCTTGCATCATAGGATTGGGTATACGCCTTTTCTATATGATATCGGGCGGATCAAATTGTTGCGCCACCGAGACACGATTGACACGGCGGAGTGGTGTTTTGACACTATATTTGACGAAGCGAGCACAAAACCTTTTAGGTCCTCAGGTCGAAAAGCGCCTTGCGAGCCTTGCTAAAAAGATTAATTGTGTCGCGAGAGTAAGGGTGGAATCCAAAAACCGCCAAACTACTGCCGGTGTATCTATTCAAAAGAAGAACGTGACAAACTAAATAACAAAGCTCACACCTCTCAGAGATGAAAAGCACGGACAGTGAAAGGTCTCTCATGGCGTCCAAAGCCGATAATCACGAGTGGTTAATTCAGTTGAATGAAGAAACATTGGAACCAGACCTTAAGATCTGTGATCCGCATCACCACCTATGGAATGAGAGATTCGGACGGACGACCACACGCTATCAACTCGACGAATATCTCGATGACCTTAACACCGGCCACAACATCACCTCGACCGTCTTTATTCAGTGCGGTGCGGAATACAAAACCGATGGACCCGAGGAATTACGTCCGATCGGCGAAACCGAGTTCGTCGCTGAGATTGCCGCGAAAAGCGAAAGCGGGAAATATGGACCGCAACGGGTCGCTGCAGGCATCATCGGGTTTGCAGATTTCTTGTTGGGCGATGCAGTGGGCGAGGTATTAGACGCGCATATCCAAGCTGGTGATGGCCGCTTTCGTGGTATCCGTTGCGGTGCCACCTACGATCCAAGCGACGCAATCCACAATTCGAGTTGGGAACCACCAGCGGGAGTTTTACTTCATCAAAAATATCGAGAAAGCGTGGCACAACTAGTCAAACGCGACCTCATATTTGAAGCCTGGTGCTATCATCCGCAATTGCCGGAATTGATTGACCTCGCTAAAGGCTGCCCGGATGCAAAGATCATCATTGATCATTGTGCAGGCCCGTTAGGGGTAGGTCCATATGAAGGACGGAGGGCAGAAATCCTTGAAACTTGGAAAGCCGACATCGCATTACTAGCCAAATGTGAGAATGTAACCGCCAAGCTAGGAGGGCTGAATATGGTGTTTAACGGCTTCAATTGGCAGCATCGACAAAAGCCGCCTTCAAGCCTTGAACTATTGAATGCCACCCGCCCCTATTTTGAGCACCTGATCGAACATTTTGGTATCCAACGGTGTATGTTCGAATCTAACTTCCCAGTGGACAAGCTTAGTTGCAGTTACAATGTGCTTTGGAACTCATTTAAGCGCCTCACCGCAGACTATTCTTCTGCTGAGAAAGCTATGCTCTATCACGAAAACGCTGTGCAGTATTATAAATTAGACGAGTAGCCGGCGGCGGTTACAACCACTATCAATACTGACTTCTTAAGACACACGAATGATAAGGTCTAATTATGGAACGGCTGATCTTAGCAATCATAACCGACATCCATCACGGACCGACACGCTATACAAAAAAAGGCGACGCGGCACTTCCGTTGCTGGAGTCAGTTGGCGAAAAAATTGACGCCGGTGGTGCGGAGCTGATTGTCGATCTCGGCGACCGAATTTCGAATGTGGATCATGACACTGACCTGAAACTGATGGCTGAAGTTGCATCGGTTTTCGGGCAGATGGACACTCCCAGAGCCCACTTATTAGGAAACCACGATTTGCATTTCCTAACGAAAGATGAAAACGAAATGGCATTAGGCCATTCATTCCAATGTCATAGCATAGACATTAAAGGTAAACATCTAGTTTTTTGGCAGATTGATTTAACCAATACCTATGGAGATAATTCACTCCCAAGCGAAGACGACCTTAAGTGGCTCCGAGAAGATCTTGAACGCACCGCACTTCCCACACTCATCTTCACCCATGTCCCGCTCGACGATGCTGCCATGGTTGGTAACTTTTGGTTTCAGAACAACAGCAGCGCAGCAAGCCTATCAAATACGCAAAAAGCTAGAGACATTATAGAAGCGAGTGGAAATGTCATCCTTTGTGTTGCTGGTCACGTCCACTGGAATAACATCAGCACTATTGACGGAGTTCGTTACTTAACCGTCCAATCGCTTACTGAAAGTTACACAACACAGGGAACCGTAACGGGAGCTTGGGCGGATATTATAATTGACGATCAACTTTCTTGGAGTGTCCACGGGGCTGATCCGATACATTACCAAGCTCCGGTTCGCACACTTGATGCACATTGGAACGAACCACTAAGCCCTAAAATTATTAGACAGCAAAACAGTCGGATAGCGGATCCACATCATCCGATTAGTGGCGTCATTCTTGATATGGACGGAGTACTTTTTTGCGGCGAGGAACCGATAGAAGGATCAGCTGAGACTGTAAGTATATTACAAGATCAAGGCGTCCGGATTGTTTGCTTGACAAATAATGCCCGGAAAACCCCTGAACAATATGTGGAAAAACTTCGTAACTTTAACATTGATCTCAACGATGATGATATTCTTACCTCAGGAATGGCGGTCGCCCAATACCTCATGACCCGAGAAGACAAGCCCAAAGTCCACCTTATTGGTAGTAAGGCCCTAGTTGACACAGTTCTCGCCGCCGGCGCTATCGAAAGCGACGATCCAGATTACGTAGTAGCCAGTATAGATTTGGATCTAAAAATATCTGACATGACCCCGGCTATTCGCCACCTCACCAATGGCGCACAGTTTTTGGCAACTAATTATGACGCAGTGATCCCGACACATGACGGCCCGGAACCGGAAGCCGGTCCCATCGTTGCCTTTTTAGAGGCAGCGAGTGGAGAAAAAGCAATCATCCTAGGCAAACCTCATACATTACTCTTCGAAAGAGCTATCGGGAAACTGGGGGTTTCAAAGGATGAGGTCATCTTAATTGGCGACACACCAGCAACAGATATCGCTGGCGCTAGGGCAGCCGGATTACGCTCCATTCTTGTCGCATCTGGTAACCCAGCCTCATCGTTAATTGACACACAAGAACCAACATTGCGCTTCGCAAATCTCAAGGCAGCTCTACCTTTTCTGATCAGCCGCATTGACACTTAAAACTGCAACAAATTTAAGCTGCTCTGGCGCCCTATCGCCAAACAAAAAATACGAATTTTACGCGTAGATTATGTCAAAGGCGGAATGGTTGTATGAAAATATTCACTTTCACCCAGGAGTGGACAAAGCTTTATCGCACCCCCCACTCAATACGGCCCCGGTACAATTGGACTACCATCCGAAAATCTTTCTGGTCGGAAACGGCTCAAATCATGGCCCGGATCACGGCTGCAAACCACATCAGCTATGACACGACCCATAGCGGGACCTATCCCGAAGCCGTGGCCGCTGAGGCCTGTGAAAATGAACAACCCGCCAATTTCTGCCGTTTCACCTAAAGTGGGAACTACGTCAGGTGTTACATCGATCATACCAGCCCAGGCTTCTGCTATGCGAGTAACAGCTAATTGCGGAAAGCGTTCACCCACCCGTTGTTCAAGGCGTTCTAGCTCTAAGGTAGACGGCGTCGGATTGAGCACGCGCATTCGCTCAAACGGACTTTGTTCATCAGCGCCCCATCGTGTCGCTGTTCCCCATGCGCCTGGATAATTCTTAGGCGCTCTTAAGCGAAGCCGTATATCAGATGTGGTAAGGCGCATAATATTCAGGAATTTCGTGAAATATTTAAGCGATTTTAAAGATAGAAAATGCTCCGCATAGCTGCCGGTAGCCAACGTATAACCACCGTCAGCGCGTCGACGAATACTAAAGCCAGGTGTCTTGATGTTAGGAGTGGCTTTTTGCTTTGGAAATAATTCTTCCTGCGTTTCTGTCCTAGCAACTGTGCAACGAACAGCGAGTTGAGGCAAATCGAAGCCTGCATTGGTGGCGAAATGGCTTGACCAGGCCCCCCCTGCAAGAACTACACGGTTACATGCCACTCTGCCCTTCTCAGTGTGAACACCGCTCACTCGTCCATCTTGTAAGTCAAGAGTTCTAACGGCGCATACTTCGGCGACAGCGACCCCTGCTCGCTGGGCTGCCCTCGCTAAGGCCGGAATGGCAACGAATGGCTCTCCTCTCCCGTCACTGGGCGTTACCATGGCACCCATCCAGTTTCCTGAAATACCAGGGTAACGTTTTTGTAATTGTGCGGGGGTTAATAATTCCGTATCGAGTTGATGTTGCTTAGCGTGGTCATACCAGCGTTCGTATTTCTGCATATCCACACTTGTAGCAGCCAGGTAAAGGCAACCACTTTGGGTGAACGATAAATCACGGTCACCGGTTTTCTCAGCTAAGCCCTGCCAGATCCGGTTAGACTCCATCATGATCGGCAATTCCGCAAGGTCCCGGCCCTGTTGGCGAATCCAACCCCAATTACGCGAGGATTGCTCGCCCGCTATCCGCCCCTTCTCACAAAGTAGAACCTTTTGTCCACGCTCGGCTAAATAATAGGCGCTTGCAGTGCCGGCCACCCCGCCACCGATAACCACCACATCTACAGCTTGTGGCAGTTGGTCCGAGAAGCTAACGGGAACATCTTCAGTAATAGGTGGCATAAAGAATTAGTCTCTTTAGCAAATCAGGATAGCGGATTATGAGTTTCTAGAAACATTCGAACGTGTCGCACCGCAAGCGGAACCCTTTGGGGTGTATCTTTCCACGGATAGAGGCTCACCTGAGCGTTTGGCGCCAACATGGCCGCCTCCATGGCAACCGCGTAGGGGTGACCTGTCGCATCATCCGGCAAAATCAAAACTGGCGTCTGGCAATTGCGCACATCATCACGCGTCACTGAGATGACAAATTCTGGATTAGAGCGATACATATTGGTAAGAAATGATTCGACGGTCTCCTTCGAAATATCATCGCGACTTTCATAAAGCGCCTTTCCCCAGCCGGCCAGGTTACCCTCGTAGAAATAATCCGGCTTTTCAGGGCGATAACCACTGGGCTGCGCCAATACAGAGGCAATCACACGCTCCGGAGCACGTTTCAACAGGTTCCACGTAAGCGGTCCTCCAATACAAAAGCCTAAGGTAAGGCACTTATCGACGTCTAAATGATCCATCAGCCCCAGCAAATCATCGGTGTAGGACTCCCAAGGCCGCTCAACCTCAAGCGGCCCAGTGGATTGCCCGCCCGACGCGTTTCGTCTGTCAAACGTGATACACCGAAAATTATTGTTGAATTCTACGAATGGATTGAATGGCGCATCATCCATGGCTTTCGACATATCACCATTCAATCCACCACCAGGGATCAATAACAACGGAAAGCCTGAGCCCGCCTCTTTGTAGTGAATACGTACGGGACCATTTTCATAAAACGGCATGGGAGGCTCCTCTTAAAATCGAAAATTGAAATTATTACCATGTCGCCCAGTGACCCGCTGGTTATTATGAAACTATCCCTTCGGCGGTGCCATACCATCTGGATCGGTTTTATGCACACGGCGGGTCATAAAGGTACCAAGACCAGTCGCACAAATATCACCCTTGTCAGTCATGATATCGCAGCGAACCACAGCAGTGCGTGACCCTGCTTTGATCACATCAGCAACTGCTTCCATGCGCTTTCCATAAGCACCAGCGAGATAGTTAATCTTCAACTCCTGCGTCACCATTGGGCGCAATCTTGTATCGTAATTTCCACCCGCTGCCGCGGTCGCCATAGCAACATCCATCAAGGAGGCCACAACGCCGCCCTGGCATACATCGCGCAAATTCTGCATTTCGGGACGCACATTCATGTGAACCACCGCGTGTCCATCTTCCATTACCGTATATTCAACTCCGAGCCATTTCCGATATCCGTCATCCGGCATGAACTTTCTCCTTATTTCTTTAGAATTACTAATGCATCAGCGGCCTTTACACCTTTGCCTTTAGGCAAAACAAGTAACGGGTTGATATCTAACTCAGCAAGCGATCCGTCAAGTTGGACTGCCATTTGCGATATGTTCACCAGCACATCAATTAGTGCTTCCACATCACATTTAGGCTGACCGCGCGCACCGTCCAGAATTCGCGTCCCGGCAACCTCGTTAATCATCCCACGTGCTTCATGAGGTGTGATCGGACAGCAACGGAGTGCTACGTCATTGTAGACTTCGACCATAATGCCACCCATACCGAATAATAATACAGGACCTAATTGCGGGTCATAAGTAACGCCAACGATTGTCTCTACGCCGCCAGAAACCATCTCCTGAACCGCCACTCCCTGCAGCTCCGTACCCCCGCAATAATTAGCCGCCGCATTTTCAATAGAAGCGTAGACCTCGCGCACCATATTGGAATCGCAGATATTAAGATGAACGATACCCGCTTCGGTCTTATGCACAATGTCTGGTGTTACGCCTTTCATAACCACTGGGTAGCCAATTTTCTTCGCTGCCGCAAAAGCATCGTCCGCTGAGTTTGTTAATATGTCTTGCGTCACTGGTACATTCCAGGCGGCGACTAATTGTTTGGCTTCCGATTCCGTCAGCGCGCTACGCCCAATTTCTGTTGCGGTTTTTAACGCGGACTTTTGACCACCGGATATCTCAGCCGCTTCTGCAAATCCATGCTCCCGCCGATCGGCCAACCAGTCGTGATAATCGCGTAACTGCCGGAGACTACGGGCTAAAGAATCTGATGTGAAAAAGACCGGAATGCCTGCCGCTTTTAGCTCATCTAAACCCTCTTTCTGATCGCGCCTGCCAGTCCACATATACGCTACGTTGTGACTGCCCCCATCCCTCACTGAGATAACTTTTTTGACATGATCGCCCTTACCAGCGCTAGCCACCACCAAGGTGCCCGTATCGGGCTCACCAATCAGATAATCAACGATTTGAGGGAACGGCTCACGATGAGCAAAGCCTGTTACGTCCGCTGGATTGGACGCCCAACCGAAGCCGCTTAATATTTTGTTAATTCCGTCGCGAGCCGTGTCGCTGAGTGCCGGTAATTCAAGCCCTTCATTACCAATCATATCAGCCAACAAAGAGCTAATACCCCCCGAGTGAGACACGGCGACGATGCCCGAAGCCTTGGGCTTTTTGGCATTAGCCAACATTTGCGCCGTTTCCAATAAGTCGTCATAGCCTGTTACCCGGATAACACCGTATTGTCGAAAGGCCGCATCGATCACCTCATCGGCACCTGTCAGCGCTGCAGTATGGGAGTTAGCCGCGCGTGACCCATAATCCGAACGGCCTATTTTAATCACTACCATTGGCTTCCCGCACTCAGCGGCAAGTTGGGCTACTTCCAAAAATTTTGCAGGGTTCTTGATCCCCTCAATAAAGCCCGCGATTACCTGCGTACTGTCATCATCTAACAAATAGCGCGCAAAATCAGAAAACTCTAAATCTGCTTCATTGCCGGTAGAAATAGCGTAACTCAAACCCACACCGCATTCATCGGCCCGCACCAAAATCGGACCGAACAAGGTCGCACCACTTTGGCAGACTAAACCTATTGGCCCGGCATCACCCATCATCGGACGTGATGACGCATTGAGCCATAGTTTATCTTTGACACTAGCAAGCCCAAGACAATTTGGACCGCTCATTCGAAGCCCTGTGCGCTCGGCAAACTTAGTCAGCTCCCCTTGCAAGTCACCTCGCTCGTCATTACCCCGCTCCGCGAATCCTGCCGATATGACAATGGCCGATGTAATACCCTTCTCATGGCATTGCTCCAAGGATGGCAATACTGCGTGATAGGGCACAACTATCGCCGCCGTATCCGGCACTTCAGGAATATCTAGAACGCTGGCATAGGCCTTCTCGCCCTGAATTTCCTCATAGCGCGGATTTACAGGATATACTTTAAGAGCACCCTCGCTCGATAGCGCCTTTGTAACGTAGCGCCCGCCATAGGATGTATTTTCTGAAGCTCCAATAACGGCAACCGATTTGGGGTTCAACATCTTATCAATTGACGAAAGTTGTGCCGCTGTCCAACTACTCATGTCTTTAAATCTCTCATCGTAGTGAAAGGGTTCATGTTCAATTGAAGCGGTATTTAAACAATATTACGTTTTTTCAAATCGGCAATCTTTTCGTCGTCGTAGCCAAGGTCCGCCAAAATATCGTCCGTGTGCTGACCTAAGGTAGGCGTCGGCAAACGTACCTCGTCATCGACATTAGTCCGACTCATGACGATCGGCGTCCGCACAACCGGGAAATCACCGGCACTCCCTTTCATGGGCCAAGCCATACCGAGATGTTGTACTTGCGGATCGTTAAACACGTCTCCCATATCGTAAATAGGCCCGCACGGTACGCCGACTTCCTGCATCATATCGACCCAATGCTGAGAAGTATTTGTCGAAGTAACCTTGCCGATCTCATCGTTCAATTCCTTGCGGTTTTTAGACCTACCTTCATAGGTATTAAAACGTGGATCTTTCGGTAGCCATTCAAGGCCTACCGAGCCGCAGAACCGTACGAACAGAACCTCGCCTGCCGCAGCAATATTGATATGTCCATCCGATGTCGGAAACACACCTGTGGGTACACCAGTTGGGTGATCGTTTCCCGCCTGTTTTGGTATTTCACCGTCCTTTAGATAGCGAGCCGCTTGAAAATCCATCATGGCAACGATCGCTTGCAGCAATGATGTTTGAACCCACTGCCCTTTGCCAGAACTTTCACGCTCAAATAGAGCTGCTGCCAGGCCGAACCCGAGAAACATTCCCGACGTTAGATCACATATAGGGATACCGACCCGAACTGGCCCTTGGCCCGGTAAGCCGGTGACCGACATAAGGCCGCCCATACCTTGAAGTATTTGATCCACACCTGGTCGGTTGTCATAAGGACCATCCTGGCCAAAGCCGGACAGACTTCCGTAGACGATGCGTGGGTTTACTTTTGCACAACTTTCATAATCTACACCAAGGCGAATTTTCGTTTGCGAACGAAAATTTTCGACGATCACGTCAGATTTTTTCACCAACTCGAAAAATAGCTTTTTGCCCTCCTCAGTCTTTAGGTTGACGGTTAGGCTTTTCTTATTGCGATGTAGGTTCTGTAAATCGAAACCCGTGCGTGCCCCCAGGATACTGCCTTTATCGGTGCTGGTTGCTTCGGGCTGCTCAATCTTGATAGTGTCCGCGCCCCAATCCGATAATAAACGGACCGACGTAGGTCCCGCACGTGCATGGGTTAAATCGAGTACTTTTATACCAGCAAAGGGTAACTCTTTAGCGGACATTAAACACTCCCCAGAATGATGTTTTAGTTCGGGGATTTATCGTCTAATTGGCGGTAGCTTGCAATACAGGGACTATTTGCTGCCTAACTTGCCATGCTAAACTCCCCAATACGAACAAATGCGCGAGGCGGCAATGGAAGTCATAAAAACCGGCAAGGCGTTAGGCGCCGAGATTATTGGCATAGATTTATCACTAAATATCTCTAAAGCCGACCAGACGTTTATCTTCGATGCCTATACGGACAATTTGGTACTGTTGTTTAAAGGACAATCTTTGAGCTTCGACGATCTTCTTCGGTTACGAGAGGTTTTCGGGACCGCGGGTCTAACCGCCAACCAACTACTCGGCTTGGGACGTAAGAAATATTACCCAGACGAAGTACCTGACGATATCACTATCATCTCCAATATCATTGAGGAAGGCGGGCGACCACGCGGTTCGTTAGGCGACGGAGAGGCCTTCTGGCATACGGATAGCTCTTTTACGGAGGTGCCTATTTCTGCAAGCCTACTCCATGCCATAGAAGTCAGTGACGAAGGCGGCGAAACAAGTTTTCTCAATATGTATGAGGCCTATGATGATCTGCCCGAAAGACTTCGTATCAAAGTAGATGGTCAGTTCGCCAACCATTCAAAAGCACATAGCTCAGATGGTTCCTTACGACCTGAATATGAAGAGCCAACAAATCCTGCAACCTGTCCCGGTATTAAACACCCGATGGTCCGTGTTCACCCTGCCACTAGCAGGAAGTGTTTGTATCTCGGACGTCGCCTTAACTCATATATTTTTGGTCTAAGCCTAGATGAAAGCGAAGAGCTGTTGGACGAACTTTGGGCCCATAGTTGCCAAGATAAATATGTCTGGGAGCATAAATGGGAAGTGGGTGACATCCTCGTTTGGGATAATCGTTGTACCATGCATCATCGTAATGCCTTCCCGTCGGAGGCACGTCGTCTTATGCATAAATCAATTACGGCAGGTGAAGCGGTTATTGCAGGGTAATGATATAAAGAGATCGGACTAAAATGAAGTGCCAAACATAATACGACAATCTCAAAAAAGTAGAAGATGCATCAATGAGTAACGCCATATGGGCTCTCATCTATGATATTACCGAAGAGAACCTTGGCGAGTATCTCGCCTGGTTCCATGAGGTACATATTCCTGAAAAATTAGCCCGCGACGGCTATGAATGGGCTGGACACTATAAAGGCTGCAGCCAGCAATCCACACGGTACATAGCTTTTTTTGGCGGCATCAGCACGCGTACGTTTTTTGACCCAAGCCCTAAGCAACTTAAAACAACCCAGGATGAACTCACACGCAAGATGATCGGTATGCGACAAAATCCCTGTGCCCTAGTTTTTACGGAGGAATGGGATGTGGAAGGCCCTGATATTAATAAGCGCCCTGGCGACGCGATCATATTCGCTTGCGCTAATACAGCTAACGACGAAGAGGACTACTGTGCCTGGCTGGCCCAAAAGGAAATGCCCGCCTTCGCTTTGGCGCAGGGTTCGGTGCGTGGCCGTAAACTTCTCGCCGCGACTGGCCCAGCCAAGCATGGTGTACTTTACCAGTTCACAACGGAGTTGGCGCGCGATCGATTTTTAAACTCGCGCGATTTAGCCAATATGAGACTTTCATATAAAGCTAATACACCACTGGCTGCCAATCGCATCTGGCCCCAAGACGGCTGACACGCTACAACAGCCAAAATTAACTGCAGTTCTTAGGGGATATCATCACATGGCACGCGCAGAACGTACTGCACTCGTTACGGGTTCCGGACAAATGATCGGCAAGGGTATCGCGCTTCGGCTTGCCGAAGCCGGGTTTAATATCATTCTAAACGGGTCGAAAAATAAAACTATTTGCGAAGAAACCGCTGCCGAAGTTGAAGCGTATGGAGTAGATACGCTCATCGCTATGGGTAATGTCGGCATTAAGGAAGAAGCAGAAGGCATAGCGAAGGCCGGTATCGATGAATTCGGCGGTATTGATGTGCTCGTCAATAACGCAGCAATCCGCCCACATGCCGGTTTCCTCGAAATCAGCGAAGAAGAATGGCAGCAAGTTCAAGACGTCAATCTCAATGCTACCATTTGGTTGTGCCGGGCCTGCCTGCCGGGCATGGTCGAAAAGAAATGGGGGCGTATTATCAATTTTACCGGTATGAACGCCCAACGGGGTTATCATGGTGCTGCGGCAGTCTCGGTTTCTAAGCATGGTAATTGGGGATTAACTAAATCGCTGTCCGATGAATTTGGCCAATTCGGTATCACCACAAACATCATATCGCCGGGCACTTTCCCGGGTGACGATTACGACCTATCGAAAGACGAGCACAGGTCAAAGCTACGTGATGAAAATCCTATGCGTCGGCTGGGCCTCACAACAGAAATTGGTGGCATGGTAGCCTACCTTTGTTCGAAGGATGGCAGCTTTGTGAACGGGCAAATGTTGCAGATTAACGGCGGTGTGGTAGTCCAGTTCTAAGGCTTAATTGTCTTCCAAGATCATTGCCGCTCCCTTCTCGCCAATCATGATTGATGGTGCATTCGTATTACCGGTCGTAACGCCTGGCATAATAGACGCATCAATAACGCGTAAGCCTTCTACACCTATTACCTTCAGCCTCGGATCTACCACGGACATAACGTCCGTTCCCATTTTACAAGTACCGACTGGATGATAGATCGTAACGCCGCGCTGCTTTGCAAATTCCACGCACTCTTCTGCCGTTTCCATCGGCTTACCGGGCACCGCCTCTCCTATGCTATGCTCCTGCAGGGCAGGCTGCGCGAAGATCTTCTGGCCTTGCTTAACTCCTGACAGCATTACGTGTATGTCATCTTCAACACCAAAGTAATTGGGTCGAATTTTCGCTTTTTCCATAGGATCAGGGCTTTCAGCCATCACCGTACCACGGCTTTGCGGGCGAACCGGGCAAATGGAAAGCGTCATGCCAGGGTCTTCATCCAATTTACCGACCACTTTGATCGATGAACTGGCAGGTGCAAACAAAAGCTGTAAGTCCGGCGCAGCAAGGCCCTCGCGGCTATTACAGAAAACCATAGCCGTAGTAACACCAAATGTGAGGGCACCATTACCCGAAATCGCATATTTCAGAACTTCAGGCACAACGCGAATAGAATCAGCAATCTGATTAAGAGTTATTGCGCCTTTTACCTTGTGAACAATGCGCACAACAAAATGGTCATTTAAATTAGCTCCCACACCCGGAGAGTCATGCACCACCTCTATCCCAAGGTTCTGTAGGTGATCAGCCGGGCCAATACCAGATAGTTGCAGAATATGCGGAGAATTAATCGCACCACCCGAGCAGATAACTTCTTTGTTAGCGCGGACCTCAAAATCCTTGTTACCAATTCGGTAGGCAACACCTACACATCGCTTATCATTAAAGATGAGTTTTGTTACATAAGCCTCTGTAATAACTTCAAGATTTTTTCTTCCTTTGGCCGCTTTGAGAAATGTCTGCGCCGTCGATGCACGAAACCGATGATCGCGGGTATTTTGGGAATAAGCAACACCCTCTTGGAACCGTCCGTTATAGTCTTTATTGAATTCGTAACCCGCTTGCTCTGACGCTTCGACGAACTTGTGAGTGAGCGGTAATATCGTTCGATAAGGCTCGACCGCCAGGAGGCCACCTTTCGATCGGAATTCATCTTCGCCGTCGCCCCTAAAATCTTCCGATTTTTTGAAAAAAGGCAATACATCATCGAAACTCCACCCGCGACACCCCTGTTGGGCCCATGTGTTGTAGTCTAAGGCGTTTCCGCGCACGTAAAGCATGCCGTTGATCGAACTGGAGCCACCTAAAACCTTGCCGCGGGGCCAATAAACCCTCCGACCACCAGTCATTTCTTCTGGCTCGGTCTCATAATTCCAATTCAAGACGGGGTGGTGCTGCAAACTTCGCAAACCGGCCGGTATGTGGATCATGGGGTTAAGGTCTTTAGGCCCTGCCTCCAGCAATACGACTGTCGCATCGGTTTCTGTTAACCGGCTTGCCACCACACAGCCCGCCGATCCAGCGCCTACCACGACATAATCCGCTTTTTTGTCCATCTCTTCCCTCCCGTTATCTATTCTGGGCTGTTATTCATACGCGCAGTAAGTCAAATGTCCATCTAACGGGATAAATCCTAAGTGTTAACATTCTCAAAAGGAACTCTCCCACCATCTCAACTGAGATATGTTATAAGCTTGTCTTCAAAGGATAAAAAACAAAGGATTTGACGGCACAATGCCCGCCTTTACTACTATTTCAATCGGTTCTGGAAAGAATTGCGATATCCATTTGGACCAAAGCAGTATCGACACCTGCCATGCGGAACTTGTAATAGCGCGAAACGGAAAACTGCATTTGACGGACAGGGCTAGTGAAAAAGGCACGTTCCGCAAGCGCGGTGTCCGTTGGGTTCGACTTAATCAAGATTATGTTCAGTCCACCGAACCCCTACGGTTTGGCGACTATCATACAACGGCCAGTGATCTTATGAGGATCATAGCTCCCAATGGTTTCGACGCTTTCCTATCAGGAGGTGACGATAATAATAATGGTGGCACGCAACGAGGAGCCGGCTCATTTGACGCCCAGTCCACATTACCCACTGGTCGTGTCCGCCGTTCCGTTGATACCGGTGAGATCATTGCTGTGGAGAAAGAGTAATGGCGCGCATCAATATCGGGGGCGAAACAGAAATTAGACTAATAGCCGCAGCCATCGGGGCTTTTTCGGCGCTTGCGCTGTTGATTTCATTTCATTTCTTATTGTCAGGTACAGCAGAACGGCTGCTGATCGATCGTCAATTCGCTTCCTATCCGCTAACTGTTCAAAACGTAATGTGGATAGTTTACGGCATCGGTTTTGCGGAACTATGGATTCGTCATCGTGGCAGTTCGCGGGAAATAAACGTCCTTAAGAGAGAATATTTACCAGAAGATCATGAAACGTTGCTCCGGGCAGAAGATCTCGGCCAATTTTATCGACTTGTCACCCAAGATCCAAAAACTCAAGAGTGTTTTCTGACCCGGCTCATCTCGCGGGTTATCCTGCAATTCCAATCGAGCCGTTCCGTCGACCAATCGAATTCTCTGTTGAATTCCAGCTTAGAGCTGTACCAGCACGAGATTGATCTTCGTTACAACATGCTGCGTTACATCGTTTGGGTTATTCCAACGCTAGGTTTTCTTGGTACCGTCATCGGCATTGCCAATGCACTTGAAGGCATCGCAGAGATGCGCCCTGATGACGAGAGCCTGCTTCGTGTTCTAACCTCGAAGCTGGGCACTGCCTTCTTCACAACTTTGCTAGCTCTCGTGATGTCCGGCATTTTGGTCTTCTTCATGCATATTGTTCAAGGGCGAGAGGAGCGCGCGCTCAATCTATCCGGCCAATATTGCCTTGATAATCTCATAAACCGGCTTTACGAGCGATAGACCGGCGAGTGTAAGAGCCCGGCTAATGAAACGCAGTAATCGCGAACTTGTAATATTTAGCATGTCGGCGCTCGATTTATTTGCGTCCGCCCTTGGCGCGTTCATTCTCGTTACTATCGTCTTGCTCCCCTACTATCTGAAGCATGAAGACGTGGTTAACGACAACAATCAGCTTCGCCAACAAATTACCGAGATAGAAAGCATTGCAGCGAATACCGCCGCTGAACTAAAAAAGGCTAAAGCCAAAGTAGCCATTGCCAAGGCTGCACTTAAAAAACTTCAAAAAGAATCAAAAAACGCTGGTGGTTTAGAAAATCAGCTAAAACAGGCAAAAGAGCGTGCTGCAGCAGCGGAACAGAAAGCTGCTGCTGCCAGCAAATCTGTCACCAGTTCCAAGAAAGCGTTAACCAGAGCGGAAGCGGAATTAAAAAGACGGGTTAAGTTCGCCCTCCTTGGTCTTGCAACCAATGCAGAAACTTTCGTTTTAGTTATGGATATGTCAAGCAGCATGAAGCGGTTTCAAGGCATTACATTGGAGACCATGCGAAAAATATTTGAGCCTCTCACCAGTCGTGAGAAAGTTGGTATCATTGGGTTTCACGCACCCGGCAGTCGGGCCTTTCATACTATCCGATTACGACACTGGTTATCACCAGGGAACATTATCCCTATGTCCAACCAAAATAAAAACATTGCCATGTCCTTCGTTCGTCAGATGATGCGACAGGTCGACGGTGGAACGCCGACTATGGCTGGATTGTTGGAGGCTCTGAAATACAACGTAGATGCAATTATTCTGCTTAGCGACGGTGCGCCGACAGTTCCCAACGGTGACTGGAAAAATGTCATTAACACGGTGACACGGCAAAATAGGGGCAAGAAGGAAATTCACACGGTCGCCGTCGGAAATTTTTATGAGCGGCCGACTTTTGTCCGCTTCTTAAGCCAGTTGGCCAGAGCGAATAAAGGTAGGTTCACCGGCGTGGCATTACCGTAAGGGAAGTTGGAAGTATAGTTCGATGGTGGATTTTCTTTTTGAGCTTAAAAGCGAAGAACTGATAGGTAAGGCTGGCCTTATCATTGGCCGGGATCCCGAAATATGCGACCGGATAGCGCCAAACGAGAAAATCGCCGCCCGCCATCTCCGCATTACCGTCCAGAACCGGATCGTCCATTTAGAAGATTTGAACACCAGGACTGGGACTTACGTAAATGATAAAAAACTAATCCCTTTCGAGCCAGAACCGCTGGCAAAGAACGCAATAGTCCGCCTGGGAAAATCTACGATAGCATTCGAGTTCATCGCCACTGCCGCGAAAAATAATAAACCAGAAGAACTCGCCTTCTCTGACGCACCGCTCCGTAGCAAGGAGAAGTCTCGAAAAGGATTACTAATCGCCGTCATTTTTATTGGTATTTTATTGATCGGTGCCCTCGTAGGGATGGGCTATGGCTACGAACATTACAAGGCCTATAAAATTGAAGAAGTCGCCTGGCAAAAGGCGACTAATACAAATGAAATCTCCGCATTCACCGCTTATCTCACCAAATATCCGCAGGGTCGATACCGGAGCAATGCAATAGACGCTATTGAAAAAATTCAACACGAAAAGAAAGCAGCTGCTAAGGCAGCCGACACAGCCACCTTTGACCTTGCAAAAGATATTAATACGATCAAGTCCCATCAACTCTATTTAGAAATTTACCCACAAGGCGAACATAAGAATGAAGCCGCTGCGACGATTGAAGACTTAAAAAGAAAAATTGCCGTAGAAGAAAAATTAAAAGAGGAGAAAGTGGCATGGAAAAAAGCCTCGGCATCGAAAAAGAAAGCCGACTACGAAGCGTACCTTACCAGATATTCAGATGGGCCAAATGCTGACCAAGCCAAAGCTGCTCTGTCTGTTATAAACAAAAACCTCAAGGAGATGCGCAGACGCGCAGAAGCCAAACGCAAACACCAAGCAGAAATGAAAGCAAAACGTCGAGCTGCAGTCACCGAACGGAAAACATTCAACGCCGCCAAAAATAAAAACACCGTTGCCGCATACCGAGGCTTCTTGAAGCAATATCCCGACGGCCCCTATGCGGCGAGTGCAAAAACGTGGGTCGGAAGACTCTACGGTAACGGAATTGGCGGTGTTAAAAAGGATGTGAATGAAGCTTTACGATGGTTTGAAGATGCAGCCACTGGTGGGAATGGCGAAGCAATGCGTATTCTTGGCATGCACTACGAGGGGGGACTTGGCATCTCTCGCAACCGGACCAAGGCGGCGACTTGGTATCGCAAAGCTATCAAAGCGGGAGACAAATTCGCACCGCGGCTCTTAGAACGTTTAAATAAAAGTAGCAAAGGCCCCTAGCACCGCAGGTATTTAGCATCACCCAATCAAATCGTCTTATATAGCTCCACTCATGAGTATTTGTTACCATGCGCCTTCAGCTCAAGTATTTAATGATGAAAGGCATCAAGAAGAAACATCGAGGGTTTGCGTCTAAACGGGAAAAAGCAGACATCATCAGCGCCAAATCATACGGTATCTTTTTACAGCCTTTAAGCCTGATTAGCCGCGCCTAAGCCTGGGAAGTCTTTCCCTGTCCTATTACGACTTTCAGAGTTTCCTTTCGCATCATACTGCGAAGAGCATCCTCAACCATTTCGATTGGGCGTTCACAGGACAGCAATGGATCTGCTTTAAACGATGGATCGCTTAATAAAGTTAATGCTCGACGAACCGTTTCGGGTCGGTGATGATAGACACCCTTAACAGTAATTTCACTGTAATGAAGAAGCTGCGTATCGAGCGGAATCGATTTGCCCGGCTCGCAACCCCCAAACAAATTTACCAGCCCACCGGGACGAACCGACGCAATGGCATCAACCCATACCTCTGGTTGTCCTGTAGCATCTATTGCAACCCAACCCCCTTTGCCCCTATTGGTAGCTGTTTTGACTTTGTCCGCCTGTCTACCTCCGCGTTCAATGAGGATGGTTTCGGCCGCGCCCATTTTCGATGCAACTTCAAGACGTTGGGGATTTGGATCGGCGAGTATGACACGGTGCCCCGCACTGGCGAGAGCAGCCACAAACAGCAAGCCAATAGGACCTCCACCATAAATAATAGTCTCAACCGCAACTCCGTAGCGGATGAAATCGCAGGCATCAATACCATGCAGAACGCAGGCCAATGGCTCGCTTAAAGCCGCCCGCGCAAATGACAGACCTCTAGGAATAACGTGGGTGTTTTGCTCTACAAATCGCTTAGGTACCAAAACGAATTCCGCGTAGGCGCCGTTCAAATACTGCAAATCCTCGCATAGGTTCTCACGTTCCAACTTACAGTAGACGCACTCCAAACAAGGTGCTGAATTTGCAACTACAACAGGATCACCAACAACAAAACCACTCACGCCGTCACCACACTTGGCAATTCGCCCAGCCATCTCATGGCCAAATAGGGTTGGTGTTTTTAGCATGCGAGGATGTCCACCACGGCGGAAAACTTTGACGTCTGTGCCGCATGTCGTTGCCGCCTCAACGCCAAGTAATATTTCGCCTGGACCTGGCTCCGGAACGGGCACTTCACAAATTTCGATTTTCTCAGGTCCGACCAGCATCGCCCCCTTCATACGCTGAGGAAGGTTCATTTCCCGACTACATTCTTTTCAGAGGGAGTGAATAATATTTTTAATGCAAGGCGTGATCGTGCCAAATCTACGCCTTGTGCGAAATCGTCGAGCGGCATGATGTGAGTGACCAGCGGTGTCGGGTCCAGTGTACCTGATCGTATAAACTCGAATATTTCCGACTGTTCTTTAAGCGCACCCGAGTAAGTACCAATCACCCGGCGTTCATACTTAAACAAGGTATTGAGATCGAACGAAGCCACCTCATTACCCGGAGCATGCGCGAACAGTACCACCGTGCCGCCATGACGAGTTAGCGATAAGGCGGAGTTAAGAGGATTAGCGCCACCGACTGTATCAAATACAGCATCTGCACCCTCGGACAATTCGCCTAAAATACCTTCTGCCTCCTTGCCTGGCACTGCAGCTCCAGCGGCCCCTAATTTCGTGGCAAACCGCAATCGGCTCATATCAGTATCAATCATAACCACTTGAACCCCCGGCAAAGCAGCCTTCAAAACGAGTAGATGTAACAGCCCCATACTGCCTGCGCCTTGCACCACTGCAACGCCATCGGTTGTAATCCCAGCGCGCCGAATCCCGCGCAGCACGCAGGCTGCAGGCTCCATAAATACCGCTGCCGCATCTGTAATTTGATCGTCTAAACGGTATGCACCCAAAGCCACCGCAGGGGCCTCAATTAAAACTGTGTCAGAAAAGCCACCGGGCTTCATAAGGTTTCTGCGAAAAGTTCTGCACATAGTTTCATTACCACGCTGGCAGTAAATACAATCACCGCACGGCACGTGATGAGGAACCACGATCCGGTCTCCAAGCTTAAATGCCGTTACCCCCTCTCCAAGGGCAATGACATTACCCACAACCTCATGCCCAAGAACGCTTCCCTTGGGCTCGCTACCTATAGCTAATTTAAATAAATCGGTGCCACAAAGCCCAACAACCCTAAGGCGCAATAAAAGCTCCCCTGCCCTCGGCTTCAGAAAGGGCCGCCGCTCCAATTGGGTTTGGCCCTTGCCTAAACAGGATACGACGTTATTAAAGTAATTTGCAGTTTCTGTGATCATGGCACTCATGATAGACAGTTTACTCTTTTTTTTGTTCTTTCAAATCCGTTTCACACTTGAGATACCAGCCTCGGAAATATATTGCTCCAAGCGGGCCCGTATTTCTTCGCGCGCGCAGCGGAAGCGATCCATCATCTCAGCCGGCCCGACCGCTGGGTCATCCGTCGCCGGGTCAGTTATCGGCCAGTGAAGCTGCGTTACATCGCCCCGAACGATCGGACAAATTTCCTCAAAACATAACGTAATAATAAGATCCACGGAATCCGTATCAATACTTTCAAGCGATTTAGACGGGTGACACCACAAACCGGATTTTTATCCGTTCGAGTGAAGGACTGCCCTTCACGGCATCGACCGGGCCCCTTGAAAAGGATCCTGCCAAGCCTTGGCATAAACTGGATTTACCCATCTGCAAAAGGCGGTATGTCGGGTATCGTGCGGGGCGGAAGTGCCATCGAGATTGCGGCGGACAAAGCCAGCATGACGAACGATGCCAGCAGGCACGCCGTAAGCCCCCCAACCTGGTATA
>MDTB01072081.1_pt1 | contig 28280 bp, 21 predicted proteins | sample 811161 | NCBI WGS metagenome assembly MDTB01 (sample SAMN05326650, study PRJNA326480) | marine metagenome | isolation source: seawater | place: Mediterranean Sea | collected 2009
AGCAACTTGTATTCCGAGACTTTTGCAATCTCCTGTTGAATCTCAACGAATTTGTCTATGTCGATTGATCTTCCCCATCCAAGCGCCGAGCGGAATAACGAACTGATTGCAAGCCATTTACTGGAGCATCAGAATCGGCGCGCATTCCTGAAAACATTCGGCACCTCCATGGCTGGCTGGTCCTTGTCCGGCATCTTTCCCGGCAGCCGTCTCTTCGCTGCACCGGCATCGGCCATCGCCAACCCGCTCGCACCAAAGCCGCGTCATTTTCCGGTCAAGGCCAAGACCTGCATCTTTCTCTACATGTATGGGGGGCCTTCCCAGATGGATCTGTTCGATTACAAGCCGGAGCTGCAGAAGTTCGATGGCAAGGAAGTGGATATGGAAATCCGCCGGCGCGATATCAAGAAATCCAAACTGCTGGGCTCGCGTCGAACATTCGAACGTCGGGGGCAGTCCGGATTATGGTGCTCGGATGCGTTTCCGAACATAGCACGACACATGGACAAGATGGCTGTCATCAAATCTCTTTACATGGATTCGTTCGCCCATGGTTCCGCCAACCTGCAGATGAATTGTGGCCGCATCCTGCAGGGGCATCCGTCTCTGGGCGCCTGGATGGCACACGGCCTGGGTTCTTCAAATCCCAATCTTCCGGGATTCGTGGTCATGCTCGATCCCCGAGGAGGCCCCATTCCCGGAGCCGCCAACTGGACCGCCGGTTACATGCCCGCAGCCTATCAGGGAACGGTCCTGAGAGCCGAAGGAAACCCCATCCTGAACCTGCAACCACCCGGCTTACGCACACTTCAGATGCAGAGGGATCATGTCAACGCAATCAATGCGTTCAACGAACGACATCGACAGGGACGTGAGACCTACTCAGAGCTCAGCGCCCGCATCGCCAGTTACGACCTCGCTTACCAGTTGCATACGTCCGCTCCCGAAGCACTGGATCTGAGCAGCGAGTCCGAGAGCACATTGGAAATGTACGGGTTCAACGAACCAAAACCCGAGCATCCCCTCGCCATCCCTCCAGCGCATTTCGGACGTCAGTGCCTCATTGCGCGCCGCCTCGTCGAACGAGGTGTCCGCTTCGTGCAGCTCTACTCTGGTGGAGGGCACCAGCAACAGAACTGGGATGCCCACCATGGCGTTGAAGAAAACCTCGAGATCCATTGCCCTGAAGTCGATAAGCCCATCGCAGGCTTGCTGCAGGACCTGGAGCAACGCGGGTTACTGGACGAGACCCTTGTCGTGTGGGGAGGGGAATTTGGACGTCAACCTGTCTGGCAGGGCGACAATGGCGGACGCGATCACAATCCCAAGGGATTCACTTATTGGCTTGCAGGAGGCGGGGTCAAGGCTGGCACGAGTTACGGTGAAACGGACCCTCTGGGCCACGAGGCGGTAAGCGATCGACACCACGTGCGAGATCTCCATGCCACGATTCTCCACCTCATGGGACTGGACCATGAACGGCTGGTCTATCATTATGGAGGACTGGACCAGAAGTTGACAGGCGTTGTCCCGGCCGAACCTATTCGGGGTGTGATTGCTTGAGCCGAAAGGTCCCACTTCACTACCGAGGCAGATTCGCCTAGGTAGAAATCATTGAACAAATATTTGATTCTCAACGGCACTTTTGAATGAAACGTATCTTGTTTGTTGCGCAAGTCTCTGGATGAGGATGATCACGGCGATGAGCACAAGGCTCACTGATGAGATCCTGTTTTTCCATTGCCTGAACGCGGCCCGTCTTTTTTTCGCATTTTCCCGTGCGGAGCGATACTTGCTCCATATTTTGATTTGCTCGTCACTCATTTTTTCATTTGGCGGTAGCGTATTACTCGCCTGATGGTGCTCATAATATCCAGCCCTTGACTTGATATTTCCATTACAAGGGTCCGTGACCTTTGTAACCCACTATCATCGACCAATAGCCAGCAGAGCCGCATGAGCTGGAGCACTGAAATGAATCTCATTGGGCCATTCTCCGGGTCAAAAAAGTTCCAAGTTTCGCTGACTTATAAAAGATTGATATTTCGATGTGCGACGGAGGGAAATCTTTCTGAAGTCAGCAACTTGAACATGAAACGCGAGCAAACTGAAGCGCTGGAACAACGGCTTTGCAAGGCCTACGGATTCTGCTGCCACGGCACCTTGTTCCTGCATGTTGGAATCAGTGAATCAGAACCGATCCGTGCCTGCGGACATTCAAAAGACTTTTCAAACTTGGATCGAATGATGGATATATTTCCCCTCAATGGAAGAAATACAACGCGAAGAAAGAATTTTCTCGAGCCTCTGTGATGGATTCATTCGCCCTCACACCATTCCCATCTGCCGATATCCACAAACACTCTATAAGACCACATAGAATATAAATAAACTTTAACATCTGATTATAAATATGTTATAGTCTTATCAAGATGCCCCAGAAAAGCAGAAAGAGAAAGCGCAAGTGGATCCTTGCAACCACCCTGTTTATTGCAATTGCCGGAAGCATTATTGCTACCGTCTTCAGTAAAAAAGATGACGCCATTTCGGTTCAAACCGGGAAAGTGGAACGTCGTGATATCACAGAAGAAGTGGTCGCCAACGGACGCGTCCAACCTGTTTTACAGGTAAAAATAAGTCCGGAAGTCAGCGGGGAAATCATCGAGCTACCGGTTAAGGAAGCCCAGAAAATCAAGAAAGGCGATTTGCTGCTGCGGATTAAACCTGACTTTTACATCGCAAACCGCAATTCAGCGGAAGCGAACTACAAGTCCTCGCTTTCTGATCTGGTGACAGGTAATGCCAATCTGGCCAAAGCAAAGGCAGAATTGGAGCGCAACAAGGAATTATTCAACTCGGAACTCATCTCTGAATCGCTCTTCATGGACTTTGAAACTTCGTTTCAAATTGCAGAGGCAAGTTTGAAATCTTCGGAGCATCGTGTTGAGATGGCTAAAGCTTCTTTGGAACGCTCACAAGAAGAGCTCGCCAAAACGACCATTGTATCTCCCCTCGACGGCACAGTCAGTCAACTACGCTCAAAACTCGGAGAAAGAGTGGTAGGTACGGCACAACAAGCAGGCACGGATGTCATGACCATTGTGGATCTCAACGAAATGGAGGCACGTGTCGACATTGGGGAAATGGATATCGTCCTCATTGAGATCGGTCAAAAAGCAACATTGGAAGTAGACGCGTTCAGGGATCAGGAATTTACGGGAATTGTCACTGAAATTGCCAATGCAGCAAGAAACGCGGGATCAGGTGGCGGCCAGAGCCAGGATGCCACTCGATTTGAAGTAAAGATTCATATTCAAGAAAAAGCAAACTTCCGCCCAGGCATGTCGGTCACCGCCAATATTGAGACCCGTTACCGAACCGGTGTGCTGGCGGTTCCGATTGCGAGCGTTACCACTCGCTTACCGATCGAAAAAAACGAAGTGCGTCAGACAGGGGCAGAGGGAGAGGAAGATGGGCAAGCGGAAGCAGATAAGAAGCCCACAAAAAACCGTCCTGAAAAACTGGAGAACAAAAAAGAAAAAAACAACAGACCCGTTGAAGTCGTATTCGTCGTGGAAAACAACATGGTGCGACAGCAAGCAGTCAAACTGGGAATCAGTGACAATGGATACTTTGAAATCGAAGAAGGTCTGAAGGAAAACAGGGAAATCGTGACCGGCGGATTCCTTGCCATCAGCAGGGAGTTACATGATGGAGATAAAGTAACCCAAGAAGAAGTCAGTCCGGAAACAGCTGAAGCACCTTGATATGAGCCTGATCAAAATAGATCAACTTTCCCGGCATTACGAAATGGGCAGCGAAACCGTATACGCCCTGAGAGGCGTATCGCTGTTGATCGAACGAGGGGAATACGTGGCTATTATGGGGCCATCCGGATCAGGCAAATCGACACTCATGAATCTCATTGGATGCCTCGATACACCTTCAACCGGAAATTATGAATTGAATGGTCTGGATGTCAGCGAAATGAACGACAATGAACTGGCAGAGATTCGCAATCGTGAAATCGGATTCGTATTCCAGACATTCAACCTGCTCCCTCGCTCCACGGCAATGCATAACGTGGAGTTGCCGCTGATTTACGCGGGTGTCAAACTGGAACCCAGAAGGCAACAAGCAGACGAAGCATTGAAGCAGGTGAATCTTGCTGACCGAAAATCACATCGCCCCAATGAATTGTCAGGAGGACAGAGACAACGCGTGGCAATTGCGCGTGCACTTGTGACTCGCCCCTCCATCATCCTCGCCGATGAACCGACCGGGAATCTGGATTCAAAAACCGGAGAGGAAATCCTGGCGTTATTTGATGAGCTGTCAAAACGCGGCAACACCATTATCGTGGTCACCCATGAGGAAGAAGTCGCTCTGCGCTCCAGGCGAATGATACGTATTCGAGACGGATTGATCGCCAGTGATGAACCCGTTCAGCCGTCTTGACTTGAATAAAATGCGCCGGACATCTGCCATGGAGAAGAAGTTTGCATGACATACTTCACTGAATTGATCGAAGGTCTGATCATCGCATGGGATGCGATCAAGGCCAATAAATTGCGCTCTGTGCTTACCACACTCGGCATCGTGATTGGAATCATGACCGTCACCCTGATGGGCACCGCAATCGCAGGCTTCCGCAGTTCGTTTCTGAACGCGATTGCTTCTTTTGGTACCGACGTATTCCATGTTCAGCGATTCAGTTGGTTCTTTGGCTCAGAACAAGAATGGCTGGATGCACGCAAACGAGAGCGAATCGCCTTGGATCAGGTACGCCAACTCGAACAGGCATTGACTCTTTCAGAAGCAGTAGCACCCGTAACTCAAACAGGCAAACCGGTCACCTATCGTGATAAAAAGTCCAGCGGTGTCCAGGTCATTGGCACCAATGAACAATACTTGCTGACAAGCGGCTCTATAGTGGCAGGAGGACGTTTTTTTAATCGTGCGGAGTCTGATGGAGGTCGCCCTGTCTGTGTGATAGGGGCCAACGTTTCGTCCAATCTATTTCAATCACTTTCTCCTTTGAACGAAACATTGAGGATTGGTGAAAAACCTTTTTCCGTCGTGGGAGTATTGGGAAAACAAGGAGGGCTTTTTGGCGAAATGGGAGGCGACAACAGCGTGATTATTCCACTTGAACAATGGCGTTATCAATTTTACTCACGGCCTGATTTAACGGTACATGTAAAAGTGGGAGACATTGATCGCATGAACGAAGCCAAGGAAGAATTACGCAGCGCCTTCAGGCGTATCCGAGGCGTAAGGCCCGGTGAGGGTGATGATTTTGCCATTAATCAACAAGATCAGTTTCTGGAGAGTTTCAATAATGTTCTTGCAGTGATAGGGACAGCAGGTTTTTTCATTACAGGGCTCTCACTCTTTGTGGGGGGCATTGGAATCATGAACATCATGCTGGTATCCGTCACTGAGCGCACACACGAGATCGGCATCAGAAAAGCAATAGGAGCCAAACGCCGGGCCATCCTTGCTCAGTTCTTGATCGAAGCAGCGGTCATTTGTCTGATTGGAGGTTTGATCGGGTTGGCAATTGCATTTCCTATCAGCCTTGCTCTCAAGAGCAAACTAGGAGGTACCATGCCGCTTTCCGTAGTCTTGATGGCTATTGGAGTCTCCTTGCTCACAGGGTTGATTTCGGGATTTCTACCTGCATGGCGAGCTGCCCGAATGGATCCAGTAGACGCACTGAGGAGTGAATGAACCGTGCAAAACATCCCACCTATCAACAAGAACAAGCTTCAATAAAGAATGTGGATACATGAGTTCAAAGAGAATGTGATGATGGCGCTTTCGGCGATCACCGGGCACAAGCTAAGGTCGGCTTTGACTTTGCTTGGGGTGATGATTGGCGTGTTTTCAATTATCGTCGTCATGACTGCTGTGCGTGTGCTGCAGAAAAATATCGAATCGCAACTCAGCCAACTGGGAACGAACTCGTTTCAAATCAGGAAATTTCCCGGAGCTTTTTTTGGGGTCACCGATTTTGAGAAATTTTGGCGGCGCAAGGATATCTCTTACGGAGACGGCGTGATCGCTCAGGAACGCTCCACTTTGGCAAGAAGCATCGGAATGGAGTCCGATTTCTGGGGAGGCATGGCTACGTCCCGATACGGAAAATCGCCACCTAATGTGCGCTTGTTTGGAGAAACCCCGGGCAGCTTTCCAGCTAAGAACTGGATCATAGGAGAAGGTCGAGTATTCATGGACCATGACCTCGACAGAGCTCGCAAGGTTTGTATTCTGGCTGGCGGTCTGGCTGAGGTTTTATTTCCCTACAGCTCGGCCCTTGGTGAGGAAGTCAAACTCGACGGAATCAAATATCAAGTTGTTGGAATACTGGAGAGCAAGGGCCAGATGCTGGGAGGAAACCAGGACAACTTTGCCATCATCCCATTGACGACCGGTTTGAATCGTTATGGTCGAAGGTGGCGAAGTCTTTCCATATTGGTCCAAGCCCCCAATCAGGCACAATTCGAAGACACGCGTGAAGAAATCCGAGGCATCCTGCGCGCAGCCCGTAAAGTTCCTCCCGGCGAGGAGGATGACTTTGAGATTTTTTCCAATGATTCACTGGTTAGTCAATTTCAGGCTTTCACTCTCGCCGTGCGAGTAGGCATGGCACTGATCAGTTCAATCTCACTGCTTGCGGCTGGCATCGGTATCATGAATATCATGCTGGTATCCGTCACGGAGCGTACCCGGGAAATAGGAGTGCGCCGGGCGATTGGAGCTAAAAAGAGAAATATTATCACGCAATTTATTGTGGAAGCCATCGTATTGTGCGAAGTGGGTGGATTGCTCGGGGTCGCCCTGGGAGTTTTAGGGGGCAATGGGATTGCATTCGCCCTGCAAGTACCTGTCGTTGTCCCCATAGACTGGATTTTGTTCGGCTTATTGATCTGTTCCTTGGTGGGCATCGCTTTCGGAACATATCCCGCCATCAAGGCGGCCAATCTGGATCCCATTGAATCACTACGCTACGAATGAACTGCCCGGATCTGGTATCCGCTTCAAAAAGGTTGGTCTTTCGGCGTGCAACAGAGGAAAATCTCTCTGCAAACGGTCATTTGAACATGAAACTTGAACAAACTGAAGCGCTGGAACAACGCCTCTGCAAGGCCTGCGGATTCTGCTGCGACGGCACCTTGTTCCTGCATGTTCGAATCCGTGAATCGGAACCGATCCGTGCCTACAAAAAAGCAGGACTTCAACTCATGGATTCCCCCGAAGGCAAAGTGACGATGAGACAACCCTGCTCAGGGTTCAGCAAGGGTTCCTGCCAGACGTATCATTGTCGCCCGCTTCGCTGTGGTGAGTTCAAGTGTGCACTCCTGAACCAGGCAAGCGAAGGCGCTGTGACCGAATCCAATGCCCTTGAAGTCATCCGGGAAACTAAAAAAATACGGTCACGATACACCGCACTACTGTATCAAATTTTCCCTGAGCTTGAACAAAAACCAGTCGTCAGCACCTATCGCCAGATTCGCAAGGCATCCAAACATCTATCGGGTGAGGCTTTGAAATTATTCAGAGCCAGAAAGTCTCAATTAAAAGAATACAGGGAAAGCTTGCAGGAAGCTCTGGACCTGCACTTTTACGACAGGCAGGGGAAGGAAGACGATGACAACTCCGAGTCGACTTGACCAAGCCTCGAAGTTACCTGATGGTATGAGGATGGGTGACGGAGTTCGCAAACAAACAAGACCTACCTGCCAGACGTATGTTTGGCTGTGGGCACTTGTGAGCATGTTGTCATGGGAGCAAACAGGATGGGGCCAAAGCGATGCATTCTCAGACGATGAGGGCACCGCTTTCATTGATCAATACTGCGTTGATTGCCACCAACCACCCAAACCCAAGGGAAAGCTGGATCTGACTCTTTACACCACGGTTGATCAAATTGTGGAAGATGCTCTGGACTGGGACAGCCATCTGAACCGAGTGCGTGACGAGGATATGCCGCCTGATGATGATGATGTGACTCAACCCACCATGAAGGAGCGCATGGCGTTTGTAGATTGGATGCAGCAAACCCTCAGCAATGCAGCTTGCTCGGATGGCATTCAGCCTGGGCCACCGATGGTACGTCGATTGAATCAGGGAGAATATTCAGCATCGGTTAGGGCTTTACTAGATATCCATTTCGATGCAGGGGAGGCATTGCCAAATGAAGGAGCCGGTGGGGAGGGTTTCGACAATGCGGCAGAGACATTGTTCATATCACCCATACATGCCGAAAAATACCTTGATGCTGCGCGATCTGCAGTGAAATACGCCTTTGCAGACACACGATCCAGCCAGCGATTTCTCATCGCAATACCGGATGAGAACACCACGCCACCAGAAGCGGCAAGGAAGATCCTGGAAGAGTTTCTTCCACGTGCTTTCAGACGCCAGGCAAGTCCGGATGAGATATCCGAATATCTGGATTTGTTCGAACAAGCATATGCTGAGGAGAAGGCGTTTGGTCCGGCAATGCAAGTGACTCTCTCGGCAGTGTTGATCTCGCCAAAATTCCTGTTCATCATCGAATCCCCGACCGGGTCAGCCGAGCCAATACCACTCGATGATTTTGAATTAGCCACTCGATTGTCCTATTTCCTGTGGGGCGCACCACCTGATGACACATTGATGCAAGTCGCAGCGGAGGGCACGCTGCAGGAACCGGAAACACTGAAAAGCCAGGTGATGCGCATGCTCAAGGATCCGCATGCACGCAAGGTTCGTAATTTCGCACAGACGTTTGTAGAACAATGGCTCGGGACGAGAGCCCTGGGACGTGAATTCAAGCCTGATAAATCCATCAAGGGCTATGATTCCGAACTGGAGGGGGGGATGAAATACGAACCCGTCTTCTTTTTCCATGAGATCCTGACAGAAAACCGTCCCTTGCTGGATTTGATCGATGCAGATTACACCTACATCAATCGTCGTTTGTCCCGGCATTACAAGGTGAAGGGGGAATTCAGGGAACAACCCAAGCGCGTCGACATTGAAAATGATCCTCACCGAGGAGGACTACTCAGCATGGCAGCCATCCTCGCCGTATCCTCACACCCCCACAGAACAAGCCCGGTCCTCAGGGGTAAATGGATACTTGAAACCTTGCTGGGCGACACGCCTCCCCCTCCCCCTCCCGGTACACCGCTCCTTGATGAGGATTCACATGAAGAAGAAGCCCAGAGCTTGCGTCAGAGGTTGGAGCAACATCGGGCTGACCCGACCTGCGCAACGTGTCATGACAAGATGGACCCCCTGGGCTTCAGTCTTGAAAATTACGATGTTCTGGGGCGTTGGCGAACGGAAGAAGGCGGGCAACCTGTCGACGCAAAGGCGACGATGCCTGATGGCACCGAATTTGAGGGCCCTGCTCAACTCAAACAAATCCTGATGGATCGCAAGGACCAGATCGTGCGACACCTGACACGCAAGATGCTGGGTTACGCCCTGTCGCGTGGATTGACATTCGAAGACTTCTGCACCATTGATGCAATCGTCGAGGATCTCAAAGCCAATGAATATGCTTCACACAGGCTACTAATGGGCATTGTCGAAAGCATTCCCTTCAGGTATAAGTTTTCAGGCAAAGCACCAGAGAACGAGTGATTGAATTCAAACTTAGCCATACATCATGAACATTCACAAAATCCATCAATCGATGTCTCGCCGCACACTTTTGAAAGGCACGGGAGCCGCACTGGCATTGCCGTGGCTGGAAGCGATGATGCCGAACAAGGCACAAGCCTCCACTCGCCAAAGCCCAAAGCGATTGGCTTGTCTGTTCATGCCCAATGGGGTGCGGGATGATCAGTGGACACCTGAGGGTGAGGGCGAAGATTTCAAACTCTCTCGAACACTGGCGCCACTCGAAAGTCTCAAGGACAAGCTGCTGATACCAACCAATCTCTGGAACCAGGCCAGCAACGTTGGAGATGGGCATTATGTGAAAACTTCGGGTTTTCTGACCTGCCAGACAATCAGCAAGTCACTGGGATTTGACCTGAACAGCAACGGTGTTTCCATAGACCAGATTGCCGCTGGCGGCACTCGGGGTCAAACACCCCTGCCTTCTCTGGAACTTGCCATCAATCCCGTGAGTATTGGTGTGGATACCAATGTGGGATACACCAGAGTCTACGGATCGCACATTGCATGGAGTCGCCCTACACGCCCCCTCGCAAGAGAGATCAATCCACGTCTGGTGTTTGAGAGGTTATTTAGAATCACCAATCCACAACAAGGACAATCCAGTCAGGACCGTTTGCTTTTGGATCGGGTACTGGGCGACGCCAAACAATTGCGTAAACGCGTAGGCTACAGTGACCGTACTCGCATTGATGATTATCTGGAATCGGTTCGTAGTCTCGAACAGCGTATTGAGCAAGCGAGTCAACCCGAGGGAAAAACATGGCAACCAGCCGTTGACATGAACCCCGCAACCAAGCCTACAGGTATTCCCGGCGAGCACGCGGAACACGTTCAGCTCATGCTTGACATGATTGCACTGGCATTCCAGACAGACAGCACTCGAGTTTGCACATTTATGTTCGGGAATGCGGTAAGCAACACAAACTTTTCATTTCTCGACGAAGTAAGCTCGGGGCATCACAGTGTTTCTCACCACGAAAACAAGGAGGAAAATCTGGTGCAATACCAGCATATTGCTCAGTGGCATATCGAACAATATGCCTACCTCCTCAACAAACTGAAACAGATGCCTGAAGGTGAAGGTAATGTGCTTGATCACTCCATGATCATGTTCGGTTCAGGTCTTCGAGATGGAAACCGCCACAGCCCGCGAAATCTTCCTTTGGTCATTGCCGGCAGTGCCGGTGGGGCTATCAAAACGGGGCAACACCTGATCAATGATACCAATACCCCACTTTCCAATCTCTATTGCTGCATGTTGAAAGCGTTCGGCACTCCCGTGGAAAAGTTTGCGGATAGCACGGAATTGTTACCTGGCGTGTTGGCTTGAAGAGAAACACCTTGGCCAACGGATCCCCACTACGAAAGCCTGCAGGCAAATACAGAAAACGAAGAGACTCGAACGATTTTGCTGAGTGCACCTTGATGCGGCAGGGGGGCAGTCTTCAAGTGGGCTATGGCTTGGGAAGAACAGCCCGGGCCTTGTCTTTTTGTTCTTCGGATAATTGCCGAAAAACGGCATCACGGTTCTTGGCTGCCTTTCGATCATTCTGAGAGGCCGCACGGTAAAACCATATGTATGCCTGCAGGATGTCGAGTTCAACTCCATCTCCCGAATAATAGCGTGCACCAAGATTGTTCTGAGCCAGAGGGTGCCCTTGCTCAGCCGCTTTACTCAACCAGTCAAGAGCTACCTCATCATCCATATCAAACCCCATTCCAATCGCATGGCGCCACCCCAATTCATATTGAGCATCACGATCTCCCTCTTCCGCCTTCAAGCGGATAGCCTCCATTTGTTCTTCAGATAATTCCATACCTATCAGGATTACAGATACCAACAGTCGCTGTTTATTCTTTACCTCTGCGATTTTTTCTTAAGGTCATTTCACCAATCCAACGCGTGTTGTAGGACTGGATCCATTCGTCATTCAATTGCTTTGGACGCGGTTCATTTCCATAATCCTGATCATTCATTCCATGCCAGGGGAGCGGGCCTACCGTCCAACCTTTTGCCACGTGAAAATCCGCATCCTTGTCCCACCCTGAAGTCATCAGGAAGAACTCTCTTTGCATGCTCGATTTCCTGGGAGGCATCTGGGCTGAATCAAATTTCAAGGTCAACTCGTCACCACCATTCATCAGAAGCAAGGCATCATCACGTTTCGCAATCAAATCATCCACCTCCCCGTAGCGCGTGCACCAACCTGAAGGAGTGATCAACCAATTGGGTGAAAAATGGACTTGTTCATAATCGGGTGTCAGCGGCTGGGTCCAGGGCAAATCTTCGTATGGACTGAATCCGCGCCAGTGAAGATCGGTATGCGAGGGTTGAACGACGTGAATCTGGGTGTTGTCTTCACCGACAGCCTGCATGAGCTGGATGCGATCCCAGTGAATTTCAAAAGCCATACTCAACTTGAGATGCAGTTTGCCGGTTGGTAATTTGCCAGCTAGATCAGCGATGATGGTTTTCGTTTTTCCAGCAGGAGCTCCCACCGTGATGTCGACAGGCTGCCATGCTCCATTTGCATCCCGGATTTCCAGTGTTGGAAATGGAAAGCCAAGTTCGGGATGATGAGAGGCTCCCATGTTCGCCATGCCACCTCCGAAGTGCAGCCAACCTGTCATCACAAGAGCCCAGGGTTGCTCCCCATCTACGTGACCAAAATCAAGTTCCACCGAATAGGGCTCCGCCAGCCCTCTGAGTTGTGGTGCCTGCAAAGCGACCGGCGACAGCATTTTACTGTCAATATGACGTAATGCGGCAGTGACATCCTTACCGTCACTTCTTTCAGCTGAGGCCACCGGCAGTGCATGGCCAAACGTGCGCAGCTTGTGCTCAGGAAACGGAGGTCTGGGCACCAGTTTACTCGTCGAGTGAACTTCAGTCCCAACGGGATGATCGACAAGCATCATCTTGGCTTCATCCAGATAAAGCACTTCTCGCAGTTCCTCGGTTATTTGAAGGACGTGATGGCCATCCTTGGGAGGAAAAAGAGACTCATTCCCTATCCATACAATTTCCTCTGTATCGGCAGGGATATAGACCCCTTCAGCCACAGGCAGCCCCAGCGGCGCGGCTCCAAGGAGATCGGTAATGAACCGAAATTGTTCCCCATCCCATCCATATAAATACGGACACGATCCTGTTGGCATTTCCAGTTCAAAAACAACCAGACTGGAACAGGATTCGATTTCGTAATCAACCTGTGTGATGGTATCGCTCCAATGCGGGTCAATGGAATCTGCTTTCGTCCTTTTCCCAAGGCCGATTTCAAAAGGAAGCTGATGCAAGGTTCGCATCAATCGCAGCCCTCCAGTGGTCACTTCCAATTTGACACCAATTCCACTTGGATTGGAACGGCTGCCCTCCATACGTACTTTCATCAGGGTATTCGCATTGCCTCCTTCATTACGGAGAATGCGGATGGATTGGTCCGCAAGCGTCAGTATCCAATCCGAATCACAATCTCCATCCAGATCCCCCTTTTGAATCTGTTGAACATCGCCCATTTGGAGTTGATTTAACCCCAGTGATTCCGAGACATCCGCAAAACCTTCCAATCCACGATTTCTCCAGACCCGAAAAGCGTCCCCGCCAAAGGCAAGAAGATCAAGCCATCCATCATTGTCGTAATCCATCATCTCAAGGGAACTGGGATGGAGGCCGTTCAATGGCAAAACAACAGGTGCCTCTGCCCCTTGAGTCTGTATCCGTATGTCATCAGCAGTCAGAAAAGCCACATCCATACGAAGGTCATTATTCAAATCTCCCACCGCAAAGGCATCAGCCTGCGGCCAATCTGCGCATGCTGCAGCGAGCTTCATGGGAGCACCACGCTGTTTTAGATACAATCGGGCGGGCTGCGATTCCAGCGCTACAAAAAGGTCAGGAAGATCATCGCCATCCCAGTCCTCAAACAAAAAATCAATCACACCTGACAAACCTGGAGGCAGGTTGGTCTGGGTCGCCTCGGGTCTGAAGGAAAAAGTTCCCTCATTGCGATAGAAAAGTAGTGATCGGTTCGTCGAATTGAGCGCAATGAGATCTAATTTTCCAGTGATGTCAAAATCCGTCAGTCGACCTTGATGTGCCCTAAGAGGAGCTAATCGAGCAAACAAGGAAGAATCAGACATCATGCCATTAGGTGAAATTTGGAAAACCTGCGTCCCTTGATCTGAAATCAAGATGGCATCTTCCTGCTGCCCACTCCTCATGGAACCCTGATGTTGAAGGTCACCAATCAAACATTGATGGTATGTGGCACCGGGTAATTCAGGCACGGGGAACCCTTGCGAGGTGAATATTCCTTGCTGCTGCATCAATAATTTGAATCCCTGATCCTTTTCGCGCAGCAATAGATCCAGCTGATCATCATGCCCCACATCCAGTAAACCAACAGGGCCTGAATAAGCGGACGCGTTTGCACCCAGCATGCTTTGCGTGGCATCGACAAACTTAACCTCAATCCCGACTTTTTCAGGTTGCTCCAGCAGAAAGGGAGCGATGGCCTCAGTGTAAATGCACTTTTCAGTAACTGAAGGATCTGAGCTCAATGGGTTTTTAGCGACTACCTCCTGATGCTTCTCAAGCATCTGCTCGGCATCTTCTCTGCGATCCAATCTTAAGTAGGTTTGACTTAGATTATAATAAGCAGAAGGATGCCCGGGATCAAACTGAACAACCTCCTCGAATTCGGATGCAGCCAGTTGCCATTGCCCAAGCCCTTGATGAGCCCTCCCCAATTGGTAGCTTACGGCGTTGATGGTGTGATCGATTTGCTTTGCGATCTGCAGCGATTGAACCGCCTCCTCAAACTGCCCCTTTCGCACGTACGCACATCCACTGATGTAATGGGCGGCAGCGGCATTCGAATTCAATTTCAAGGCCTCGGATGTCTGGGAAAGAACCTCATCTATACGCCCCAGTAATAACAAGGCATTGGCAAGGTTCAAGTGAGCATCAAGATCTCCAGGGCTTAATTCTGTTGCCTGCTTGAAATTTTCAGCCGCTTTTTCAGCACCACTGATACCCTGACTCAAAATATTCTTACCAGAATTCATCAACTCCAGAAACAAGTCGGCCTGGATAGGGCTGTTCAGCTGATTTTTGAGCACCATTTCGCTTTTGCGAATTTCCTGAGTGGGCAGGTGAAAGAATGCGAACATGCCAACAACCAACAAAAGCAGCACCAAAACAAAAATTCCTGGCGGAATTTTGCCCTTACCATGCTTACTGGATTTAGAACTCATGTTAGAAAGATAGCCAATCACTTGCAGACTGCAAGATCGGAGCTTTGCTTTACCCGGATGCCAGTAGCGGGAGTCAATCTTCCAGCCGCAGCCATGCGTTCCAAAGCAAGACAGGGCAGCCGGATCTTCGAACCGTCCTCCTTTAATATTGAAAAACTATCTGAAAAAGACGAGGCAACACGCCTCGGCCTGTACATTTATTTTCACACATAGTGATGCTTCAGGCAAAAGCAGTGCACCCTGCGAAATACAGGATGATGAAACGTCCCTGGAATCCATCGGTTTTTCAATAGCGAAGATAAAGACTCGTGATGATCAAAGACAGGAACTCGAAACACATTGAGGTGGAAGCTGAACGCTGAAAACAGCAAAGCAATGATGTCGGCTTGATTCGTTCTTCGGGCATAGACATAGGAAAGCTTTCACCGTCAAACCTGCATCTCAATGCTGAGGATTTTGACATTCACTATCGTGATATCCCTTTCGAAAGCGCTGAATCAACTGCTCGATGGAAACATTGCCGCAAAGGAATTTGAGCTGAAAAACTCTTCGCCGGATTGCCTGCCCCCTGCAACAAGCGGTGTCATGAAATCAAGTCATGCACCACATGACCGTGCACATCGGTCAGGCGAAAATCACGCCCCTGATAGCGATAAGTCAATCTTCTGTGATCAATACCAAGCAGGTGAAGAATGGTGGCATTTAGATCGTGAATGTGCAAGGTGCCTGGAGTGAATTTATCTTTGTTGGGTTGGGGATTCAAAGCGTTACCATCCGCATCCGTGATGTTGTAACCGTAATCATCCGTGCGACCGTATGTGATTCCTGGTTTGATACCGCCCCCTGCCATCCAGATCGAGAAACAACGGGGATGATGATCTCGGCCATAATTCTCCCGAGTCAAACCACCTTGACAATAAGAAGTGCGCCCAAACTCTCCACCCCAAACTACCAGCGTGTCTTCCAGCATACCTCTTCGCTTGAGATCTTTGATGAGTGCAGCGCTTCCCTGGTCAATGTCTTTACACTGGGACTCATGTTCCTTGGGCAGGTTCCCATGCGCATCCCACCCACGATGGAAGATCTGAATATTTCGGACGCCCTTTTCAGCAAGGCGACGTGCATTGAGACAACAAGCGGCGAATGATCCCGGTTGTTTGGCCTCTTCCCCGTAGAGTTCAAACGTATCATCGCTTTCGTCAGAAAGGTCCATCAGTTCAGGTACGGAGGTCTGCATGCGATAAGCCATCTCGTGTTGACGAATGCGCGAGAGGACCTCCGGGTCTCCAAATTGCTGATAGTGCCGCTGATTTAAACTCGCCAATGTATCCAGCTGTTTGCGACGGTCACTGGACGAAATCCCGGATGGATTGTTGAGATAAAGTACTGGGTCACCCTCGCTTCTCAGCAAGATCCCTTGATGATCGGAGGGCATGAAACCTGTGCCCCACAATCTGCCGAACAGGCTCTGTTCGGCGTATCTTGTCTTGGCATGCATCACCACATAACTGGGCAAATTTTCATTCATTTTACCAAGACCATAGCTCAGCCAAGCCCCAAGACTGGGTCTTCCAGGGATCTGGCTACCTGTTTGAATATAGGTAATCGCCGGATCATGATTGATTGCTTCAGTAAAGGTCGAATGCACCACACACAAATCTTTGGCAACAGTGGCAGTGTGAGGGAGAAGTTCACTCACCCAGAGACCTCGGTCATGATTGTCATGTCGGGTAAATTTGTATTTGCTGGGCGCAAGCGGAAGACCGCTCTTCTGGTTGGCCGTCATCCCGGTAACCCGTTGCCCGCTTCGAACGTGATCAGGCAATTGTTCTCCAAACATATCGGCCAACTTGGGCTTGTAATCCCACAAATCCAGATGGCTGGGCCCACCACTCATGAAAAGGTAAATCACACGCTTGGCTTTGGCCTTGTGGTGCGTTCCTTCGGCGCCATCTCCGAATCCGTTCTGCCCAAGCAGTGACGGAGTCATCATGTTAGCCATGGCGGCCGTACCCAGCCCCAGGGCCGTACGGCCAAATAATTGACGGCGGGTCATCATCAATTCGCGTTCCCGAATCGGATTCAAATTGTCTAACAAGTTCATGATCTTAGCAGCTAGATTTAATACAAAAGAATGGAAGCATCGCTCGCCAACACGGTAGCAGTTAACTGAGTCCAGGCAGCATGTTCAATTTTGGGTAACTGAGAGGTGTTCTCCAACTGCCCGAAGGAAAGAAGACTATCTGCATCCTTTGGTTCAGCTTGGTAGCGTTTCCGCATGGTGTCGACCAATTCCAGGCAAGCAGATAGTTCATTCGAACTAGCCGGGCGGCTGGCAATCAGGGTGAACAAATAATCAATCCGTTCTCGATCCCGAAACCTCTCCTTCAACAAGCGCTCCGCAAGAAAACGGGCCATTTCAATGCGCTGGCTTTCATTGAAAAGCCCGAGTGACTGGAGTGAGGTATTGGTTCTGGATCGACGCACACAGCTGGTTTCTCGACTCGGTGCGTCAAATAGCGTCATCATCGGATGAGGACTGGTCCGTTTCCAGTAAACATAAAGACTCCGTCGATACGCACGGAGGGAACGATCTGCCTCATAAAGTTTGGTATTGCTGGCCGGGTGAGCCAGTGCTTGCCACATGCCCCCTGGCTGATAAGGCTTGACCCCCTCTCCTCCCATGTGCGGATCCATGATATTGGCGGCCCATAACCCCATGTCACGGATAACCTCAGCGTCAAGTCGGTAACTTGGTCCGCGAGCAAACAATCTATTTTCAGGGTCATTCAGCTCGGAGCGCCATGCAGAATCCTGTTTGTAGGATCGACTTGTCATCATGAGTCGAATCATGTGCTTGAGATCCCATCCACTTTCCTGAAATTCAATAGCCAGCCAGTCAAGCAATTCAGGATGCGTAGGCTGTTGTCCCTGAAGCCCAAAATCCTCGGGCGTTCTCACCAACCCTACTCCAAAGACGCGCTGCCATACCTGATTGATCAGGACGCGCGCAACGACAGGATGATCGCGCGAGGTCAGCCATTTTGCCAGTCCCAGTCGATTTCTTGGGGCTCCTTCCGGTAAATCGCCCATCACTGACAGGACCCCGGGTGAGAGGGCATCCCCTGTCGGCTCGCTGTATTCGCCACGGTGAAGCACCTTAGTCACACGAGGCTTAGGCAAGTCCTTGGCCACAAGTGTAGTAGTGAAATTTGATTCTGCCATGGCCGCCTTTCGAGCAAGGCTCTCAGCTGCCCCCCAGGAATTCAAACCGGCAAGAGGGCCAGTCACATCGGCGAGTAATTGAAGACGTGCACCCGGGGCGAGCGATAACCAGTCCTGTTCATCTTTCCATTGGTTCCAGGGGGATTGCAGTTTTACTTCCTTTTGAACAGACACCTCCGTGCCGGCCATTTTCAAAAGGACGATCTGATCTCCCTCATTCATTACAAGCGGCAAGCTGACAAAGCGTTGATCCGCCAGAGCATTTCGGAAGGGCGCAATGGGATTACCATCCAGATAAGCTACAGAATCAGGGCCACCAGAGAAAGTAAGCCACAGGGTCTGTCTGACGGGGGAGCTTATTTTAAAACTTACCCAGGCAGCTTCGTCGCGATAACTCATCGTCCCTTTCTTGAATCCATTTTTGTTACCCTTGAGGTTCTCGAAGGCCTCTTCAGTGGGAATCGGTGATTCGGCTGGGATATTCCCGGTGATCTTCCATTCATCCGTTTCCCAATCGCCTCGCTGATCTATTTCACCGATCTCCTTTTGAATTTCCACGGCATCTAGATGGCCCAATAACTGATCGCGATCTGCTTTGATGCTCATCCATTCGTCCCAGGCAAATTGATTATCAGGAACCCTCAGAGTAGGGCCATAGATATAGGCATTCCCATCCAACGGATTTTCGGCCGTACTGTTGAAAAAGGACATGAGTTCATAATACTCTTTTTGAGTAACTGGATCATATTTGTGAGTGTGGCATCGGGCACAAACCATCGACATCCCCAGAAAAACCGTTCCAAAAGTTTCAACACGATCAAAGTTATTCTTTGCCTGGAATTCGGCGGGAATCACCCCGCCCTCGGAAGTTGTGGGGTTCATCCTCACAAAGCCTGTCGCTAATTGTTGATCAAGCGTAGGGTCGGGCAGAAGATCACCTGCCATTTGCCAGGTAATGAATTCATCAAAGGGCTGGTTGCTGTTCAGCGCCCGCACCACCCAGTCACGAAATGGATAAATCCCACGGCGATTGTCCAGATGAAGTCCATGGGTGTCCCCATATCGAATGGCGTCCAGCCAGAATCGTGCTTGATGCTCACCATACTTTGGATTACTGAACAGTTGATCCAGCCATCGCTCGAAGGCTTCCTCTGAATCATCCGCCATGAAGAGGGCAAGATCCGATGGCTCTGGAGGCAGACCAGTCAATGTGAGCGCAGCTCTTCGTGCCAGGGTGGACTTTTCGGCTTCGACAGCAAATTCAATTTCATTATCACTCAGTCCATCAGCAATAAATGCATCAATGGGGTTGGGATGAAGATTCCGCAATCGATCTACCCAATCCTGATCTCTGACGGGTTTCTTGAAGGCCCAGTGAGTGTCGTATTCCCCGCCTTGTGCAATCCATTGTTCCAACAACACTTTTTCATTTTCAGTTAACTGGTTATCGGCATCCTCTGGCGGCATCGGGTCATCCTGATCGCGAATCCTTGAAAGAATCTCGCTCTTCTGAGGTTGATCAGGATCCAGCGCACGATATCCCCCAAGATCACGAATCGCTTCTTCACGCGAGTCCAAGCGGATATCCTTGTCATTACGAGCATCAGGACCGTGACAAATAAAACATTTATCCGAGAGAATAGGCAGAATCTGCTTGGAAAAATCGATGGACTCGCCTGATGCACGCAAGGAAAGCGTCATGCAAATGAAGGCAGTCAAAATACCACAAGCCAGACTTTGGTAAGGAATCAACATGATGGAGGAAATATATATTCTTCCACCCCCTCATGGCAACACCCCCGTGCAATTCATTAAGGGTCAAACCTAACTATTATTACTTTTAATCTCATCGAATGCTTGATCATCAATGCTCTTTTGTCCGGGTAAGCCTCATCCTGCTCATGATGTTTCCAACAGAAGTCCCCTGCGACCTCTGTGTTTAATACTTGAAACAAGCAATAACATTTGAGAAGATCATGGGGTTTATCAGTCAGGCTGGAAACAAAGAGATTAATCAGGAGCTAGTTATTAAAGGAAAAAAGAGATTCTTCAGAAGGACGCCTCGAGACATGACTCGAGTCAACCACCGGATAAGAGCCCGTGAAGTGCGGGTCGTGCATGGCGAGAAAAACGTCGTCATGGACACTCGGGAAGCGATCAAGTTGGCGAAGAATGCTGGCATGGATTTAGTTGAAATTGCCGGCAATGCCACGCCCCCTGTATGCCGTATCATTGAATACGGTAAATATAAGTACGAGCTTTCCAAAAAGAAAAAAGCTTCCGAAACCCACAAGCAGAAAACCAAAGAAATCCAGCTGCGCATTGCGATCGATGAACATGATTATGGCATCAAACTCGCCCGTGCGGAGCGATTTCTTGGTCAGGGTGATAAGCTTCATGTTCAATTACGCTTTCGTGGCCGTGAAAACGCCCACAGGAATCTTGGTTTCGACATGATGAAAAAGGTTTGTGAAGACCTGGCCACCATGGGTAAAGTAGATGTTCGTCCCAATTTGAAGGGGCGGCGCATTTCCATGACTCTTTCCCCTCTTCCCAAGCCTCAGCAAGAGCGCAAATTCGGCAGACATTTGGAGCATATTTCCGAAGAAGCACTGGAGGCCGATGAAGGTGATGTTGATGAGCACGTTGATGAGCACGTTGATGAGCACGTTGATGAGCACGTTGATGAGCACGTTGATGAGACAGGGGAAAAGCAAGTGGAGGCAACTTCAAACAATCCCGAAGAAATTGTTTCAGCAGAAGCAACGGAGAAGAAAGATCCCGTCGCAGATAGCGAATAGTTTTTCATTTTAAAATATCCTGCTTCGATACAAGATTCAGGCTCAACAACCTGCGGGATGTTTGGCTTGAATCTTTGTTTTTATAGCCAGCTACTGGAGCCATGTGAGTTGAATGTGTTCAATCTTGAAAAGAATCAACAACATGTTTCGAAGGCCCTATGTGATCACGGCCTTTATATGGGCGCGTATCACCTTGAAAGCGAGCGCTGAATTGGCTTTGGGCCCTCTGGCTCAGTCGTTTGAGTCCACTTTACATCAAGGCCTGCGTCAGGAATTCTTTGGTCCATTGCTTTACCGAGAATCTTATGAATCCAAACGGACATGGAGCATTCCCTTCCTCTTCTCCCGCATTCAGGATGAAACCATCAATGCTGATGAGTGGGACTTGATGTATCCCGTATTGGGCTACGATCGGGTAGGAGAAGAATACCGCATTCAATTATTCCAATTCATCAGTGCGCATGGTGGGCAGAAAGATTTGGATTCAAACGCTGACCGTCTGGCTATTTTTCCATTTTACTATCACCAACGCAGCAATCATCCAGAAAAGAACTATACTGCCTTCCTTCCATTCTATGGGCATATGAAGGATCGATTCCTGCGAGATGAGATCGATTTCATCTTGTGGCCGCTCTATGTAAAAACGCGAAAAAATGACGTCATCACTGAGAACTACATCGCCCCACTTGTTCACTACAGGACAGGCGATTCACTCAAAGGATGGCAATTCTGGCCTATCGCGGGATGGGAAACAAAAGGCATCACAGCACGCAAGTTGCTGAGCGAAGGTGAAGAAATCGTAGGAGGCTATCAAAGGCTGATGCTATTTTGGCCGTTTTTCTTCCAGCACAAAGAACAAATTGGCACTTCAAATCCAAAATATAAGGGATCTTTCATCCCATTCTACAGCTTTGAAAGATCAGTAAATCGCGATTCCACGACTATCCCCTGGCCATTGGGACTGACCATGACCCATGATCGAGTGAAACAATACAGAGAATACGGAGCCCCCTGGCCTGTCATTGTTTGGGCAGAGGGAAAAGGAAAACACACTCGAAGATTATGGCCCCTGTTCGGGCTGAGTCATAACGCCAGTTTGAGAAGTGATTTTTTCTTGTGGCCCTTATATCGTTACAGGGAAAAAACAAACAAGGTCTCAACTCGAAAGCGACATCAGATACTCGCCTATCTTTACAGTCATATTGTGGAGCGGAATCTGTCCAACCTTGAAACAACATTTGAGCAATGGAATCTCTGGCCTTTTTTTTCAAAATATAAAAATAACAAAGGCGATCAACGTTTCCAGGCACTTGCAATACTTGAACCTATCCTGCCAGGGAACGAAAGTGTAGAACGCAACCATTCGCACGCCTGGTCTATTTGGCGATCAGAGACAAATGGAAGCACCGGCAAATCCAGTCAATCCTTATTCTGGAATCTATATCGTTCAGAAAAAACCGAGACAAACCGAAGGGTTTCATTCCTCTTCGGGCTTTTTCAATACGAAAGAAAAGAAGCCAATAGTCGCTATCGAATCTTTTTCATCCCCTTCAAAACCAACAAGCCAACATCTTGATTCACTGATAATATCATGCTTAAATCGGGATTATTGAATTACTGATTTTTTTCGAATGATCCGATCCATTGGAGCCATGATCATGCTGGGTATCGATACCCTGCGAGCGTTACCTTACACCTGGCGTGAACGGGAGAAAGTCCTTGCCGCATTTTTTGAAATCGGGAATGCCTCATTATTGATGAGTTGTATCTTGTCGATGTTTATTGGAGGTGTACTGGCTCTGCAATCCGGGCCGGTACTTGTAGAACGTGGCTTACCGTTTGTGATTGGCCAACTAGTCGGACTTTCCATGTGCAAAGAGCTTGGCCCCGTCATGATGGCCATACTCATTGCCGGACGAGTGGGATCAGCCATGACAGCTGAACTGGGATCCATGCGCGTTTATCAGGAAGTCGATGCGTTGAAAACCATGAAAATAAATCCCATTCATTATCTGGTCTTGCCTCGCATGATTGCCATTACTTTCGCCCTACCCATGCTGGTCATCTTTTCCATTCTAGTAGGCTGGCTCGGAGGTGGGCTGGTATCTATGACCAATAGTGAGATAGCAATCAGTTATCAGAACTATATGAATAATTTGAGAATCGCTGTCGAATGGCCGGACTTGGCACATGGAATCTCAAAAAGCATGGTCTTTGCAATCGTCATAGGATTGGTTAGTTGTTACGAGGGATTGCAAACATCCGGGGGCCCCAGGGCCATTGGGCAGGCTGTTACTCAATCCGTCGTCAAGTCCATCGTATTCATACTCATTCTGGATTATTTTGTTACTAGACTGTTTATTTTGATCGAATGACCTCAAACCAGGCAAAAAGTATTAATCTTAAAGTAAGCGGGCTTAAAAAATCCTATGATGGAAGCCCTGTATTGAATGGTATTCATTTTGAGGTCGATGCACATAGTATCTTTGTTATAATGGGGCCCAGTGGAAGTGGTAAGAGTGTCTTGCTGCGTCATCTGATCGGTCTTGAGGTACCGGACGAAGGCAAGGTGCTCCTGAACAATGGTTCCATCAATGATCCAATCGTTCGTGAAGAGCTTGAATTAGCCATCGTTTTTCAATCTGGAGGACTCCTTAACTCAATCTCAGTAGGAGAAAATATTGGATTGTATTTGAAAGAATACAAACGAATGCCTGCCCATGAAATAGAGATTATCGTTGATGATTCTCTTAGAAAAGTGGGCCTGAGCATCGAACATGACAAATACAAAATGCCCAGCACCCTATCAGGAGGAATGAAAAAAAGGGTCGCCATCGCCCGGGCGTTGGCAATCAATCCACAGATGATTTTCTACGATGAACCTACAAGTGAATTGGATCCGCTCAGCGCAGTCACCGTGGGCAAACAAATCCTTCATCTCAATCAGGAGTTCGGAACAACTTCGATCATCGTCACACACGATAGGGACCTGGCTTTTGGCATCGGGCACAAGATTGCCATCATGCAGGAAGGAAAACTTTCCAAACCAGAAACGCCCTACGAACTTTTGGAGAAGGCAGACGAGGATATTCAGCGCTTTTTGAAGGCCGGAAAATTTGAAGACTACCAGTCTGAAGCAACACGCCCAACAGTTTAAAACTATGAGTGCAGATACAAAACAACAAGCATCCAAAGAACAATCGAACGAATCGAACAGGTCATCTGAAGCTCAAGTAGGCTTATTTGTCATTTTTACACTGATCGCTGCGTTCCTCCTGATGGAAGTAGCAGGATCTGTGAATCTTTTTTCTGACAGAATTGCGGTAGATACCCGCTTTGAAAACATCAAGGACCTTAAGACTGGAGATCCAGTAAAAGTGGCGGGGGTTAAGGTTGGGCGTGTCGTGACAATCGCCTTTGATTCCAATAAAGTTCTGGTAAAGCTGGAGATTGATCAGGACAAGCAGGCGGCGATTCGCACAGACAGTGAGGCGTCGATTCAATTTGAGGGGTTGATGGGCCAACACTATGTAGCAATCAAGTTTGGTGACTCAGGACTCCCTATTGAAAATGGTACGGTGCTGACAACACGAGAACAACCCGATCTAAGCATGTTGATGGCCAAGCTCGAGGGTGTAGCTGATGGTGTGGAAAACATGAGCACCTCATTTTCCGGAGATACCTTCGGCGATATACTGGGCCCTCTCGGAGATTTGATTAAGGAAAATAAAGACAAGCTTACGGCCATGCTTTCTAATTTTGAAAAAGTCTCACACGAAATTGCCAAAGGGGAAGGAACGATCGGAAAACTAATTTCTGACCCAGAGTTTTATCAATCCGCAACAGCAACGGTCAACAAGCTTGAGCAAACCACAAATGAAATTAATCTGGCAGTTAAGGATGCAAGAAATATTGTAACAAAGCTGAATAAAGGTGTTGGAACTTTGGGAAAACTCACAACCGATGATACACTTTACAAAGAATCCACTCTTGCCATGAACAACCTGAAAGAGATTCTAATGAAATTAAATCAAGGAGAAGGCAGCATCGGAATGTTGATCAACGACCCCTCACTGCTGAACAATGCCACTACCACTCTTCAAAAGGTCAACAAAGCAACTGAGAGCCTCGAAGATCAGGGACCAATGAGTGTGATCGGAATGGCTGTTGGGAATTTATTCTAGTTTTTGATAGTTTGATTTTCCCTGAAAAAACCATAACATTTTTCCTGGATATAATATGGAGTGGATTACATCACCAGAGATTTGGGTCAGCTTGCTGACACTGACGTTGTTAGAAATTGTGCTGGGAATTGACAACATTGTCTTCATCTCAATTCTTGCAAGTAAACTTCCGAAAGAAGAACAGGACAAAGCGCGCAAAATTGGACTGGCGTTGGCTCTTATCTCCAGAATCATATTACTGATGGGAATCGCATGGATGGCCAAACTAACCACTCCATTGTTTACCATACTTGGAAAAACTTTTGGAGGTCGCGACCTGATTTTGCTTTTTGGCGGATTGTTTCTGATTGGAAAGGCCACTCATGAAATCCACGATAAGCTCGAAGGAGAAGATGGACACAAAACCAGTGGAATGACTGCAACAATGGGTAGCATCTTATTCCAAATCATGCTCCTGGATGTCGTATTTTCTCTGGATTCGGTTATCACAGCGGTCGGCATGGTGGATGAGGTACCTGTAATGATCACCGCCGTCATTATTGCGATGATCGTCATGCTCATATTTGTTAACACCGTCAGTAAATTCATCGACAAGCACCCTGGCCTGAAAATCCTTGCACTCAGTTTCCTGATCCTGATCGGTTTTGTCCTCACTCTGGAGGGATTCCATGTAAAAGTAGAAAAAGGCTATATCTATTTTGCCATGGCCTTTTCACTCGCAGTGGAAATTGTCAATATCAAGCTCCGTAACCGACGAAAACAAGCTAAGGTTGAACTTAATCAACCCTACCGATAAAAGCAGGCAGGTCTGAGAATTGAAGTTTTTCTACAAAGACGCAGAAGATGCGATGAAGCGCTTTGCCTGGCGAAACCCACATTCAGGCAGGGATCAATAAAGTATCAGCAACTTTTGTGTGATGAAAACTTCAGCGAAGAGTGGAGTTCATGAGTAAAAGCGAAGGCAGACTTAAGCCTCTGGCAGCTTGATACTGACAACAGCCATAGCGGCCATACCCTCACCTCGCCCAATGAAACCAATGCGCTCGTTGGTAGTGGCTTTGACACATACCTTGCGAGGATTGATATCGAGGCATTCTGCGATGATCAATTTCATTTCATTGACATGGGGATTTATTTTGGGTTCTTCCGCAATCACCGTAATGTCTACATTGATCAATTTACCCTTACGAAGTTTGATGTGCTTGCCCGCTTCATCCAGAAATAGGCTACTGGGAGCGTCTTTCCATCTAGGGTCAGTATTGGAGAAAAACTGACCAATGTCTTGCTCACCAAGTGCTCCAAAAATTGCATCGCACAAGGAGTGTAGGACTACATCAGCATCAGAATGACCGTCCAATCCCTTATCGTGAGAAATTTCCACACCGCCAAGGATAAGCTTGCGCCCTTCCTTGAGACGATGAACGTCATAACCTATACCAACATGAGACATGGATACCATTGATGTCGCAAGAAGCCCGTGATGTAAACTAGCGATTCTGACTTGAGCTGGATGACTCAGTGCTGACTACTGGACTTCAAGAGAAAGGTTGAGTAATTCGGGGCTGGACCACGGGCGACCACGATCTGCTGATTCTGATCGCACTAATGCTGCCTCTTCAGGAGTGCAAACACTCGCCTCGTTACCCCATGAATTACGGACATACGTAATCACAGCTGCCAGGTCTTCGTCAGAAGCAATCACATCGCCAAACCCGGGCATGGCACCAGACCAACTTTGCCCGTTGACTTCAACAGGACCGCTCAGACCGTTGATTACAATGCGGAGCATGCGGTTGGGGCCTTCTACATTCACCCAATCGGAACCAGCAAGAGGAGGAAATTGCCCGGGAGCTCCCAAACCTGATGCTTGGTGGCAGGGGAGACAGATGCTTTTGTAAACATCAGCACCACGCTTCATTGGGTCATCCGAACTCCCCGGTTGGACGTCGGAAACCATTGCATATGACTCAAATGGGCCATAAACATAGCGATTGAAACCACCTGCATTGGTGTGCAGATACATCATTCCCCAAAAGGCAAGAAGCAGCAAAATGACAAATAACAGAACGGGAATGGGTTCCTGATGTACACCGGGTTCACGTTCATCCGCGTGCTTTTTCTTATGGACAGTTTTCTTAGGCTTTGCACTCATTCAGCCGGCTCCATTTCCGAATCGATGTTTTCACTGGGTTCAGATTGGGTAAATAAATAAGGGGCTTCAAAAACGGGGTGAAAGATTCGGAGGCTGAGAAGGTATTCAACCAACGCGTTTGCTTCCGGGGTGGGTACCACTTCCATACCCTCTTCAGGGGCAAACTCACCTTTCAGCGCCAAGGCGTCTGGAGAAGGTGAATCGCCGATGCTACGTGTTTCAAATAGATAGGGATAAGCGGGCATGATCGACTTTTCAACAACCGTGCGAGGATGGTAAAGATGCAGTAAATGCCAATTTCTATCTGCCAGACGAGAACCAACATCTGCCAGGTCAGGACCAATACGTTGGCTGCCCATTAATACGGGTTCATCAAACAAATAATCCAGTCCAACGGTCTGGCGAGGGCCCCATCCACGATCAATATCCGGTCCTGTGGGTCGGATATTCGCAGCAACTTTGCCACCGCTGTCTTTAAACAAAAAGGTGATACTGTCCACTGTTTGTTTCGATACACCCTCTAAGATTGTTTTCGGTGCATTGGCAACAATATCTGCGGCCTGTTGATCGGACAGATCACCATTGGCTTGTTGAACGAGTGAGGTAACCAAATCGGTGAAATCCCCAGCATCAGTCAACACAATGTCGAAGATGAAACCGGTTTGTCGGACCTGTTGGGTGTGACAGGATACACAGCCCGCAGCGCGGTAAACATCGTGACCTTTGACCGCTATGCCTCCACGCTCAGCAGGATAATGCCTGCCAATTTCTTTGACGAGTCGTGTGGACTGGTTACCGAGCTGAACCTGAGGCATCAGCACGAAGCCCATCCAAGAGGCAGCCATGGCGCAAAACACGCTTAAAAAAAGTAAGGGGCCCTGATTCATTATTTGTTTTTCGAACTTTTTTTGGGTTGAGATTTCTTTGTTTCACTGGAAATTCCAGCCTTGTCCTGTGAAAGGCCTCCCAAACACAAGCAGG
>MDTB01194793.1_pt1 | contig 28279 bp, 28 predicted proteins | sample 811161 | NCBI WGS metagenome assembly MDTB01 (sample SAMN05326650, study PRJNA326480) | marine metagenome | isolation source: seawater | place: Mediterranean Sea | collected 2009
AATATTTTTGATTAGCTATTCAATATTTCAAGTGATGAAAAAAGAATTTAATATTGATTTAAATCAAGCAAAATATTTTGCTGGACATTCATTAGGAGAGTATTCAGCTTTATCTTGTGCTGATTACCTGAGCTTTTCAGAGACTATTAAGCTTTTAAGGATTAGAGGAAATGCTATGCAAAATGCAGTCCCTAAAGGTGAGGGTGGGATGGTTGCTGTGTTGGGTTCCACAGTTGAGAATATAGAAAAAATTTTATATCAAAATAAAAACGATTTTATCGCTCAAATTGCTAATGATAACTCAGAAGGTCAACTTGTTCTTAGTGGAAATAACGTAAATTTAGAAAAATTAATTAAAGTTTTAAAATCAAATAATATTAAGAATGTAAAATTACCTGTGAGTGCACCTTTTCATTGTAATTTAATGAATAAAGCAACTGATATAATGAGAAATGAGATAGAAAAAACTAATTTACAGGTCTCTAATAATACTTTGATTTCAAATGTGTCTGCAGGTGAAGTTGCAAATAATGAAGAACTTAAAAGATTATTAATCGATCAGATCGAAAAAAGAGTACGATGGAGAGAAAGCGTTTTAAATATGATTAAAAATGGTGTTAACCATTTTATTGAAATAGGACCTGGTAAAGTGTTGTCTGGTTTAATTAAAAGAATAGATAAGAATGTAAAAATTAATACAATAAATAGTGAGAGTGATATAAAAGAATTAAAAATATGAGCAATTTAAAAAATAAGAAGATAATCATTACAGGAGCGTCTGGTGGAATAGGTAATTCAGTAGTAAAATTACTGAGTGAAAATGGAGCACAAATATTAGCTACAGGAACAAAAATTGAAAAATTAGAGGAATTAAAAAGAAAATTTAAAAATGTAAATATTTTGAAATTTAATATTTCTAAAAATAATGAAATTGAAAAATTTATAGAAGATGCCTCCAATAAAATAGGAGGATTAGATTGTATAATAAACAACGCTGGAATAACTCAAGATAATTTAGCAATTAGAATGAGCTTAGAGGAATGGCAAAAAGTAATAGATATTAATTTAACCGCAACTTTTTTATTAAGTAAATTTGCAATCAAAAAGATGTTAAAAAATAAATCTGGCAAAATAATAAATATTACCTCAGTTGTAGGTCACACAGGAAATTTAGGTCAAGCTAATTATACTGCCTCTAAAGCAGGCATTATTGCTATGTCAAAAAGTTTATCTATAGAGTATGCAAAAAAAAATATTAATATAAATTGTGTTTCCCCGGGCTTTATTAAAACAGATATGACGGAAAAAATTGATGATAAATTCAAGGAAGTAATAATATCTAAGATACCTTCTTCAAGATTAGGTGAGCCAGAAGATGTTGCTAATGCAGTTCTTTTTCTAGCTTCAGATCAATCAAATTACATTAATGGTGAAACAATACATGTTAATGGGGGTATGTATATGGCTTGACAAAATAAGTTTTTAAACTATTAAGAATTTAAAACAAAAAGGATCAAAATGTCAGAAGATGTTTCAAGCAAAGTAAAAAAAATAGTAGCAGATCACTTAGGTATAGATGAAGCTAAGGTTACAGAAGAGTCAAGTTTTATAGATGATTTAGGTGCTGATAGTTTAGATACAGTTGAATTAGTTATGGCTTTCGAAGAGGAGTTTGGTTCAGAAATTTCTGATAGTGAAGCTGAAAAAATTTTAACAGTAGGTGATGCTGTAAAATTTATCGAAGGTAAAGCTAACTAATTTTTTTGATGCCCATAGAGAATGATGGGATAATGATTGTTTTATCCTCTCCTTCAGGAGCAGGAAAGACTACTTTAGTAAGTTTATTATCTCAATTAGATAATTTTGAAATTTCTATTTCACATACAACTCGTAAACCAAGACCTAATGAAATTCCAAATAAAGATTATTTCTTTGTTGAGGAGATAGAATTTAACAGGCTTATTAAAAATCAAGAGTTTTTAGAATATGCTAAAGTATTTAATAATTTTTATGGAACTACAAGATCTCCAGTAATAAATAATCTAGATAAAGGAAAAAATATTTTATTTGATATTGATTGGCAGGGAGCTGATCAAATCAAAAATAAAAAATTAGATTATAAATTGATAACCTTTTTTATACTACCTCCTAGTAAAGAAATTTTGCTTGAAAGGTTGTCTAGCAGAGATATGAAAGACAAATTAATCGCTGAAGAAAGGATGAAGCAATTTGGACGTGATGTACTACACTGGATTAACTATGACTATGTTGTAATCAATGATGATCTTAAAAATTGTTACAATAAAATTAAAAATCTTATAGATGCTGAAATGAACAATGGGTCAAAAGACTATGACAAAGACTTTATTAGAGGTCATGTAGAAAAACTAACTTCTTAAATTTTCATACTCTTTTGCTAATTTGTAATAAGTATCAAAATTTAGGTTTTGAGGTCTTAGACTTAAGTCAATTTTTAATTTTTGAATAATTTCTAAATCACCGTTGAATAACTGATTAAAAGGTTTTTTTATCATTTTTCTTCGTTGATTAAAAAAAACCCTTGTAATTTTCTCTAAATTTTTTGGATTGTTAATTTCGCAAAAATTTTTTTTAGGTTTAAAAAGTAATAATGAACTATCAACCTTTGGTTTTGGTAAAAAAGAACTTGGCTTAACATCACATATTTTTTCAACATCTAATTTCCAATTAGATATTATTGATAATCTTCCATATTTAGACGTATTAAAATCTGAAATAATTCTATCTGCAACTTCTTTTTGAAACATCAAGATTAAACAAGTAAACCAAAAATTGTTATTATCTAAATTAAGAACCCATTTACATAATATTTCAGTTGAAATATTGTAAGGTAAATTTCCAAAAACAATTAATTTCTCAATATTAATTTTTTTTTCATCAACTTCTAAAATATCCTTATTTACTATTTCTATTTTTTCTTTAAAATTGTGAGCTAAATTTGATGCTAAATTTTTATCCTTTTCAATTACAAATAATTTTTTTGGTTTTTTTTTGAGAATATAAGAAGTCAAATTTCCAGTTCCAGGACCGACTTCAAGAATAAACTTATTTTCAAGACTTATTAATTCAGTTATTTTTTTAAGTATATTGTGATCTATTAAAAAGTTTTGCCCTAAACTTTTTTTAGCTTTAATCACTTTTTTGAGTCTAAAAATTGTAATGCTTTTAATAAACTTAATGGGTTTGATAGATTTTTACCAAGCATTTTTTGATTTGGACCATGATCAGGAGTAATTCTAATAAATGGTAGGCCTAGAGTAATATTAATTGCATCATATTCATATAAAGTTTTTATCGGTGTTAATACTTGATCATGATACATTCCTACTATCACATTGAATTTTTTTCTATTTCTTTTTAAAAAAATAGTATCTGCTGCAAAAGGACCCGAAACTTTATACTTCATCTTAGATAAGTATTTTAGAGCTGGTTTAAGAATTTTTTCATCTTCATTATACAAATCAACACTTTCACAATGAGGGTTTAATCCTGTTATTCCAATATTAGGCTGCTTTCCAATATATTTTTTATAAAAGCTATGAATTAATTTAATTTTTTGAATTAACAATCTTTTATTGATCTTTTTTGATACTTGTTTTAAGGGTAAATGTGTTGTTATAGGAACTACAGACAAATCTTTATTGTAAATCAACATTGCAAAATTCTTTGTTTTAGTTTTATGGGCAAGATATTCAGTCACACCCAAAAATTTCTTTTTTAAAAAAAATTTCTTTGAAATAGGTCCATTAATAAATTTATTTGTAATTTTTTTATTTAAAATTTTAATAGCCAAGTTAAAAGAATTTTCAATATATTGATTGGATTTTGATGATATTTTTTCAAACGCCTTAGACGTGTTGTATTTTACATTAATTAAATTAATTAATTTATTATCTAATTTATATTCCTCTAATTTAACAACATCTAATAACTTAATTTTTTTTTTTACATTAAGTTTTTTCATTTGCATTTTTAACAAATCTTTAGAGGCTATTATGATAATTGGACTTTTAAACTTTTTAATTTTTAAAGTTTTAAAATAAATTTCAAAAAAAATACTATTTGGTTCACCAGCAACTATAATTATAGGTCTATAAATCATCAAATATTAAATCATTTTTTATCTTATTAAAATATATTCTAGAAAATTGATTTAATTGTTCATTTGTTTTGAACTTAATTAATTCATTAATCTTTTCATCCATATTAGATATGGCCTCATATTCTTTTTCATCATTAATTTTTATAATTAAAAACCCAGATGAGGTTAATATTGCTTCAGAATATTGACCTACTTTTAAATTTGATATCTTTTCTTTAATTGATTTATTCAAATTATCCTCTTTAACCCATCCAATATATCCACCAATCGAAGCTGTATCTGAATTACTGTGTATTAGAGCAGCATTTTTAAAACCAGTTAATTCTATGTCTTTAATAACAGCTTCATATTTTTTCTCAAAATCTGATTTTTTAGTAACACTAAAAAAAATTTCTGAAAGAGATAGTTCCCTTTCTTTTTTCTTTGGTTTTTTTAATATTTCCTCTTTTATTTTATTTTTATCAATTAAAATTTTTGAGTTAAATTTTTGAAAAATTAAATCATTCCAGATTAATTCTATAGTAAGTTTTTCTTTAATAGTATTTATATTGAGCCCGTTTATTTTTAAATAATTTTCAAAACTTTCTATAGAATCCAAATCAATCGCATTATATTTGTTTTTGATAAGTTGTAATAAAAATTTATTTTCAACTTTTATAACTTCTACAAATTTTAAAATTTCAATTTTTTTAATTTTATCTCTTATTATAGAGTTTTTAGAAATTTCAAGTAATTCTTTGTCACTTAAATCTTTTAGTTGTGGATTAAAAACTTTTAAATATTTGGCTTCTTGAAAAATATCAAATGTTGTTATTATTTCATTATCAATCTTAAATAATATTTTATTTTCTATTGCGTATAAATTTTTAAAATTCAAAATTATTAAAAAGAAGGCTATTAAATAAAATTTTGTTAATTTCATAATTCTTTTACCTAATTACTAATCTTTTGCTCAATAGTTGTTAGAGGTATCAAGGTTATACTTAGCATAAAGTCCTCTGTAGGCTCTAAATCTCTGTCAGAGTAATAAGTTTTTTTGTATTTAATACCTGCTACCAGACAATCTTTCTTGTATTCATAAATCAAATCATAATATTCAGTTAAATTTATTTCTCTATTTTTTCTTGTTCTAAATGATATAAAATTTTTCTTATCAAAATTATAAGTTGTAGTATTTTCTATTATATTAGAACTTCCTATTTGACCATTTTCTTCAATATAATTGAAGCTTGTAACAAAATTATTTTTTGAAATAGTTGCTCCTATGGAGTTATATTCAATGTGTTTAAGGGCGTTATCAACTGAAAATTCATAATCTAAACTTATGTTATCATTTAAGCTATTTGTTATTTTACCAAAATAATTTGAGTTCTTATTGTTAAGTGTGCTGTTTAGTGGAATCTTATCATTAGATTTTGTTCTTAAAACAGTACCAAGTTTTGCTTCAAAGTATCTGTTTATATCATCAAATTTCTCTTTTTTGTATTCAATACCTAATGTTAAATTATTTCCTGACTCCAGTGTATCTAATAAACCTAGTCTATTTATATTAAATATATTATCATTATTTATTCCTCTGTTCTCAGTCGAATAAGTTTTCATTTCTGAGGGATTTATTCTTAAAGATAATTTTGGATTAATATAACTAATATATTTTTCATCAAATCTTACCAAAGGATAACTAGTTTGCATTTCCAATATATTCATTAACTTGATTTCTGGACTCGAGTCATATTCGTTGTTGTCTTTTCCTGCTGTAATTGTATTTTTAAGAAAATAGTTAAAATTATTTTTAAGACCATTTTTTGAAATAAAATTAAAACTTTTAACATCCAAATTATTAATCATTCTCGATCTCAAATTATTTGTATCTTTTAGTATATTATCACCTTGGGATTGGAAGCTAAATGATCCAAAATCACTGTTCTCCAAAAGACCTTTTGAAAAATTGTAATATGGCAATACGTATTGAAACCGATCACTTTTCTTCATAGATAAATCTTCATAAGCTGTGAAGCCAGTTGTTAGAGCAAATTTATCATGCTCTAAGTCTAATTTTATATCAGAGGTGAGCGTATCAAAGTTATCTGGTTTGAGTTCTGTATCCACAATATTTGTGTCAAAAACTTTTAGATATGTATCATTATTAACTTGTTGAACAGAGATATTTAATGAACTTTCAATAAAATTCTCAAAATCTAAATCTGATTTAAATTTAGAGAAAACATGAGTTAAGGTATTTTCCTCGCTTATCTTTTTTGATTTATAGCCTTTAACGACATTAAAATCTGTTATAAAAAATGATTTTCTATTTTGTTGTCTATACTCATTTTGAAACATATAAATATTCTTATCAAAAAAAGTTGGTTTAATAGTAAAATCTTTATTATCTGATAACACATGGAAATAAGGAACTTGTAATGAAGAGCCTAAAACGTTTGAATTATTTATATGTGGAATAAGAATTCCAGACTGCCTTTTTACTGTAGGCCCAGGATGAAAAAACTTTGGAAAATACATTATTGGAATATCGTAAAATTTGATCATTGCATCTTCATAAATAACTATTTGTTTATTTTGATCGTAGGTTACTTTGTCTGCTTGAACTGTCCATGGAGGGCATTTGTCAGTTTTTTTGCAACTTGTAAAAATTCCTTTACTAATTGTAGTAATGCCATTCTTACTTGATGATGATACTCCTCTAAATCTTGGATCGTTATCTTTATTTCCAAAGATATCTTTTTTTAGATTAATATTTATGTCTTGAGCAACATAACTTTGATCTTTTAAATTGAATATAGCACTTTTAAAAAAATATTTATCGCTAAAAGGTTGATTAAAATTTTTATTAACAAAAATTTTTTCGCCCTTGATTATTTGGTCCTTAAGTGAATAACTAAATTTACTTATTTCATAAAAAGTTTGTTTTTTTTTATCAATAATTGTTGAAGGCTTATTTGATTTTATAAGCATCTCATTTCTTAAAATAGTTAGATCTTCTGTCTTAAAATTAAAATTTGAATATACTAAAGAGCTTGATTTACCTTTTATTTCAATTATTTCTTTATCCTTAAAATATAAAATACTTTCTGAAGAAATGTTATAGTCATTTTTTTTATCAATAATTTTTATATTACCATTTGCTTTTAAGATATTCTTATCTTTATCATATTCAAATTCATCAGCTTTAATTATAACTCCACCATTTGTTGAAATTGTGCCTCTTTTTTTTCCTTTAATTTTTTTACCTCCATCAATTATTTCAATTTCCGATACATCAAAATTTAATTGGTCATTTGAAAATCCATAAAAAAAAATAAAATTATTTAAGATTATTATAAGAAATATTAAAAATTTATTTTTCATTGAGTTTTCTTAAAAATATTAAATTGATTAAAGTAAAAAACAATAAAGGAATAAAAACAGATGCAACTATATTAATTTTTTCACTATTACCAAGAACATAAAAAAAGTTGTTTAAATAGTAAATAATTACTGAAAAAAAAAGTCCGATTATGATTTTTAAATTTTTACTTTTGAAGCTTTTTGTGTTCATCATTATGATTCCAGAAAAAACAACCATTAATATAAAATAAATCGGAAAAGATATTAATTTTAATAGTTGCAGATCTACTTCTGTGAGTGAGTAATTGAGCTTTTTATAGTTTTCCCTCATCTCAATTAATTCAAAAATTGATAAAGAAGACATATTTGAAAATAAATTTTGAATAATTTCATAATTAAAATTGGTTTTAATATACAGAACATCCTTAAGATCTTTATTATTCTGAGTATAAATTTCTGCCTTGCTTATTTTCCATTCATTTTTAGTGATATCAATTTTTTTACTCTTTATATTACGAATAATTTGATAATCTTGGTTAAATTCAGAAATATAGGCATTTATTAGTTCATTTTGGTTTATTTTTGCTGCGTTAATCATAAGTATTTTTTTATCCTTTATGTCTTTAATCCAAAGACCATTTTTTGTTATAACAGCAAGATATTTGTCATCTGTAGTATAATTTGATTTTAGTCCTAAATAAAAATTTTTTAAATTAGATGAAAGATTATAAAAAATTGAAATTATTAAAATTCCTAAAAAAAAAGTCAAAACAGTTAAGATAGAAAAAATTTTTGAGTTTTTTAATCCAGAATATTTAAATATGTTTAATTCATTATTATTAAACAAATTATTAAAAAAAAATTGTGTTGATATTAGAAATATGAAAGGAAACATTTCAAATACTAGCATTGGTGAATTTATTAAAGATAGGTAAAGTGGTAAAGAAAAACTTACTTGCATTTCTTTAAAAAAATCGAGCTCAGTAAGTAAATTTAAAACAAAAATTAAGCTAAAAAATACAAAGAAAACATTTAATAATGAATTTAAATAAATTTTTATTAAAAATTTTGTATATGTTGTCATTTATTCAATTTCATAAATTTAAATTTAAACCAAAATAATGTATATAAGATCATTATTAAAATTAGTGGAATTATAAAAATTTTTATATTTTGGTAGAAATTATTATTTAAAAATCTAATCGTCATTTCAGATCCAATTACTGCAAATAGACCAATCGAAAAAATTATGACACGGTACCTAGGGTAATTAGTATTTTCTTTTGAACGAATTATTAAAAGTAGAGATATAAGTATTAGGACTGGGATATAAAGGGGAATAATTATCCTCTTGTAAAGCTCCTTCAAAATATTATTAATATTATTCTTTCTACAATTTTCAATTTTAAAATTTTTGTCTATTTTAAGTAATTTTAAATCCATTAATTTATGATAGCACTTGATCAAACCAATTGTAGAGACTTCTTGTGTTTTTTTATAAGTAGTTGTGTTAGTCTCTAAATTATTAAGATTAAAATCAGTCTTTGAAAATTTAAAATTTGTTATTTTATCGTCAATAATACTTATTGTTTCTCCAGAATATAATTCTAAAAATTGATTATTGCCAATCTGTTTAAAACGTCCTTTTTTTGCGTAAGTAATTTGAAAATTTGAACCTGATCCTTTTTTTAAATAAATTTCCTCTAAATTGCCATCTTTATCTTTTGAGTTACTATAAATCGTTAATCCTTTTATAGCATCGTTAAAGATTCTTGGTTTAAGAAAATTTTCAAAAAAATTGATTGAAGAGCTTCTCAAGAAAGATCTTGCTAAATCTTGAGTTTTTGGGACAACAGATGCAGTCAAAAATATTTGGATCAACATTATAAAAATTGAAAACTTTATAAAAAAATTAACAAATTCAATTTTATTTACTCCAAAGTTCCAAAAAATTATTAATTCATTTTTTAACTCATATTTAGCAATAATATATAAAAAGCTAAAAAATAATACAAAAGGAACTAATTTAGTTATTATCTTGGGAAAAGTTAATAACGAAAAATTTAAATAAACTAAATAATCTCTACCATCTTCTACAATTATATCTAGAAAATTTACTGCCTGAAATACCCAAATTATTATGCTGATTGAAAACAGAGTGATAAGGAAAAAAACTAGACAATCTGATAATAGTTTCCTAAATAGTATTTTTTTCATTGAAATATATTAATTTAGTACATATATACCATCGAACACGTACAGAGTGTATTTAAAATTTATGTCAATTCAAATTAATTATAAAACTAAAGGGGCCAAAAACCCATCAGCCAATCTTGTCTTATTTGTAAACGAGAAATTCAATATAAACGGCTTAAAAAAATATATTTCAGATACTGAATACTCTTACATACTTGACCTTTTAAAGACAAGCGATTTAACAAAAGATTTACTTTTTTTTGAGATTAACTCCAAAAAAACGATATTTTTAGTTTCTATTAAAAATAATTTAAAAACTTCTTATGTAGAAAGTCTAGGCGCAAAATTTTATAGTTATATAAATTTTGAAAAGAAAAATGACTATTTTGTCAACTCTGACACTATTAATAGTAAAATAAATAATTTTCTTGGACACTTTCTGCATGGTTTAAAGTTAAAATCTTATGAATTCAATTTATATAAATCAAAAAAGAAAAAGAAATTTATTTCCATAAATATAACTGGTAATAAAAATAAAATATCTAACAAAGATCAACTCAAATTTAAAGCCTTGGAAGACGGAACTTTTTATGCAAGAGATCTAGTTTCTGAACCTGGAAATATTTTACATCCAGATGAATATACTAAAAGGTTAAAATCTTTAAAAAAAAATGGTCTTAAAGTAAACATATATGACAAAAAAAAATTAAAAAAATTAGGTATGAATGCTTTATTAGGTGTAGGGCAGGGGAGTATTAGAGGATCATATCTTGTAACAATTCAGTGGAATGGAGCAAATAATAATTCTAAACCTCTTGCTTTTGTCGGTAAAGGAGTATGTTTTGATACTGGTGGTTATTCTCTTAAACCAGCAAAGTTCATGGAGGATATGACTTACGATATGGCTGGTTCAGCTACTGTAGTTGGTCTGATGAAAAATCTAGCTTTAAGAAAAGCTAAGATTAATGCAGTCGGAGTTGTAGGATTAGTAGAAAATATGGTTAGTGGAAATGCACAAAGACCGGGTGATATTGTTAAATCTTATAGTGGTAAAACTATAGAAATCTTAAATACAGATGCTGAAGGTAGATTGGTTTTAGCTGACGCTCTTACATTTACAGAAAAAAAATTTCAACCTCAATTTATGATTGATTTAGCAACATTGACTGGTGCGATAATTGTATCTCTTGGTTCAGAGTATGCTGGTCTTTTTTCAAATAATGATAAACTATCAAAACAATTACTAGATGCTGGTGAAAAGGTTGAAGAAAAATTATGGAGAATGCCTTTACATGAAAATTACAACAAATTGATAAATTCAAAAAATGCTGATATGCAAAATATAAATTATGTTGGAGGAGCTGGATCAACAACAGCAGCACAATTTTTACAAAGATTTATTTTGAATAAAACACCATGGGCTCACCTAGACATAGCTGGAATGGCATTTTCAAAATATGGTGGTGCATTAAATTCAGGTGGTGCAACTGGTTATGGTGTGAAATTATTAAATCAACTAATTGAGGATAACTATGAGTAACATAGAACGAACTTTATCAATAATTAAACCTGATGCTGTCGAAAGAAACTTAGAGAATGAAATTAAACAAATGTTTAAGGATAAAGGTTTTCAAATTACAAAAGAAAAAAAAATTCAAGTAGAAAAATCAGAAGCAGAGGAATTTTATAAAGTACATGAAACTAAACCGTTTTATAACGATTTATGTGCATATCTTTCTTCAGGCCCGATTGTAGTCATGGTTCTTGAAAAAAAAGATGCTGTTATTGCAAACAGAGAATTAATGGGAGCCACGAATCCCAAAGATGCCAAGGACGGTACTGTAAGAAAAAAATATGGCATTTCTATTGACAAAAATTCAGTGCATGGCTCCGATAGTATCGAAAATGCTAAAATTGAAATCGATTTTTTTTTTAAAGATTAGAAAATAATTTATTAATAGCTTTCGGATATAAAGAGTGCTCCTCTTTCAAGATTCTTTTTTTTAATGATATGACTGTATCTTTTTTAAAAACCCGAATTTTTTTTTGTAAAATTATTTTTCCTGAATCTAATTCAGAATTAACAAAGTGGACAGTGCAACCAGAGTATTTTTCTTTATTTTTTAAAACTCTTTCATGAGTATTTAACCCTTTATACTTTGGTAATAATGAAGGATGAATATTTACAATTATTCCTTTAAATTTTTTAATAAATAAAGGAGATAAAATTTTCATAAAACCTGCTAAGCAAATTAATTTAATCTTATTTTTTTTTAAATCTCTAAGAATTAAATTTTCAGAAAGTTTTTTATTAGAAAAATTATAAGTTTTTTTTTTTAATTTATATTTTTCTGCAAAATTTAACCCTTTCGCTTTAGTGTTGTTAGAAATTACCAAATTTATTTTAATAGGAGATCTCTTTAATAAAGAAAATTTGATCAAACTTTTTAAGTTACTACCTGTCCCAGAAATAAAAACAGCTGCAATTACATTTTTAGATCCAATTAATTTTACCATTAAATTTCACTTTATTTGATCTTTTAATTATTTTTCCAATGATATATGGCCTATATTCTTTAGTAAAATATTTAGTAATTTTATTTAAATTTTTTGGATTTATTATTATAGAAAATCCAACACCACAATTGAATGTATTAAGCATTTCTTTATCTTTGATATTATTTTTTTTAAGCCACTTAAAAATTTTTAATGGTTTTATTTTGTTTAAGTTTATTTCTGCACAATATTTTTCTGGAATTATTCTTTTTATATTATCTGATAATCCACCACCAGTAATATTGGCGCAGCCATTAATTAGTTTTTTATTAATAAGATTTGATATTTCTTTTACGTAAATTTTAGTTGGTTTTATTAGCTCTTTTTTTAAAAATTTATCTTTAGTCACATTAATTTTTTTTTCATAAATAATTTTTCTCACTAAAGAGTATCCATTCGCGTGAAGACCACTAGAAGGAATAGCTAAAATAAGATCATTATTTTTAATTTTATTTTTGTATAAAATTTTTTTTTCATCAACTATTCCAACCGCAAAACCAGCTATGTCAAATTTACCTTTTTCATAAGTGCCTGGCATTTCTGCAGTTTCACCCCCAACCAAACTACAACTTGAAATATTACATCCTTTGACAATACCTCTAATAATTGATTTAAGTTTAGGTAAATTTATTTTATTGATTGATATATAATCTAAAAAAAAAAGTGGTCTAGCACCTTGAACAATTAAATCATTTACACTCATAGCGACTAAATCAATTCCAATTGTATCGAATTTATTCAGAAGGTTTGCTATTTCAATTTTAGTTCCTACTCCATCTGTACATGCAACAATCTTAGGATTTTTGATATTTTTTGGAACATCTGTAATAGATCCAAAACCACCAATATTATTAAACTTTTTTTTGCCTTTATTTCTTGTTGAGATAGAAGATATGAATCTTATAAACTTATCTGCAGCTTTAATATCAACACCACTTTTTTTATATGTAAATAAGTTTTTATTCATTATTATAAGACATGATTGATATATTTAAAAAAAAACATTCAAAATTCTTATATATTTTTTTTCTGTTTCTATCTTTAATTTTATTTTTTTTTTCCACAGATAAAGTGAAGGCAAAATCTTTTAATATAAAGAATATTGAAATTTCAAAGCCTTTTGAGATAGATTTTAATAAAAACGAGGTGATAGATGAAGGTTTTTTTAAAGCTTTTTTTAAGTTAATTTCTTTAATCACAGTTTCTTCAGATCATAAAATTAATAAAAATATTAAATTAAATCAAATTAAAGGAATGATTGAGTCATTTTCTATAAAAGAAGAAAAATTTATTGATGAAGTTTATTATGTTAATTTAGGAGTTTCTTTTAACAAAAAAAAAATTTTAAATTATCTAGAAAAAAGAAATATTTTTCCATCAACTCCAATTAAAAAAAGTTTTTTATTTATTCCCATTATAATTAGAGAAAATAAAGAAGATCTATCGATCTTTTCTAATAATATTTTTTATGATGAATGGAATAATTACATTGAGAGCTTTCATTTAATTGAATATCTTTTACCAACTGAAGACCTTGAGGACTTAAATTTGATAAAAAAACAATTTGATACAATTGAGGAGTATGATTTCAAAGAAATAACAAATAAATATTATCTTAATGACTCTATTGTTGCTTTAGTTTTTCAGAATCAAAAAGAAATAAGGGTTTTGTCACGGATTACAGTAAATGATAAGGTAATTTTAAAAAATCAGTCATTTTCAGACGTAAATATTAAAGATAAAATTCAATTGGAGACTTTAATTAATAACTTAAAAAATATTTATGAGGATCATTGGAAAAAATTGAATCAAATAAATACATCTATTAAATTACCAATCTTTATAAAAGCAAATAGTAAGGATATTTCAATGACATCTAGATTTGAGCAAACTTTAAATGAGACAAGTTTAGTTTACAATCATTTTATATTGAAATTTGACAAAGACTTTGTTTATTATCAAGTTACCTTTAATGGTACGCCTGATAATTTTCTTAAATCTATGAAAAATAAAAACTTTACTTTTGATACACAAAACAAGACATGGATCTTAAAATGAGAGATCTTAATCAAGAAATAATAAAATTTAACTATGGACAAAATTTTAGGGATAATGATTTCTATGTTTCTAAAAGTAATAAACATATCTTTGATTTATTAAATGAATGGCCTAAATGGGAAAACAATTTTTTAAACATAAGCGGAGAACATTTTTCTGGAAAAACACACTTAATAAATATTTTTTTAAAAAAATTTGATGGAATTAAATTAGAAGCAGATTTATTAAGTAATGATGATTTAAAAAAAATCAAGACTCACCAGAACATAGTTTTAGAAAATTTAAGTCAAAAAGTCCAAGAGAGTTTATTTTTTACTTTGTGCAATATAGTTGATCAAGATAACAAATATTTAATTGTAACATCAAATACATCAATAATAGATATAGATTTTGATTTGAAAGATCTCAAATCAAGATCAAAAAATTTTCTTTTACAAAGTATTGAAAAACCTGATGATGAATTAATATTTGCACTGATTTTAAAAAGTTTATCTGATCGTCAGATATTGTTGGATGAAAAGTTAATTCACTTCATTATAAAAAGAATTGATAGATCATATGGAAAAATAATTGATTTCATATATAAGATCGACGAAGTAAGTTTAAAAAAAAAAAGATCTATAGATTTTAAGATAATTAAAGAAGTTTTGGGGGAATAATTGAATAAATACAGAAGTCATACTTGTAACGCATTAAGAAAAAAAGATGTGGGCAATAAAGTAATTCTCTCAGGGTGGATTAATAAAAAACGTGATCATGGAAATCTTTTATTTATAGATCTAAGGGATAACTATGGAATTACTCAATGCATTATTGATAAAGAAAATAAATATTTTATTAATTTGGAAAAAACTCAACTAGAAACAGTCATAAAAGTTGAGGGCAAAGTTGTTAATAGATCTGACGAAACTATCAACCAAGAAATTGAAACTGGAGAAATTGAGATTTCAATTGAAAACTTTGTTGTCCTTGGAGTGTGTAAAGAATTACCAATGCCTATTTTTAGTGATCAAGAATACGCTGAGGAGATAAGATTAAAATATAGATATTTAGATTTAAGAAGAAAAAAAATTCATGAGAATATTATTTTAAGATCAAAAGTTATTTCATTTATAAGAGATGAAATGAATAAACTTGGTTTCTTAGAGTTTCAAACTCCGATACTAACATCTTCAAGTCCAGAAGGAGCAAGAGATTTTCTTGTACCTAGCAGATTAAATCCAGGAAAATTTTATGCATTACCTCAGGCACCACAACAATTCAAACAACTAATAATGGTTTCAGGTTTTGATAAATACTTTCAAATCGCACCTTGTTTTAGAGATGAGGATGCTCGATCTGATAGAAGCCCAGGCGAATTTTATCAACTTGATTTAGAAATGTCGTTTGTCGAACAAGAAGATGTTTTTGAGGTAGTTGAAAAATTGCTAATCAACACTTTTAAAAAGTTTTCAAACAAAAAAATAATTTCTGATAAATTTCCAAAGATATCTTATGCAGATGCATTGGCAAAATATGGAAGTGATAAACCTGATCTTAGGAACCCACTAGTTATTAATGATGTTACAGAGATTTTTTCTAGAGATGACGTTTCATTTGAAATATTCAAAAAACTTGTAAAATCAGGAAATAATGTAAGATGTATTGTAACTAAAAACACCAAAGATAAACCCAGAAGTTTTTTTGATAATATTGACAAGTGGGCTAAAGAACAAGGTACTTCTGGTTTGGCTTATTTAACAATTGAAAAAGATAAAGAAATTTCCGCTAAGGGTCCAATTGGTAAGTTTTTTTCATCAAAATCTTTAGAAGACATAATGAAAATAACAGGAGCTAATGTTGGTGATAGCATTTTTTTAGCTTGCAATAAAAAAAAAGAATTAGAAAGAATTACCTCATTAGCAAGAGATAAAATAGCAAGAGAACTAGATTTAGTTGATGACGATATTTTTGCATTTTGTTGGGTAGTAGATTATCCAATGTTTGAAAGAGATGAACAAACTAATAAAATAAATTTTAGCCATAATCCTTTTTCAATGCCCCAAGGTGAAGTTAGTACAATGAATTTTGAAAAGCCTTTAGACATACTTGCATTTCAATACGATATAGTGTGCAATGGTATTGAACTTTCATCTGGCGCCATTAGAAATCATATTCCTGAACTAATGTATAAACTATTTTCAATTGCTGGGTATAATAAAAAACAAGTTGATGAAAAATTTAGTGGGATGATTAATGCATTAAGTTATGGGGCACCACCTCATGGAGGAATTGCACCTGGAATCGATAGGATAATTATGCTTTTAGCTAATGAAAAAAATATTAGAGAAGTAACTATGTTTCCTATGAATCAAAATGCAGAAGATTTAATGATGAATGCTCCATCAAAGGTAAATGAAAATCAGCTAAAAGAATTAAGTTTGTCCTTGAAATTAAAGAAATAGATTACTTCTTTCCTTTAAGATTAATTTTTACGTCAGACAAATCAACTAAGTTTTTTTTATAATTATTTCTAACAAATCCTTTACTTGTTATATCTTTTACAATTTTTAATAATTGATTTTGATCCTCTAAAGTATGTTCATCAAAATTTGAATTTTCTGAATTACCAATAGCTGGAGTGTGGGCAAGATCTTCTCTATTTTGATAAGAAATCGCTAATTCTCTAAAAATATAATCTAATATTGAGGATGCGCTTAAAATTCTATCATTTCCATAAACTTTGCCTGATGGTTCAAATTTTGTACCTACAAATGCACTTATAAACTCATCTAACGGAACCCCATATTGTAGTCCTAGTGATACAGCGATAGCAAAATTATTCATTAATGCTTTAACCAACTCGCCCTCTTTACTTGTATCTATAAAGATTTCTCCAATTTTACCATCTTCATATTCTCCAGTGTGTAAATAAACCTTGTGGTTTCCAATAGTTGCTTTTTGAATATAGCCTTTTCTTCTATCAGGCATACTAAATCTTTTATCTGACTTTTCTGAAATATTGTTACTTGATTTAATGAAATTTTCTAATTTCTTAGAAGATTGCTCATTTGTTTCTGGGATACTATCAATTTTTTTATTATTTATAATTTTTTTGTTATTTGGGTCAAGGCTCTTCGTCTTTCTATTATCCAACTTAACATCTAGAACTTCAAACTTTCCATCGTCTCTTTTTTCAAGATTCTTTAGTTCAGTTTCATTAATATCATCCAAGTAGTGATTTACTTTAAATGTACAAGTGTAATATGTTTCAACTAGATATTTTGCCATTTGACCCCAATTTTTAAAATTAATTTGAATAATGATTCATTTAATTTATATACAAAAACAAATTTTAGTCTAATTTAAATTATACAATTTTAAATTGAATTAATATAAATTTTATATGTTGACAGTTCTAAAAAAAATTTTTACCTGGTGGAATCAAGACACTTTTGGGACAAGAATTCAAACTATTTTGTCAGGAAAATTTATTGGCAAAGATCATTTGGGTAATAAATATTATGAAAATAAAAAAGGAAAAAGATGGGTTATTTATGCAAATGAAATTGATGCAACAAAAATACCAGTAGAATGGTTCTCTTGGATGCATTTTACACCTAATAAAATAGAAAAAAAACATGATCTTCAAAAATATAATTGGCAAAAACCTCATCAATCAAATTTAACAGGTACAGACTCAGCTTATTACCCAAATAAAAGCAAAGATGTTATTAAAAAAAAATATAAAACCTGGAAAAATTAAATTTAATTTATTTATCTTATTTTTATTTTTATTCTTATTTATTCATTATGATCTTAAATCTAGTGAAAATTTAGAGGGTAATTTTACTGATATTAAAGTTTTAGATAAAATTTCATCAAAAAATGTCTTACTACAACTTAAAAATGGCGAAGAAATCAAACATAAGGATCTATTAATAAAAAGTATGAAGTGTAAAAATTCAGAGTTTGATGACAATCCAGAAATTACTGCTTATATTCAGGTAAAAGACTCAACAAATAAAGAGAAAAATAATGTGTTTGTCTTCAATGGATGGATGTTTTCGTCTAGTCCATCCATTGCACCTTTTGATCATCCTGTTTATGATATTTGGTTGATTAAATGTTATTAAACTATTTTTTCATTATCCAACCAACTTACATTAAAATCAGACTCTATAAATTTTTTATGATTTAAAAGCTTCTTATGCAGAGGTATAGTAGTTGTAATTCCTTCAATTACAAATTCGTCAAGAGATCTGTTCATTCTTTGAATAGCCTCAACCCTATTTCTACCATGACAAATTAGTTTACATACCATACTGTCATAATATGGGGTTACTTTATAACCTTGAAATATTGCTCCATCTACCCTGGTCCTAAATCCAGAGGGTTGATGACACATTCCTATAATTCCAGGCGATGGTTGGAAATTTTTACTTGGATCCTCAGCATTAATTCTACATTCTATGGCATGACCTCTTGGATTTATATCTGACTGTTTTAATGCCGTTTCACCACTAAATGCAATCCATATTTGTTCTTTAATGATATCTATCCCTGTAACCATTTCTGTAACAGGATGTTCAACTTGAACTCTGGTGTTCATTTCGAGAAAATAGAATTTACCTTCTTCATATATAAATTCAACAGTACCAGCACCTTCATAACCTATTTCTCTTACCATGTTAACTGTCTTCTCAAATAAGTCTTTTCTTATTTCATCATTCAAAACAGGACTTGGAGTTTCTTCAATAAGTTTTTGATGCCTTCTTTGAACAGAACAATCTCTTTCATGCAAATGAATGGTCCTATTTTTTCCTGCCAAAATTTGAACCTCTATATGTCTTGGATTTTGAAAAAACTTTTCTATATAAACTTCATCATTACCAAAATATTTTTGTGCCTCAGATTTGGCTGTTTTAAACAGATTTTCAAAATCATTTTCTTGTTGAACAATTTTCATTCCTTTTCCACCTCCACCACCTGAAGCCTTAATTAAAACTGGATAACCTATTTTTTTACTAAGTTCTTTTGCTTCTGATATATCTTTTATTCCTCCTTCAGAACCTTCTATTACTGGCAGTCCATTTTTTTTGGCAATTTTTTTAGCTTGAATTTTATCTCCCATCATTTTGATATGTTTAGAAGAGGCACCAATAAATTTAATATTATTTTCCTCTAACACCTTAGCAAAATTATGATTCTCAGATAGAAAACCATAACCAGGGTGTACTGCTTCAGCGTTTGTAAGCTCAATTGCTGACATTAAGGCAGGAATATTTAAATAACTATTTGAAGGTTGATGTGATCCAATACACACACTCTCATCAGCTAATCTTACGTGCATACTATCTCGATCTACATCTGAATGAACAGCTACAGTAGAAATTCCCCATTCTTTACATGCTCTGATTATTCTAACCGCAATTTCCCCACGGTTAGCAATTAATATTTTTTTAAACATTATTCTAAAATGATTATAGTTTGTCCAAATTCAACAGGCTGTCCATCTTCAACACATATTTTTTTAACTATTCCATCTGATGTTGATGGAACGTGATTCATTGTTTTCATAGCTTCGACAATCATAATTGTCTCGCCCTTTTTAATTTTTTTACCAACTTCAACAAATTTTTTGGCCCCAGGTTCAGGAGCATGATAAGCAGTTCCAATTATAGGAGAAGTTATTTGGATTCCAGAAATAGTATTTGCTTCAATAATTGAGGTCTTAGATGTTATTTCTTTAGCAATTGGTGTTTGATTATTGACAGATATATTATTTTTTGAAACTTTTATTTTTTTATCTTTTTCTGTGTATTCTAATTCTGTAAGATTAAATTCGTCTAAGTACTCACTTAATTCTTTTATAATTTTTTTATCTATTTTCATTTTTTAAAAGTTTTTGCATTGAAATTATGGCTAAAATATAACCATTGTCTCCTAATCCAAAAATTCCACCTGTAACAACATCACTTATCAATGATTTTTTTCTAAATTCTTCTCTTTTATAAATATTAGACATGTGAATTTCTATTATTGGTTTTTTAAATATATCCAAGGCATCTCTTATAGCCACAGAAGTATGAGTGAATGCAGCAGCATTTATAATTATTCCATCAAATTTTTTTCTTGAGTTTTGTATTATATTCACTAGTTCACCTTCAACATTAGATTGTGCAAATTCAACGATCAATCCTAACTCTTCTGATTTTTTAAGACAATTTTCTTTCAATTTTTCTAGTGTGATTGAACCATATTGTGATTGTTCTCTCTCACCTAATAGATTAATGTTTGGCCCGTTAATAATAATAATTTTATTATTCATTTGTCTTTTATATACGATGAAAAAAAAAATAAAAATAAAATTAAACGGTAAGATAAAAACAGTTGAAGAGAGTTCTAAATTATTGGATATTCTTAGAAGTTTTAAAATACCTCTTAAAAAAGTAGCTATTGAATTAAATCGAGAAATAGTAGATAAAAAAAAACTAAATAAAATCAATCTTAAAACAAATGATAAAATTGAGATAGTTCATTTTATTGGAGGTGGTTAAAAATTGAAAAAAGATAAATTAGTTATTGCTCAAAAAAATTTTAAATCTAGATTAATTGTAGGCACGGGAAAGTATAAAAATATGAAAGAATGTGCAAAAGCAATTAATTTATCTGGTGCAGAAATAGTTACAGTTGCAGTTAGAAGAGTAAACATTACTGATAAAAAAAAACCTTTGTTAATGGACTTTATAGATCCAAAGAAAATTACTTATCTTCCAAATACAGCAGGATGTTTTAATTCAAAAGATGCATTAAGAACTTTGAGATTGGCTAGAGAGATTGGAGGTTGGAAACTAGTTAAGCTTGAAGTTTTAGGAGATAAAAAAAATTTATTCCCTGAGATGATAGAAACATTAAAATCAACAGAGATACTTACTAAAGAGGGTTTCAAAGTTATGGTTTATTGTAATGATGATCCATTAATGGCTAAGCGATTGGAAGATTCTGGTGCATGTGCTATAATGCCTTTAGCTGCACCAATAGGTTCTGGATTAGGAATATTGAACCAAATAAATATTAAAATTATTAGAAATCAAACAAAATTGCCTTTAATAATAGATGCAGGGTTAGGACAAGCTTCGGATGCGACTGTTGCTATGGAACTTGGCTGTGATGGAGTACTAGTTAATACTGCAATTGCAAAAGCGAAAAAACCGTTAGATATGGCATTAGCATTTAAAAATGCAGTTATAGCTGGGCGACAATCATTTCTTGCTGGTAGAATCAAAAAAACTTTGATGGGAAATCCTTCTTCTCCAAAAATAGGAATTATTTAGCTTTTTTGTAAAATTTTTTTTTTCTATAAGTTTTTTTTTTGAATTTTTTTTTATCTTTTAACTCGATAATATTGTTTTCTAAACTTTGTTGTTCTAGATTCTTTAATTTCTCAAAATTTTCAATTAGTTCTATTGTTTTTTTTGTCTTGTTTTTAATATCAATAATATATTCAGGGATTATTAAGTTATTATCTGAGATTATATCAATTTTCATTTTATTTTTATTTTCAAAGAAAGTTAAGTCTTCAATAAAATTTTCTTTCAAAAAATCAGAAATCTTTTTACAAACTTTTAATTCTACAAATTTTGCTTTATTTAAAACTGCCTTCAATTCAACTAATTTGAGAATTTTAATTGCAAAAGACTCATCTGTAAGGGCTATTTTCCATTTTACAGCACTTTCCCTTAATCTTTGTCTAGACATCTCTAATAAACCAAAATTTGATATTCTGCCTATTTGAATTCTTGCCCTATCTGAGCGACATTTTTCTTTTAATCTTCTTTCTACTAACTTTCGATTTCCATAACTTAGCATATCTATAAAATCTATAATAATTAGTCCTGACAAATCTCTTATTTTTATTTGTCTTGCTATTTCGTCTGCAGCTTCAAGATTGGTATCCAAAGCAGTGCTCTCAACATTCTTTTGTTTTATTGAGCTACCAGAATTTATATCTATTGATACTAACGCTTCAGTAGGATTAATTACTAAATATCCACCAGAAGTTAACTTTATTTCTGAGTCAAAAATTTGATTTAATTTCTGTTCTATACCTACCTCTATAAAAAGGGGTATTTTACCTCTATATTTCTTAATTTTTTTAACATGTGAAGGCATCATCATTTTCATAAAATTTTGTGCTTTTTTATAACCCTCATTTCCTTCTATAAAAATATTTTTAGTATTTTCATCATACATATCTCTTAAGGTTCTTTTAATTATTTCGCTTTCTTGATGAATTAATGATGGAGCTATTGAGCTGAGAGCATTATCTTTTATTTGGTTCCAACTATTTATAAGAGTATTTAAATCATGATTGATTTCATTTTTTGTTTTATTACTTCCAGCAGTCCTTACAATCAATCCCATTTCTTTTGGTATCTCAATTTCATTTAGAATAGATCTGATTTTTTTTCTATCAGCAGGGTTAAATATTTTTCTTGAAATTCCACCTCCTTTAGGTGTATTCGGCATTAAGACTATATATTTTCCTGCTATAGATATAAAAGTACTAAGCGCTGCTCCTTTTTGTCCTCGCTCATCCTTTATGACCTGCACAAGAATAACTTGATTAGGCTTTATTACTTCTTGGATTTTATATCTTTTGAATCTAAATTTGGTTTCATACTTTTTTTCTTTTTCTTTATTTAAATTCTCTTTTTCCTCTGCTTGTTTTTTTTCAATAGGATCTTCTTTTTCTAATGGATCTTCAGTTTCTAATTTTCCTTCAGCTAAATTCTCCTCCTCTTTTGCCTCAACTTTTTTTGAAAGTTCTTCTCTTGCTTTTTCTTCTTCTAACTTAATAATTTCTAAATCACTTTTTGGGATTTGATAATAATCAGATTGAATGTCATTAAATGATAAAAAACCATGTCTCTCCCTACCAAAATCTACAAATGCAGCCTGTAAAGAGGGTTCGATTCTGCTTACTTTGCCTAAATAAATGTTATTTTTTATTAGGCTATTTTTTAATCCTTCATACTCGTAGTCTTCAATTCTATTATCTGACTTAAGCACAACTCTAATTTCATTAGGATGCGTAGCATCAATGTATAAATCTTTTTCCATATTATATTTTTTGATTGATTCATTTAAAATTTTAATTTTGTATATATTCTTATGCCTTATCTTTAACAAATTCCCATATATAATGGAAACAAAATGAACAAATTAATTAAAAATATATTCATTGGTTTTCTTAGTTTTTCATTATTATCTTTGCTTGTAGTTTTAGGAATTTTATGGAATTTCTCAAATAACATACCAGATTATAAATTTTTAAAGAACTATAAGCCTCCAGTATCAAGTAAAGTTTATTCAGGAAATGGTGAATTAGTCGCTGATTTTTCAAAAGAAAAAAGAATATTTGTACCTTATAAATCTATTCCCCAAAATGTAATTAATGCATTTTTATCAGCAGAAGATAAAAATTTTTTTTCTCACCCAGGGGTTGATGCTAAAGGGGTTTTAAGAGCAATTATGAATAATATCAAAAATGTTATGACCTCAAAAAGATTAGAGGGTGCATCTACTATAACTCAACAAGTAGCTAAAAATTTTTTATTAACAAATGAAGTAAGCTTAAATAGAAAAATTAAGGAAGCAATTTTAGCTTTTAGAATTGAAAGAGCCTTGACAAAAGAAAGAATATTAGAGTTGTATTTAAATCAAATTTATTTAGGAAGCGGTACTTATGGTGTTGCTGCAGCTAGTCTAGAGTATTTTGATAAATCTATTAAGGATTTGAATTATCAGCAGGCTGCACTATTAGCAGCGTTGCCCAAAGCACCTAGTAAGTATAATCCTTACAAAAATGTAGAATTAGCAAAATTTAGACGAGATTTAGTATTAAAAAATTTATTAGATAACAGCTTTATTTCTTCTGAAGAATACAAAAATCTAATTAAAAAAGATATTAAATTAAAAAAAACAAAAAGAGTTTTTTTAGAGGACTCTCAGTTTTATATTGAAGATGTAAGAAAAAATATTATTGAAATTCTTTCATACGAAAAAGTTTATAATCAAGGTTTTAATATTAATTCTCCTATAAATTTGGAATTACAAAAAATCGCCACTGAGTCACTGAGAGATGGTTTAATATCTTACGATAAAAGAAAAGGTTGGCGAGGACCTTTGACAAATAAAAATTATGATAAAGATTGGTTTAAAGATTTAGAAAATTACAATTTAGAAAAATCAATTAATTGGGAAATTGCAATAGTCAAAAAAATTTCTAAATTTTCTGCAGAAATAGAAACTAAAGAAAAGTTAAAAGGAGTAATTGAATATAAAGATATTTCATGGACTAAAAAAGAATTAGACGATTTATTTGAAATAGGTGATGTAATTTATGTAGAAAAAATTAATGATAATGAATTTAGTTTAAAACAAATTCCAAAAATCAATGGAGGCATGGTTGTAATGGACCCTTATACTGGAAGAGTTTTAGCTTTAAGTGGAGGTTTTAGTTTTAAAAATAGTGAATTTAACAGAGCCAGTCAAGCTTTGCGTCAACCAGGCTCAGCTTTCAAACCTTTTGTTTATGCATTGGCTCTAGAAAATAATTATACTCCTTCATCTTTAGTTTTAGATGCTCCATTAGTTTTAAATCAAGGGTCAGATCTAAAAAAGTGGAAACCAGAAAATTATGGTAAAAAATTTTATGGCCTATCAACTTTAAGAACAGGTCTTGAAAAATCAAGAAATTTAATGACAGTAAGAATTGCTCAGAGTCTAGGAGTAAATAAACTTGCTAACTTTTCAAAAGATCTTGGTATCTATAAAAACCCTGATGAACTTTTATCAATCTCTCTTGGGTCAGCTGAAACTACATTGATGAAATTAACATCTGCATATTCTACTTTCCTCAACGGGGGAAAACTAGTTTTTCCAATTTTAATTGACCGTGTACAGGATAGTGAGGGAAATACTATACTTAACAATGAAATTAGAACTTGTGCCAATTGTGATCAAATTTCTTTTACAGGCAAGGACTATCCATATATTAAAAATAATTATAAACAGATATTTTCATCCCAAACAGCTTATCAAATTACCTCATTATTAGAAGGGGTGGTTAAAAGGGGTACAGGAAAAAAATTAAGAGATTTAAATTTAAATTTAGCTGGCAAAACAGGAACAACCAATAAAAATACAGATGCATGGTTTATAGGTTTTACCTCTAATTTAGTTATAGGAGTCTATGTTGGAATGGACAATCCACAATCTTTAGGTAAATTTGAAACAGGTTCAAAAACAGCATTGCCTATATTTAAAAATTTTATAATAAAAGCAATTAAAAAATCTGACGCAAGACCATTTAAAGTCGCTAATGGTATTACAATGATGGTCATAGATCCTTCTACAGGACAAAAAGCAAAATTTTCATCAAAAAATACAATTTTAGAGGTATATAAAAGTAAGAATGTGGTTGATGGAGAAATTTTATATTCAAATAGTAATAGATTAGATGCAAATAATATATTAAAGTTTTATTAATGGATCATAAATACACAGACTTTAAAAAAGAAATAGAAAAAATTAATCGAAGAGTTAAGGAGTATCTTTGAAAAGAATAAAATCTACTCAAAATTAAAAGTTCATAACTCTAAAATGCTTGACCCAAACTTTTGGCAAGATAAATCTAATTCAAAAAAAATAATAAAAGAAAAAAAATTATATGAAGATCTAATAAATTCGCATGAAACATCTAATAAAAAATTAAAAGATTTAGATGATTTAAATGAATTAGCATTAGAGGAGAATGATGAGAATATACAAAGGGAAGTAGCAGACAATATCAAAGAGCTTAGAGAAGCTGTAAAAAAAAATGAGGTTAGGTGTTTTTTGTCAAATGAAGCTGACTCTCTTGATTGTTATATAGAAATTCATGCAGGTGCAGGTGGAACTGAAAGTCAAGATTGGGCTGATATGCTTAGAAGAATGTATCTGAAATGGTCTGACAATAAAAAATTTAGAGCAAATTTAATAAGTGAACATAAAGGCGATGAGGCTGGAATAAAGTCATCTACAATAAGAATTGAGGGAGATTACGTTTTTGGATGGTTAAAGAAAGAGTCGGGAATACATAGATTGGTTAGAATTTCACCTTTTGACTCAGGAGCAAGAAGACATACAAGTTTTGCAAGTATATGGGTTTATCCAGTGGTTGATGAAAGCATAAACATAGAAATTTTAGATAAAGATCTTAGGATAGATACTTATCGGTCTAGTGGAGCGGGAGGTCAACATGTTAATACTACAGACAGTGCTGTTAGAATTACACACGTACCAACTAAAATAGTTGTACAGTGTCAAAATGAAAGATCTCAACATAAAAATAAAGACACTTGCATGAATATGTTGAAAGCTAGACTGTATGATTTTGAGATTAAAAAAAAAGAAAAAGAAAATCTAAACATGGAATCTCCAAAATCTGAAATCGGTTGGGGCCATCAGATAAGATCCTATATATTGCAGCCTTATAGATTGGTTAAAGATAACAGGACTAATTTTGAGAATACCAGCCCAGACAAAGTATTAGATGGTGAAATTGACGATTTTTTAGAACAATCATTATACCAAATTAAATGAAAATAGTTTTTAAGTTCTTCATATCCATATTAGCAATATTTTTAATTGTAATAACTTATTTAAGTCTCTTTGGAATTGAAACAGACAGATTTAATAATCAAATAGAAAATAAGATAAAAAACATTGATGAAAAGACTGAAATTGAATTAAAAAAAATTAGGTTAGTTTTAGAACCATTCGAACTTAAACTTAATATCAAAACAGTTGGATCTAAATTAAAAAATCAAAATGGAATAATAGAATTAGAGAGTCTAAAAATACAAATTTCTTTAAGGTCATTAATTGAAAATAAATTTTCTATAGAAAATTTAGATATTTCTACAAAATCTCTAGAAATTAAAAATTTTATTTCATTTATAAGATCTTTTCAAAACACACCGGAGTTATTTATTTTAGAGAAAACCATTAAAAAGGGTTATTTGATTGGCGATATAAAATTAGAATTTGATTCTGACGGGAATATTAAAGATAATTATGAGATTAACGGGTTTTTAAAAGATACTAAATTAAGTGTACTTAAAAAATATAATTTTAAAGGGTTAAATTTAACATTTAAATATAAAAAGGATAATCTCTCATTAAATGATATTTCATTTTCACTTAACGATTTAAATTTTTTATCTGAGAATATATCTTTCAAAAAAGATAAAGATGAATTTTTAGTTGATGGAGGGATAAGTCATAAGGAACTAGATTTCGATAATAATAATTTAGATATATTAATTAAACCTTTTTTTTCGGGTATTGATTTTAAAAAATTAAGATTTAGTTCTAATAATCGTTTTTCATTTAAAATAAATAAAGAATTTGAATTTAATGATTTTAATTTAAATTCTAAAGTATTAATTGACGAATTTTCAATTATTAATAAATTCAAATTAAAAAATTTTTTTCCCAATGTTAAAGAAAACTTTAATTTTTCAAATCATGAATTAACAATAAAATATCTTGCAGATAACCTAAATATAGATGGCAAAGGCAATGTTTCGATACAAAAAAAAAAATGATACTCTCGCATATTCTATTAATAGAAAAAAAGATATTTTAAATTTTAAAACTTCACTAAAAATAAATAACAATCCTCTAAAAATAAAACCTTTAAATTTTGAAGTTAATAATGCTTTAGTTCAATTAGAAGGATCAAAAAATAAAAAAGGTGAAATTAAAATTGAAGTTTTTTCTATAAGTGAAAAACAAAATCAAATAAGTGGTAAAAATTTAAATTTTAACAAAAATTTTGAAATAATTAAATTAGGAATGATTGATTTAGATTATCTTGATAAAGAAAATCAAAAAAATAAAATTAAATTTTTTGCTTTGAAGAATCGATTCTTCAAAGCAAAAAATTTAATT
>MDTB01123672.1_pt1 | contig 28274 bp, 29 predicted proteins | sample 811161 | NCBI WGS metagenome assembly MDTB01 (sample SAMN05326650, study PRJNA326480) | marine metagenome | isolation source: seawater | place: Mediterranean Sea | collected 2009
ATATGATTTTTTTCATACTTATTTAGAACGCTAAAAATTAAATCTGAATTTAATGATAGCTGTTTATTCATTTTTTTTTGATTCGGATACCCTCTACTTAAAAGCCCAGAAATAATAGCTATTTTTCTAAAGTTTCGTTTTAAAAGAGAAGAATCTTTTATCCATTCAAAAAAATTATTTTTGAAATTATCTCTTTCAAATATATTCATAATTTTATCAATCTTTTTATCAACCCATAATACTAATGCAATATCATTACAAATAAATCCTAGTGCTGTTATATCTTTTTTATCAAGTCTTTTTGAAATTATAAAACCAAGTGTCTGGTTAGCATTATAACCAAGAAATGTGTAAAAAATATAATAGTTTTCACTTATTTTTTTATTATTTCTTTCAAATGACTCAATTAGAAGGGAATTGGATGATGGAATAACTGACTGTTCTTTTTGAAATTTTAGCCATTCAACAACATTTTTTGGAAAACTTTTCCATTCTTTCTCGTTATTTAAAATTTTTACTATTTTTTTCGATAATTTTGATGATAAAGGAATTCTTCCTCCAGAATATGATGGTATTCTAGGTTTACTTGAAGAAGTCTTTTTTACCATTACATTATTTAATTTCAAGGACTCAAACTTTAATATCATTCCTCCGAATAAAAATGTATCACCGAATTTTAATTTCTGAATAAACCAGTCTTCAATCTGTCCCAACGTTTTGTTATTCATTTTTACATTAAGCATCTCGGATTCAACAATTGTACCAACATTCATTTTATATTGTTTTGCAAATTTTTCAGAGCTTATCGTATATAAATTTTTATTTATTTTTTTTAAACGAGAAAACTGATTATAATTTTTTAGAGAATACCCTCCATTAACTAGAAAATTTATTACTTCTAGAAATTTATTTTTTTTTATATTTCTATAAGGCCAACAAGACTTTATATCTTTGTAAATTGAATTTAAATCAAATACCTTTGAACAAGATACTCCTATAATATGTTGAGCTAATACATCGAGGGATCCTTCTTTCGACAAATTAGAATCTAATTCTTTTTCTTCAATTGCTTTAATAGTTGCATAACATTCGATAAAATCAAAACGGTTTGTAGGAACAAGGTAAGCTTCAGATTTTTTATTAAAATTGTGATTGCATCTCCCTACTCTTTGAAAAAACCTTGAAATGCCTTTGGGTGCACCAATTTGAATGACCAAATTAATATGTGTCCAGTCAATTCCGAGATCAAGTGAACTTGTAGCGATAATACAATTAAGTTTATTATTAGCCATTTTTTCTTCAACCTGAATTCTAATATTTTTTTCAAGACTTCCGTGATGTATTTCTATTTTTAGATTTTTTGAATTAATCTCTGACAATTTATGATACATTAATTCTGATTGAGCTCTAGTATTGACAAATATAATTGATTTTCTTTTTTCAATTTTTTTATAAATTTCACTCATTGCATAATTTGCCATATGTCCTGACCAAGGAATTGTATTTGATGAATAAAGTATTTTAATTTGAGGAGGTTTTTTATCTTTAATTTTTATTAGTTTACATTTTGTTTTTGTAAAATAATTACTGGCTTCATCAGGATTTGAAATGGTTGCAGATAAAAGAATAGTTTGGTGCCTTAAAGTCATTGTATTTAATCTTGAAAGATTTAAGGATAGAAGCTCTCCTCTCTTAGTATTTAAGATAGAGTGAATTTCATCAATAATAATAAACTTAAGATTTTGAAAAAAATTATAAGATTTTTTTTCTGACATAAGCAAAGCAAATGTTTCAATGGTGGTCGCCAGAATATTTGGTGGGTTAATAATCTGTAGTTTTTTTTTTTTTATATGAGGTATCTCCAGTTCTAGACTCAATTGAAATTTTTAATTTTGCTTCTTCAATTGGTTTCAATAAATTTCTTTCGATATCGTATGTTAAGGATTTTAGTGGAGAAATATACAAAGTATGGAGTTCTGGTTGCTTTTTATTTTTTAATAAGTCAATTAACGACGGTAAAAAGCCAGCTAGAGTTTTCCCTGAACCGGTTGGCGAATTTAATAAAATATTATTTCCAAAAAAAGATTGTTTAATTACTTCTAATTGATGATTATATAATTTCCAACCTTTTTGGTTAAGCCAATGCTGAATTTGATTGTTTTTTAACATATTGTTTTATTTAATAATGAGCTTTTTAAATCACAACCTTAAAATTCTTCCTTTAGAAATTTATATAGATCCACAATTTCCAGTAGAGAAAGCTATAATAACACATGCTCATGCAGATCATGCAAAGCCTGGACACAAAAAAGTTTTGGCTACTAAAGAAACCATCGAAATTATGAAAATCAGATATGGTAATGATTGTGCTAATAGTTTTCAAATACTCGAATACGGCAAAAAATTATCAATCAATAATTTAACAATAACACTCTTTCCAGCAGGACATATAATTGGAAGTGCGCAAGTATTAATTGAAATGAGAGGAAAGAAAGTTCTTGTAACTGGAGATTATAAAACGAAAAAAGACAGTACGACTTTACCATTTGAAATAATTCCTTGTAATACTTTAGTAACAGAAGCTACCTTTGGACTTCCAGTTTTTCAACATCCTGATCCAAATTATGAAATAAAGAAACTTTTGAATTCTGTTACCAAAAATACTGGATGCACCCACCTTGTTGGAGTATATGCACTTGGAAAAGCACAAAGAATAATTAAATTATTAAGAGAAAATAATTACAATGAAATAGTATATATACATGGAGCATTAGAAAAAATTTGTGATTATTATGGAGCAAATGGTATTAATTTAGGAAAATTTGAAAAAGTCTTATTAAAGAATAAAAAAAACTATCAGAACAAAATAGTCCTTGCCCCACCATCAGCTATAAAAGAAAAATGGTCTAGAAGATTTAGTAATAAAATAACCTCCCAGGCATCGGGATGGATGTGTATTAAACAAAGAGTAAAACAAAATTTAGTTGAAGTGCCAATGATAATATCTGACCATGCTGATTGGGACGAACTGACTTCAACAATAAAATTATCTGGTGCTGAAAATATTTGGATAACTCATGGACGAGATGATGGATTAATGTATTGGTGCAAAAGTCAAGGTTTAAACGCACAACCATTGTCTTTTTTAGATGGTAAGGAATAAAATTAGATGGAGGCATTTGCTAAATTATTAGAGAATATCATTTATTCTCCATCAAGAAATCAAAAGATAAAGTTAATAATAGACTACTTTAAAAATAATTCTGATCCCGAGAGGGGTTATGCATTAGGCATTTTGACATCCAATTTAAAACTTTCTAAAATCAAAAATCATGAGTTAAAAAAAATAGTTTTTTTAAGATTTGATGAGAATTTATTTAATTTATCATATGATTACATTGGAGACACAGCAGAAACAATATCATTAATTTGGCGTTCAAAAAATGTGATAGAAACAAATCCATGCCCAAGTCTTGATCAATTAATTCAAAAAATTTTTAAGTATACAAAAAAAGATTTAATAAAATATATAATCTTTCTTTTAGATTGTTTAAATTCAACTCAGAGATGGACTTTGATAAAAATTTTAATAGGTGGATTAAGAATTGGTGTTTCTGAAAGATTAGCTAAAGTTGCATTATCAAAATATGGCAATAAAGACATTGAATCTATTGAAAAGATCTGGCACGGACTACAACCTCCCTATAAAAATTTATTTGAGTGGCTAGACGGAAAGAGTGAGATCCCTCTAATTGATAACTTAAAAACTTTTCACCCAATGATGCTTGCTCATCCGATAAATGAAAAAAAAGATTTTGAAATTTTAAATTGGAAACAATTTTCAGCTGAATGGAAATGGGATGGAATAAGAGTGCAAATTATAATTTCGGATGGTAAAACTGTAATTTTTTCTAGAAATGGAGATGATATTTCTCAAGCTTTCCCTGATTTGAGTTTTAAATCAAATGATAGCGTTGTATTAGACGGAGAACTATTGGTTGGTCAAAATTTTTTGCCAAGTAGTTTTAATGATTTACAGCAGAGGTTAAATAGGAAGAGTGTCTCAAAAGAAAAAATTAATTTGTATCCAACTTTTATAAAGGCTTACGACATCATATATATCAATAAAAGAAATTTGAGAGAAAACACTTATGTTGAAAGGAGAAAAATTCTTGATAAATGGCTAAATAGCAATAAACAGGAGAAAATTGATATTTCTGAAACTCTTTCCTTTACAAGTTGGGAAGACTTAAAAAAAAAAAAAATTTTAGGGACTTCAAAAAACTTTGGTCATGAAGGAGTAATGTTAAAATTAAAAAACAGTAAATATATTGGTGGAAGACCAAAAGGATTGTGGTTCAAATGGAAGAGAAATCCAAAATTTGTTGATGCAATTTTAATGTACGCACAAATGGGCCATGGCAAAAGAAGTTCATTTTACTCAGATTTTACATTTGGAGTTTTGCATGAAAATAATATTGTGCCGCTTGGAAAGGCGTATTCTGGTTTTACGAATGAAGAATTGGATCAATTAGATAAGTTTGTTAGAAAAAATACAATCAAAAGATATGGGCCAGTAAGAGAGGTTGAAAAAAAACTAGTTTTTGAAATAGCTTTTGACTCAATTACTTTTAGCTCTAGACATAAATCTGGTCTAGCATTGAGGTTTCCACGAATTTCAAAAATAAGATGGGATAAACCTATCAACGAAGTTCAAAACCTTAATGCGATAAAAAAAATGTTTGATATGGAATAATTTTGTCTAATTACTAACTTCCTGTAAAATAATCTTATAATAGTATTTATGACTTTATTAATTAAAATTTTACCAGATTATAGAGAATTTATTTCTAAATTAAAAAAAAAAAGAGTTTTATTTTTAATACTTATTTTTTTGAATTCATGTTCTATTAATATCATGAATAATGAAGTTTTTATTAAATCCAGTGATTATCCATTCAGTACAAAAATTTGGGACTCACAGGATAATTCAGAAATATTAATATTTTCAATTCACGGTTATAATGATTATTCAAACTCATTTCATATCCCATCAAAATTTTTATCAAAGTTTAAAATAAAAGTTTTTTCTTTTGATTTAAGAGGTTTTGGAAATAATAAAGATTTTGGTAGATGGTTTCCATTAAAGGTCCATTTAAATGATATCAATTTTTTATTAAATAAAATTATTGCTTCAAATCCAAATAAAAGAATTTTTTTAATGGGGGAAAGTATGGGAGGTGCGATTGCTCTTAGTTTTATAACAAATTATAGTGACTTGCCAATTGAGGGGATAATAATGGTTTCGCCAGCTCTATGGAATTTTTCAGAAACAAATCCTACAAAGAGTTTTATATTAGATAAATTATCATATTTTTTTCCTGAATTACGTTTGTCAGGAAAAGGATTAATAAACATTCGTCCTAGTGATAATTTAGAAATGTTAAAAAAGTTCTCTAAAGATCCTTTCGTTGTAAAAAAACCAAGTTTAAAGAGTATAAACGGAATAGTAAGGTTGATGGATCAATCGTATAAAGACGCACAAAAATTTTTTAAGGATCCACAAATTAAAACATTGATTATAATCCCTATTATCGACGAAATTATTCCTAGAAAGCCAATCATCGATTTATTAAATAACAATTTACAAAAAAAACATTTAAATACGAAAGTTTATATTGGAGTTTATGAAACAAATTTTCATATGATTTTAAGAGATATAGACGGTCTTAGAATTGTTTACGAAATTAAAGAATGGATTTTAAATGAAAAAAATACTGAGGGATTTAACTCTTTTAATAAGCCATTAAAAAGACTTAAGGATTCCAAATTTTTTCATATTTCTGATAATTAGAAGTTTTAAAATATATGAACAATGAAATGACTCTTCATGCATAAACTAGTAAAAATGAAAGTAATGTGTTTATTATATAAGCATGGTATTTATTAAGAGGTTTTATGGAAAATGAATTTCTAACATTTCTTGGTTTTGTACCGATTTTACTTGCCGGAATTTTTCTAATTGGATTTCGTTTGGCTGCAAAATTTGCTATGCCAATTGTTTTTTTTGTTACCTGTTTAATTGCATATTTTTTTTGGGGTGTTTCAACACAAAGAATACTCGCTTCCACTCTTCAAGGATTTATAATTACTGCTGGAATTTTGTGGATAATTTTTGGTGCTATTATGTTGCTCAATACCTTAAAATATTCTGGAGCAGTAAAAACAATTAGAGAGGGTTTTTCAAGAATTAGTCCTGATAGACGTATTCAGGTAATATTGATTGCTTGGTTATTTGGAAGTTTTATAGAGGGGGCATCTGGTTTTGGAACACCTGCAGCAGTTGCTGCACCATTATTAGTAGCTATTGGTTTTCCAGCTTTTGCAGCAGTTATATTTGGAATGATGATACAATCCACTCCAGTCTCTTTTGGAGCAGTTGGCACTCCTTTAATTGTAGGTGTACAAGGAGGTCTTGATAAGTTTTTCTTAACAGAACAATTAATTCAAAATGGAATGAGTTGGGCACTCTTTTTTAAAATTATTGTGTCTAAAGTAGCAATTATTCATGCAATTTGTGGAACATTGATGCCATTATTTCTAGTAATTGTTATGACAAGATTTTTTGGAAAAAAAAAATCATGGACTGAGGGTTTATCTATTTTTCCATTTGCAATTTTTTCAGCTTTTAGCTTTACAATTCCTTATGTTTTGTCAGCTATTTTTATTGGGCCAGAATTTCCGTCTATATTGGGAGGGCTAATCGGTTTAATAATTGTAACGTTTGCTATAAAACTGAAATTTTTGATGCCGAAAGACTCTTGGAATTTTACTCCTAGATCAGAATGGCCATCTTTTTGGCTTGGAAAAATTAATTTATCTGTAGAAAAAAATGAAAAAAAAAATATAAGCAATATTTTAGCTTGGGCTCCATATATTCTTTTAGCTTGTCTACTTGTAATTTCAAGAACTTTCGAACCATTAACTGACGCATTAAAAGCTGCTAGTTTTAATTTTTCTAATATTTTAGATGAAGAGAAAATAAATGCCAGTTTCCAAATTTTGTATCTACCAGGTGGAATATTAATTTTTACTTGTTTTATAACTTTTATCATACATAAGATGAATTTAAACAAAATTTCAAGTACAATAAAAGATTCTACAAAAACCGTTTTGAGTGCTGGTTTTGTTTTAATTTTTACAGTTCCACTAGTCAGGATAATGATTAATTCCGGAGTAAATACAAATGAAATTGTAAGTATGCCCATCGCAATGGCTCAAGGAATGTCAAGTTTGATGGGACAAACTTATCCTCTCTTTGCCCCGTCAATAGGTGCTATAGGAGCTTTTTTAGCAGGTTCTAATACCGTTAGTAATTTAATGTTAAGTCAGTTTCAGTTTGAAACAGCAAATTTATTAGGTTTATCTGGCGCGTTAATGGTTGCAGCACAAAGTGTTGGAGCTGCTGCTGGAAATATGATAGCAATACATAATATTGTTGCCGCATCTGCAACTGTAGGTTTGTTTGGAAAAGAGGGTGATATATTACGCATTACAATAATTCCAACAATTTATTATGTTTTATTCGCAGGAATAATAACTATAATTTTTATTCGTTTTATTGGTGTTAATGATCCTTTTTTGACTTTTAGCTAAATTTTAAATAAATTCAAATAATCTAACCATAAGAATATTTAAACTCTAAAAACTTTATTTAATTAATGGAACCAGTTACTCAAGGAATTTTAGGTGCATGTTTTGCATGCTTGTTTGTTAAAAAAAAAAAAATAAGATTTGACTCAAAATATAATTCAGATTTAAAACTTGCTTCTATTACAGGGCTTACAGGAGGCATTGCCCCGGATATAGATGTTTTTTTTCGATCTGAAAGTGACCCCCTATTTTTTATAGAATTTCATAGACATTTTACTCATTCACTAATTTTTGTACCCTTTGGTGCATTGTTAGTTTCAATTTTTCTATTTTTGCTTTTTAAAGGAAAAAAATCATTTAAAAAAATATATTTTTATTCAACTCTAGGATTTTTATCACACGGTATTTTAGATGCTTGCACTACTTATGGCACAAGCACTTTTTGGCCTTTTTCAGATTATAGGGTCTCACTTAATATTATTTCAATTGTAGACCCAATATACACTTTTATTTTATTAATTTTTCTTATCATTTCTCTTAAAACAAAATTGTTACTTTTTGTACGTTTTGGATTTGTGCTTTCACTAGTTTATTTATTTTATGGATTTGTTACACATGAACAAATTAAATCATTTATTCATGAAACTGCTAGTAGAAGAGGGCATGAAGTTGTAAGAGTTTTTACAAAACCTACTTTTGGAAATAATTTTTTGTGGAGAAGTATATACCAAACTGATGAATTTTATTTTATTGATGCTGTTTATAAGCCTTTTTTAAAAAAAGCAATTTTAAAAAATGGCACTAAAATAAAAGTTATTGATAAAGAAAGAGTTTTTTCAGAACTTAGTTTTGACTCAAAACAAAGAGATGATATTAAAAGATTTTCATTTTTTTGTAACGACTTCATTTTTATTCATCCAGATTACAACAACCTAATTGCTGACCTTAGATATGGGACACTTCCAAATGACCATAGATCCTTATGGGGAATAGAAATTGATGTTGATAATGAGAGTGATCATGTTAATTTTAGAAGATTAAGATCTTTTAGTAAAAAAGATTATAAAGAATTTTGGTCTATGTTAACAGGTAAAGGTTATTAAATATCAAAATTTTTTTTTCATAGTTCTAATATTGCTTTGTAAAAACTTATTTAAACTTTACAATAATAATATCAAATATGGTTTTTATAAAGTTACTTGTATTTTTACTGCTGTTTAATAACCTTTCCTCTGAGGAAAATTTTATTAATAAAAAAAAAATGCAAGACAAAGAAACCATCTCCAATGAAAAAAAATATATTGGTCCTATGGGAATTGGTTTGAGTAAATCTTATGAAGTTGGTAAGGATAAATTTTGCATTTATAATACAGTTGAGGGCAGACTAAAAAAGAAACTAAAAAATAATAATCTAAATTGCCCAACTAATTTAAGTAACTAACTTAATATCTTCTGCCTTGTTTCTTTTTCTCATTATTTTTCTTTTTCTCATTATTTTTTTTTTCCTTTTTTAATTGAATTGTTTTAGAATAATCTTTTTTATTTTCATTAAATTTTGATCTTATTGTTTCCGTAAATGTATTTTTGGCCTCAAGATTTGAATTAATACTGAAAAATATGAGAACTAGTAATAACTTCATCATCTTTAGTTAATAATAAAAAATTATTTTTCAATTTTTTTGTAAAAGTGAAATCTACTTTATTATTTTACTCCTGAAACAAAATAATAAATTTTGAACAGAACCTATAGTTATTTTTTGAGAGGATAATAATTAAAATTTTAATATAAAAATGATACTTAAATAAGTTTATTGTATCATTATTGAGTCATTTAATCTAAAAAAAATATTATATTTCTCGTCGTTTTGAACTAATTCCAGTTTACCTTTTATATTCACAGCCTCATAAGAATATAAAATGGGTGACTTTGCATGTACTTCGATTATTAAATTAGATGATGTGTGGGGGTGATAAGGACAACTCACAGGGAATGGACCTAATAAAAATAGACTTTGTTTTTCACTTTGTTCAAGAGGAAACATATAGCCTTGAATTAAAACTTGTTTACCATCAAGCTTTTGTATTTCATTTTTAAACTTTGGTTTTACACCTACCCATTGCATTCCTTCATCATCCTCAAACGAATACTCAATCATTTCTGTTTCGCCAAAAACACTCCATGAAAGTCCACCTTTAGGAATTTTAATAAAATCATCAACATCAGACAGTAAATCACTTTGATCAAATATTTGCGGTATATCATCATAGTTTTCTGTTGAAAGTATTTTTAGAAATAAGATTTCGAAAGAGGCAGTACTGAATGGAGGAAAAATAAAATTTCTACCCGTTAAATTTGATGATTGAAACAACAAATAAATTAAAAAAATATACTTAAATTTGTTTAAAGAGAGCATGATATTCTATTTTATAACTTAGTTGAGAGTTGTTTTGCAACACTAATTTTTGAACCGTTGTATGCTGGAAACATTGCAGCAATTAAACCAGATATAAATACAGAAATAATTATAAAAAAAAAGTCACTTTTAAAACTTAAGCTAATTTGAGAAAAAGTTAATGGTGAGATAACTTGTACCATGATTTTAAAGGCCAATAAGCCTATAACAGTTCCAAACAGAATGCCCAGAGTAACTAAAACAATCCCCTCTAAAGCTATTATTTTAAATATTCTTTTTTTAGAATAACCAATGGCTCTCAATATCGCTAGGTCACCCATCCTATTTTCTAAATTACCTGCTAAACCAGAAAAAATACTTAACGAAGCGGCTAGAATTAAAATAATAGATAATATGGAGAAACTTTTCGAACCGAGTCCCAACATAGAGGATAGTCTGGTCATTTCAACTGCAGGATTGGCTGCTTGTAATAGATTTTCTTTATTAATCAGACGGGGTAAGTTAATGTTTGCAATGGGTGATTTAGTCATGATTAAAAAGGCTGTAATTTCAGGCCGAGTCAATGGTTTATTATGTTCATGTTCTTCATGGGATTTTAAATTATGGTTATGAGTATTTTTTTCGTCATGGTGTTCTGAATGGTCTTTTTCACTTTTTGAATGATTATGTTGTTCGTCATGACTCTTTTCTTGATGATGATCGTGTTCTTCATCATGTTCATTTGGATGGTGCAATTTATCTTTTTTAATTTGATTTTTTTTTTCAATATTTTGATGACCGTGGATTTCTAACACTGAGTTTAATGATGTAATCAATAATCTATCAATAACTGATCCCGTTGATTTTAAAATTCCTTTTACCTTGTATTTTTTATCATCATGACTTTCACCTCCTTCTAATAAACCATGCGCACCAACAAATTCATCATTTAATTCCAAATCAACTAAAGAGCCAGCTACAACCTCAAATTCCTTTTCCCATAAATTTCCAGTTTTAAGTTGTGCTTTATAAAGATCAATATAATCTTTTGTCGTTCCAACAATACGATATCCACGCCAATTATCTCCTAAAGCCAATGGGATAGATTTTTCGATTAATGGATTTTTAAGAAGTTTTTCTGTTGAATGAAAAGGTATATTCCCAGTTGGAATATCTATGTGATAGAGAGAGGACAAAACAATTTGTAAAGGACTTCCTTTCGCGCCAACGACTATATCAACTCCTTTGCCGTCATTGGTTAATCTTTTTTGAATAAAACTTCCAAATTGTGTAACAAGAATGGCCAAAGAAACTCCAAACACAGTAAGTAGAACTGAGAGTGTATTGTTCATCCAGCGAGACTTTAAAGAATAATATACAAAACTTAAATCGTTCATATTATTTCATTTTTAATATATTTGAAAAATATTTTTTCATTCTGCTGTCGTGGGTAGATACTATTAATGATGCCGAATTTTTTTTTGATATTTTGAATATCAAATCGATTACTTTTTTTGCATTTAAATCATCCAAAGATGAGGTTGGTTCATCTGCAAAAATTATTTTTGGATTATTTGCCATTCCTCTTGCTATTGCAACTCTTTGAGCCTCACCATGACTTAAATTATTTACTAATACCTTTTTCTTTTTTGTAAGTCCGAGTCTATGAATTAAATCTTGTATATCTATTTTAGTACTTTCGTTTTGAGCTAGTTTAATGTTTTGTTCTGCTGTTAAATGTCCAATAAGACACAGTTTTTGAAAAATAAAACCAAAATTTTTGGCACGAATAGCATCAACCTCACTCTCGGTGATTGATGAAAGTTTTTTCTTTTGAAATATAATTTCTCCAGCAGTAGGTTTTAATAAGCCAGCCATTAAATTTATCAAAGTTGTTTTACCACAACCCGAGGGTCCAATTATTAAAAGGTTATCTTGATCTTTTAATGAGAGACTTTGTTTGTTAAGAATACTTAAATTAGAAATGGTATATTCAACATTTTTAACTTCAAAAAGCATATTAAAAATTAAAAAAAGGTATTATATTAAATTTAAATATTATAATCTAGATGCACTTATGTTCAAAGAGATATTAAAAAAAGCAATTGAATATTGTGAAAAAAAAAATTATAGACTTACAAATCCCAGACTCAAAGTTTTAGAAATAATAACTTGTAGTAAAAGACCTCTAAAAGCTTACGAAATATTAAAACTTTTAGGAGATGAGATTAGTAACCCAAAACCTCCCACAGTTTATCGTGCAATTGAATTTTGGAAAAATCATAATTTTATTCACCGAATTGAAAGCTTAAGTTCTTACGCGATTTGCACAGTCGGGCATTCTCACAATGGTAGTCAATATCTAATATGCAATTCATGTGGAAAAGTGATTGAAGCACATATTTGTGAATTACCTCTTGATTTGAAGAAAAGTGTTGAAAAAAATACGTTTCGATTATCTAGTTGGAACCTAGAAATAAATGGTATTTGCAATAGCTGTAATTAAAATACTAGCTAATTTAATCTTAAAAAATTGAAGCTGGAATAGTGTTTAACTGTTTCATGCTCTTAAATTTTAAGCATTTAGGAAAAAGATGAAATTTAGCGTTTAAAATAATTTCTATTTTTGTTCAAAAACAATATCTTAAATAAGAATTTATAAGTTATCCATAATTATAATACGAAATTTATCCTATATAAATTATCATACACGTTTTAGGAGGATATAGATGATTGATGGTGATACGCATGGATTTTAACTTCCACAATACCAGTTTAATTTATGACTCCTCCAGGATAAGCATTATTTTATGGTGGATTAGTAGTACTCCATAGTTCATTATTGGTGATGTTAGAGACATCCATGTTGTGGGTTGGTTTGGTTTTAACGCTGAAAGTGCATTAGCTGCTGATAAAAATGCTGGTTGGCTATGTCCGTATCCATTTATCATTTACCACAGCTACTCTTGTTTGAATGTATCTTGGTTGGATCAAAGCGGAAAAACCATCTTTAGTTAGTTCCGCAACTGGTTGTCTTGCCGGACTTGCTACAATAACTCCTGCTTCAAGTTATGTGGGACCAGGTGGAGCAATTATAATTTGTTTGTTATCAGAGTTACATGTTATTATTCTGGTTGGTGTTGTAAAATATTTTAAGATTGATGATACGTTGGATGTGTTGACCGTTTATGGAGTAGGGGGGTTGTTAGGAATTTTACTATTTGCTCCGCTAGTTTCTTATGCTTTTGGAGGATTAGGTCATTCTGAAAAAAGTATTTTTGGAGCAACTAAATATACAGTTAATCGTTTGTATTTAGGTATCATTGTGGTCTGATTTTTTTTCACATTTTATTCTAAAAATTTTAAAGGTTAAAATAGGAATTAGAATTTCTGAACAAAAAGGGGAGATTAGATCAGTCCAGTCACTAAGAAAGATCTTATTTGTGGAGAAAAAAGTGATTAAATTAAATTTTCTATTGTATTTTTGTCATTAATATTTTATTCGAGTTTTATGAAATTTATTACTTTTTGCTTATTACTATTTTTTTCAGTCTCTTATGCTGATGATAGAGACAATTTAGACGACATAAATTATATAATATTGTTAAAGTTGAACAGTGTTTAGATCAAGCTTATGATACAATTCCTGGTCATGCTAGAAAGCTAGAGTTTAAAATTGAGGGTGATGATCCTATCTATGAGTTCGATATCGAAACATCTAATGATGGATCAATATATAATGTAGAATGTAATGCTGAAGAAGGTTTAATTATAGAGGTTGAAAAAGAAGTTGGTCCCGATAATAAAATTTTTTCAAAAGCTGCAAAAGTATCTATTGATCAAGCAAGAAAGTTTGTTCTTGAAATTCATCCTGGTAACATAGTAAATGAGGAAAGAGAAATAGGTATGGATGGTTCGTTCACTTACGAATTTGACATTAATTCTATTGCAGGTTACGAAATTAAAGTTGATGTTGATGCAATTACTGGTGACATTGAAGAAGCTAGTTTTGAATTATATGAAATTGGTTTAGAAAAAGAAGAGTAAAATTAGCTATTTGACTCTATTACCCCTCAATGCAAAAAACAGACCTCCACAACATAACATCACATGAATATGATCATATAATATGATTTCTAACAAACTGTCGGGTTTACTTATTATTATAACTCCAAGTATAATTGCAACAATAATACTGCCAGAAAATCTGGTTAACAAATCACCAAACCATACCAAAAAACCAAATAATCTTAGTACTCCACCAAATAATAGACCAATTCCAGCTAACAACTCACTTACTATAACCATGATCCAAACCAATGGTGAAAGACCGTAGATCTCAGCAGCAGAAGAATTAAATGGTAGTTTATCCAATCCTTGTTGAATAAAAATTATTGCCAACGGAAACCTAATAAGCCAATTTGAACCGTTGAATTCAGGAAAGTTTGGAATGAATTTGTTTGATAAAAACTTAATCATATTATATATGTATTTAAGATATAATATTTATCAAATTTATTTTATGAACTAAGTATATTTATTTAATCAATAACATACTATTTGTGTAAACTTTTTTTTGAAGATGAATATAGTCAGTTAGTAGATTTTCTCTGAAATGAAAATAAAACTATTTATACAATAAATTATAATACCTATTATAAGATTATACTTAGTTTTTCTTTTCGTTGAACTACATTCGGTTTCACTACAGCAATCGTCACTGATACACTTTATTTTTTTATTATATATTTCAAATATAACCAATGAAAATAATATAATTGAAGTAATTGCGAAGAGATAATTTTCAAAACTTTCTAAAATCTCAGAATTAAAATTTAAAGAATTTAAAAAAAAAAGATTGGTGAATGAAGCATTTAAACTCAAAAAAATTGGTAAACCACAACAAACTAAGTGTGTAAAGCAACTCCCAACAAGAAAATAAGATGAATAGTATTTAAACACTTCTTTAATAAAATATTTTCGCAAAAAAGTTAAAACTTCTTCCTGGCAATTGGACTGAGTCTTTTTTCGATTCCAAATGACTTCTTCCTACTATATCTAAAATATTATTTACTGTAAACATTAAATTACCAGATAATTCCATATAAGAGAAATCTTTACTGATATCAAAATCAAGACGAGAATGTCCTCCAGTTCTAGTCTGATGCGGTCCGAGAAAACCTTTATCAAAATAATGAAAATAATTTAAATTAGAGACTAGACTATCTCCCAACATTTGAAAACCACCGCTAATTTTTGATTGCGGAACTCTTGTAATAGCCTTGTAAGTTGAGGTTTTGTAGCCCTTAATAAAATCAACCATTACATTTGTAAGAAAGTTAAAATCGTTTATGTTTGCAAAATTATAACTTCCAGACAATTCTAAACCAGTAAATAAAGCGTTATATTGTTCATGAATAACATTATTAAAGTCTTCACCCTCAACGGCAACTGTAGTTCCGTCTCTGTCTGCTGCAATAAAATCGTCAATATAATTGAAGTATGTCTCTATTTTCAATTTGTCTAATTCTTTTTTGTAAATATTACCCAAAGAAAAATTATATGAATTTTCTGTATTAAGAGAGGCCTCTCCATTTTCAAAGTTTTCTACCGCATGATGAGGACCATTTGCAAATAATTCAATAGGATTAGGAGCTCTTTGAGTAAAATCAAAACTTACAAAAGATGTATTATTTTCAATGAAATTCCTCTTGACTGATGAAGAAATTGATATTGGAAAATATCCTCTTTCATGACTAGAGTTTTTAAGGTTAACTGATTCAATTCGACCACCTAAATCTATATCAAAAGAATTGTAAGCGAACTTTTCCAATATAAATAATCCATAACTATTTGTTAGAGTTTTTGTTAAATGACTTGTTTCACTACCCTGAGCACCTTGTTCGAGATTTTGATAATGAAACCCAATTAATCCGCCTACATTGTAAGGAAGTACGGGGTTGTGATTTAATGAAGTTTTGATTTCATAAGTGTCATTGAAGAATTCGATATTATGATTATCAGCTAAAACTCTTTCGGCATGATTATATTCTGATATTGTGCCTTCAAGATTGAATTTTTCAATTAGCCCGTAATTAAGAGAAAGACCCGATTTAAAATTAAACGAATTTCTTGTTGGATTTATAGTAGTTCTATTTTCAACACCCTCTCCACCTGGAAGACTATATTCTGATTCTAATTTATCGAAAGAAAATCCAATGTAGTTATTACCATCATTATATGTTAATCCCAACCCGCCAGTTGCATTGAACTTTGCCGAATTACCTTGTTTTGAGGATGTGTTAGCCAAATCATAAGAACCTGAGCTCAAAAAACTTCCCATAGCTCTTACTGAAAAATTGTCTAAAGATTGATTACCTTTTAAAGCAGTTTTAAGCTCACCACCAGATGTGCTGTAACCAAAACTAGCTTCAACATTTTCTGAATATAATGGTTTATCAACAGAAATTAAAGGATTTATAATATTTACAACTCCAGCAAATGCGTTATTTCCATATAAAAGTGTAGCTGGTCCTTTTATTATTTCTATTTTATCAATTAACATTGGTTCATACCCAACAATATGATCGTCAGCAAACTCTGATACATCACTTAATGAGCTACTATTTTGTAAAATTTTAACCCTAGAATTAGACATCCCTCTTATTATTGGTCTAGAGGCATTTCCTAAACTTGTTGATGACATGCCAGGTAAATCTTTTAACATCCCTCCTATTGAATATTGCATTTTTTTTGTAACCTCTTGATTTTCAAATAATATATTACCTCTGTCACCTTCAAAATCAGAAGAAGGTTTAATTTTAGAAGTTACAAAAATATCAGGAGCAGAAAAAATTGGTTCTAAGTTATCAGCTCTAGAATTAGTTGTAAAAAAAAGAATTAATAAAAAAAATAGTATATTTTTCATTATGTATATTCCAAGGATGTAAGGGTAATTTTTGTGTTATATTATAACACTTATGTTTTTTATGCAACGTTAAGTTTCATAGACTGCAAAAAAGATTGATTATCAAGTTTCATTAATATAGATGAACCACTATTTAAAGCAGAAGTTGGAGTTCGATGAAGTATACCATTTCTACCACCTCGAAAAATAGCAATATCCCAATTATTAACAAATTTTAATGCTGATTGATCTTTGACTATTTCATTGTTAGGTCTATTTTGAAAAAAAGCATTTCTATTTGCAGCATAATTAGGTAAATATTCTGTTCCTTGTCCTAAATAAGTTAATAATAATCTATAAGGAACCATGTCAACATGAAAACGTTTGCATCCTCTTTTAGAACCGATCCAAAAACTTATCCTATCTTCTTTTTGAAACTCACAAAATAATTTACATATGCAAGACATATCTTGTATCCATTTTTCATAGAATGGATCACTTTTTATATTCTGTGGTAATTTTTCTTTTAAAAGTGTCTTTATATCTTTATTAGCGGAAGAATAATTTACAAATCCAGAAATTGAAGAAAGAAATTTTAACAGTTTTTTAAAAAAAAGATCTGATTCGTGAGGAACTCTTCTTTCAATTATTTTTAGATGTTCATTTTTATCCCTAAAACTTAACAATTCTTTTTTGTAATTAATTCTTTTAGAAATCATTTGCTTTATATTTTATTTGACGATTTTTCAAACCATTTAGGAAATGGATCTAATCCATCGATAGATAGTTTTGTATTACTGGAATAATTTTTATTTAAACAATAATCAAGTTCCCTTCGAATAAGTTGTTCATTCATTTGATTTTTTAGTCCAATAAATACAATTTCTTGTCTACGATCCCCAAACTCTTCATTCCAATACTTGTTCATATTTTTTTCAAAATCATTACTTTTTGGCCAATTTTCTTTAGGTATGCTTGCCCACCATTTCCCGATACCTTTATGACGAACAAAAGCTCCAGCTTGAGATACTTCACCGACAAAATTAGGACGACTTGAAATCCAAAAAAATCCTTTAGCTCTCAAAACACCGGGCCATTCTTGATTAAAAAAATTATGAATTTTTTTTGGATCAAATGGATCTCGTGCATAATATATAAAACTCTTTATACCATATTCTTCTGTTTCAGAGACATGATCATCATGATGGTAGAGTTCTTGTGCCCAGAGTGGATGTTCTTTTGCTTCTTCCAGATTAAATGATCCTGAGGCTATAACTTCCTCAATATTTATTTTAGAAAATATGGTTTTAATAATTTTTGCTTTTGCGTTGAGAGCTCGAATAATGCCTTCAATTATTTCTAAATCTTTGTTTGAAACTAAGTCAATTTTATTTAAAATAATAATATTAGAGAATTCAATTTGATCAACTAAAAGATCTACCAAAGTTCGTTCATCTTCATTTCCAATACTTTCTTTTCCATCTCTTAAAAAATCAGTCGAGCTGTAATTCTTAATTAAATTTGCAGCATCTACGACAGTTACCATTGTATCTAGTTTGGAAACATCGGATAGGCTTTTACCGTGACTGTCTCTAAAGTTAAAAGTAGCAGCGACAGGTAAAGGTTCAGATATTCCAGTGCTTTCAATAAGAAGATAATCAAATTTTTTTTCGAGGGCTAGTTCTCTTACCTGCATTAAAAGGTCTTCTCGTAGCGTGCAACAAATACAACCATTGCTCATTTCAATTAACTTTTCCTCAGTTTTTGAAAGGTTTCCACCTCCATTTTCAACCAAATTTGCATCAATATTAACCTCACTCATGTCATTTACGATTACAGCAACCTTTAACCCTTCGCGATTATTAATAATATGATTAAGTAGAGAGGTTTTTCCCGCACCAAGAAATCCTGACAATACTGTAACAGGAAGTTTTTTTTGATCTAAGTTCATTAATTTCCCAATATTAATGTTTGAAATGTTATACTATAACAGTTTGAGAAAATAAATAGATTTTTTAAATAATAAAAATTTTATTTATGATGAAGATGAAATATTGGTTTTCAATTTTTATCTATCTTTGATGTGATAAAGCAAAATTATATAGGTTTTAGTTTTTGTATAAAAAAGATTTTATTAAGAAAGTATTTTAAAATAAGAAAATATCTTCCTTAATTACTTTTAATAAATAAATGTTCTTTAAAGAGTCCTTTTTTTTTCTTTCCATTAAACATCGTTAAAATCCCTTCTCCATGATAAAGATCATTTAAAAATTCTCCAACATACATATCGCCATTAGAATAAGTTAAGGTTCCTTTCCCATTTTTAAAACCATTTTTAAATTCGCCGTTGTATTTATCACCATTTGAAAATTCTAAAATTCCTTTTCCGTGAATAACATCATATCGATATTCGCCTGAGTATTTGTTTCCATTTGAAAAAGTTGCAATGCCATATCCGTGAAATAAACCATTATCAAATTCACCATCATATTTATCACCATTAGAAAATTCAAATATTCCTTTTCCTGTTTGAACTCCATCTTTAAACTGTCCAGTGTATATGTTTCCGTTCATATAAAGGTATTTACCTTTACCGTTATATTTATAATCTTTGATCTCACCAACATATTTTTCTCCGTTTTTATGTATAATAACTCCATGACAATGCAATTTATATTGTTCATTACATTTTGGCAGGCCTAAACAATTTGACGAAACAAAAACAATTGAGAAGAAAAAATAAACTGAAATTAAATTTTTCATAAATTACTTGATAAGTATAGTAATAATTTACAATTAATTTTTTAAAATAGATACAAATAATATTTATTATTATGATTTTTTTTATTTTGCGTTTGAATTTAGAAAAATGGTAATAATTTTCAAGTTAATTAAAATTACAAATCATTTTTTACATTTTCATTATTTTTATTCATAAAGGTATATTTACTTTTTGCGATATATTTTTCAAAGATTGGTATAAAAAAGAGAGGAATAATTCCACCTAAAACAACCCCATAAATCATACTTCTAAGATGAGGATCAAGATAACAAGCAATAATATCTGCAACTATATGTGATAATGCTGCACCAAAAATACCAGCTACATAACCGTTTGACAATATTTTAGAAGCCTATTGATACTAAAACAAGTGTAATATCCTAGGATCATTATGGCCACATGAATGAAACCAAATATTAAACCTTTAAAGTTTCCAGTAGTTTTATCGAAAATATTTTCTAAAATTAAATCCAACTTAAACCAAAACCCTTTGAAGTTAGAATTACAGATGTTATATTGTAACAATAAATTTTAATTTAACGTTTGGAATATATTCTTCAACCTCTTTATTTTTTATTTTTACCTAAACCATATTATTTTAAAAGTCTTTAAATATGAAAAACAAAAAAAGTCCCTGTGTCAGTATTTGTAAATTTGTAGGTAAAAATAATTGGTGTATTGGTTGTGGGAGAACACTCGAAGAATGTAAAGAATGGAAAAAAATGAAACCTTTTGCTAGAAATCGTTTGAACAAAGAATTAGAAAAACGAATGATATTAATAAATGAATATTCTTGAAATTTTAAAAATATCAAACAAATTCTATTATTCAATTAGTTTAATAAGGAAAAAAGTATGAATGATGCATTAAAAAAAGTTCCTGTAACTATTCTCACTGGTTTTCTAGGCTCAGGTAAAACTACACTACTTAATCGTATCCTCAGTGAACAGCATGGAAAGCGTATAGCTGTTATTGAAAATGAATATGGTGAGGTTGGGATAGATCAAGCCTTGGTAATAAATGCAGAAGAAGAAATATTTGAAATGGCTAATGGTTGTATTTGTTGTACAGTAAGAGGCGATTTAATCCGAGTACTCAACAATTTGATGAAGCGACGAGATAAATTTGATTATGTTTTGGTTGAAACAACTGGTCTTGCAGATCCTGGTCCTGTGGCACAGACTTTTTTTATGGATGATGAGGTTAGTTCGGAGTTTTCTCTTGATGGAATTATTACACTAGTTGATACATTTCACATAAACCAACAACTTGGTCGAAGTGATGAAAGTACTGAACAAATTGCATTCGCAGATGTAATAATTCTCAATAAAACTGATCTCATCAATGATCAAGAATTAGATAACCTTGAGGGGCGTCTTCGTAAAATGAATAAAATGGCTAAATTTATTCGATGTGAGATGGCTAATGTTCCTGTGAAGTCTGTTCTAAGTCAAAGTGCATTTAATTTAGATCAAGCTCTTGAGCGTCGTCCAACTTTTCTTGAACCAGAATATCCATTTGAATGGACTGGTGTTTATTTTACTAAACCAGGTCGTTACAAAATTAATTTTTCTGAAGGTCCTGATCCAACAATGTCTCTTGTTGTTGAGGACAATATGGGAAAAACCGACATGGATTTAAGAAGCTCTGCTGAAAAATGTGTAAGACTTTATGCGGAGGAAGCAAAATTTATTCAACCAGGCGAGATTATACCTAAAGGGCAACATGTTATCTTAAATTTAGAATCATCTGGTCGTAAGTCCTTTTTTATAGAAGTTGAAAATGAAACAAATATCGGTCTTTTTGCTCAACACACAGCTGAAGAGTTCGACATTAAGTTAATAAAATCGGATAATAACGATGAAATATCTCATGAAATTGAAAGAACATGGGTTGCACAACATGAACACGATGATGAAGTAGGGTCTATTTCAATTGAAATGGATGGTGATTTAGATGAAAAAAAACTCAATGCTTGGATTTCAAAACTACTCAGGGAAAAAGGAGTTGATATTTTTCGAATGAAGGGGTTTTTGAGTATAGCAGGCGTTCCAGATCGGTTCGTTTTCCAAGGAGTTCATATGCTTTTTAGTGGCAAACCAGATCGTCCTTGGGGAAAATTACCCAGACGCAATCAATTAGTTTTTATTGGTCGTAATCTTGATGAGGATGACATGAGAAAAAGCTTTGAAGACTGTTTATTGTGACTTCAAAGTCAAAGAAAGTCTTAAAGAGTAAATGGAATTTCTCAGTAGATGATTGCGCAATATCAGGTGGATGGAGTTATGATGGCGAATATCTAATTATAACTGATGCTATTGGAGGAGTTTACGTTTTTAATGGTGATTCTGGAAAAGTTATTTGGTTAAAAAAACAAGCTCATGATGGCGGAATACTATCAACTGCCGTTCATCCTATAAACAAAAAATTTGCAACTGGTGGCCAAGATGGAAAAATTTTCATCTGGAACATTAATAAAAATTTAATTGAAAAAGTTATTGACCTTGGAAGTGGTTGGATAGAAAATCTGTCTTGGTCTCAGGACGGGAAGTTTCTTGCTGCGTCATGTTCGCGTTACCTTTATATTTATAATGAGATTGGTGAACAGGTATGGCGTTCAGATGAACACATAAGTACGGTGAGTAAAATTGCGTGGTCTGCTAACAATGAAATCGCTACTTCTTGTTATGGTAGAGTTTCTTTTTTTGATGGCATTACAGGAAAATTGAGTCAGAAACTCGAATGGAGAGGTTCATTAGTATCGATGGTACTTAGCCCTGATGGAGACATAGTAGCATGTGGAAGTCAAGATAATACTGTACATTTTTGGCGTCGATCCACTGCAAAAGATTCAATGATGTCTGGTTACCCACAAAAACCATCTTCTTTAGCTTTTGATGCAACGGGAACTTTTTTGGCTACTGGAGGAAGTGAGCATGTAATTATATGGAGTTTTAAAGGAGATGGTCCAGAAGGAACGTCTCCTTTAACGTTAAAACTTCACAAGGATCCAATTACTTCACTTGCTTTTTCTAACAAAGGTATGAATTTAGCTTCAGCTTCAAAAGATGGGATGGTTGTACTATGGGTGTTAAGAAATGATAATAAAGAAAGTGGGTTAAGTGAGACTAATGTTGGAGATTCCGTTGCAAATTTATATTGGAACCCAGATGATAGTTCACTTGCCGCGCTTGATAGACAAGGTGGAGTAACAGTTTGGAACGTAAAATAAATAACTACTGATGGCCAATTATGATATTCATTTCAAAAAGTGGTGATAACTATTAAAGCAAATTACAGTTTTTAAGACTTGAAAATTCAAGAATAGTTATTTAATAATATAATATAATGAATACGAACGCTTTTATTTTGACATTTTTGCTAATATTTTTGTCCGCTAATACGGTGAAAGGTCATATTTTTTTAATTTGTCCAAATCAAAATTATTCAAAGAAAATAGAGAAAAGTATAAACCTTGACACTCCCTGTCATGAGACAAACACAAAAAAAAACAACCATTATCCCTGCTTAAAGTGTGACTGTAATTTAAATCAACAAGTAGTAATCAATTCTGTTGAATTATTTCAAAGTTTAACTTTAAGTTATATTTTTGGTGAACTAATTCTTGGGACATATTCTTATCCATATTACAAAATAATTCCACCTCCCAAAGTTTTCTTTAAAAATTATGGTTAAAAGTTTGCGAACTTTTATCTCTAACAGTTAATTATGGAGAAAATTTTGAAAAAATATTTTTTACTTTACTTTTGTTTAGTAATTTTAATTTTATACGAAAAAGTAAATGCAAGACCAATATCTTATCCAGGTGGATGGACTATAATGCAAATGAATGATTTTAAAAGACATAGCATCCATATTCATTTAACTCCATCTATTAATTATTCTTTGGGTTACAGAGGAGAATATTGGAGAAAAAAAAAATGGCAATCTCATAATGTTCAATTAAATTATTTAATTAAACGTTATAATTTTGATAAATCTCAAGCCAATATCTATTTCAAAAATGGAGTAGGTTCTGCAATTAGTAGCTTTGAGAAATTTGACAATAAAACTGTGCCAAATTTTTTTTCTGGTATTTCCGTTGATTGGGAGGATAGAAGATTTTTTACTAGTTATGAAAATAAAATTAACTTTAATCCTATAATTAACAGTTTTTTTTTACAAAAAGCACGCATTGGATTAGCCCCATATATTGGTAGATATGGTGAATTACATACATGGCTAATGTTTCAAGTTGAACATATGCCTCAAGATAAAAATAAATTGGTGTATACGCCTATGTTGAGAATGTTTAAAGGAGACTATCTAGTTGAAGCGGGCTTAAGTATCGAACGACAATTTATGTTTAATTTTATTAATAGATTTTAAGGATTTTAAAATGAATTTTTTATTTATTATTATTTTATTTATAACAATTAATACTCACGAAATTAAATCAGAAGAAAAATTAAAAGGTGAAACTTTAAATATTTCTGTTAAAGGACTAGTATGCGATTTCTGCGCTAGATCAATTGAAAAATTATTTGGCAAAGAAGCTTCGGTATCAGACATTGATGTAAACTTAGAAAAGATGTTGATTACAATTAATTTGAAAAAAGATAAAGAATTAAACGATAAAAAAATCAGAAAATTAATTATGGATTCTGGTTATGATGTTAAAGAGATAAATCGTGAAAATTAGCAAGGTTAGACAACTAATTGCACCATCTTTAAGTCTATTTTTTAGTGCAAGCACCTTAATTTGCTGTGCTCTACCCTCTTTGTTTGTAACCATCGGAATGGGAGCAGCTTTGATAAGTATGGTCTCTATATTTCCATGGATAATAGTTATAACTCAATATAAAATATTGATTTTTACTATCGCTGGTTTTTTGTTAATAATTTCAGGTTTTTTATTTTGGTACGGCAGAAAAAACGTATGTCCCTCAGATAAAAAAGAAGCAGAACTGTGTACAAAGTTAAGAAAAAGTAACTTCGTTATGATAATAATATCTTCAATTATTTATTCTATAGGCTTCTTCTTTGCCTTTCTTGCGTCAAGTTTATTTCAGTAAATATGTGAAAAAGTAAAAAAACTCTGAACGAGAAAACAATGTTATATTAAGACAAAAAAAAACCTGACTAATCAGCCAGGTTTCTAGAAATTACAGAGATAATATATTACTTCTCAGCGCAAGCGTAAGAATTAATTTCAAGACCTACAGAAATTTCTGAAATCGTTGGTTTAGTCCAAGCCATTTTTTTTTCCTTATTAGAGTTAATATTAATCCTAAACATACATTATTTTACTTAACAAACCCTGAGTTATGTATTCATCATATATTAATGTTAGGTTATAGTTGTGTAATTAGATTTTTTTGATGAATTTTTTTAAAATTTAAACATAATCAGAGATTTTATATAAAGTAATTTTGAGTGATATTTAGTTGAAAAATAATTAAGCAAATCATTTTTCGAACACTAAAATTGCTTAACAAGTTAGATGATCGAATTATTTTTTTAAAATTTATTCTCCAAAAATTATTTTTTCCTTGCTTATTTTGATTTCACATGAACTAAGTTTATTTTAATAGTATATATAATGGAAAATTTTTATAGTTTAGGAATTTCAAAAGAAATTCTTTTTAACCTTAAATCATTAAAGTTTTTAAAACCTACCCCTGTTCAACAACAATCAATCCAACCGGGTTTTGAAGGTAAGGATATTCTTGCGATCGCAAATACTGGAACCGGCAAAACAGCAGCATTTGGTATCCCAATTATCGAAAGACTTCATAAAAATAAATCTTTGTCTGCAATTATTCTTACTCCGACAAGAGAATTAGCCGTCCAAGTCGGCAAACATTTAAAAGACTTGATGGGAAAAAATATAAAAATTAAATCCGCAGTTTTAATTGGTGGAGATTCCATTAAAAAACAAATTGAAATAATTAAACAAAATCCCAGAATATTTATAGGTACGCCAGGAAGAATAAATGATCATATTTCAAGAAAAACCTTAAACCTTAAGAATATAAATATACTAGTACTCGATGAGACTGATAGAATGTTAGACTTAGGTTTTATTGAGCAAATACAAAAAATATTATCCACTTTACCTAAAAAAAAACAAACTCTTCTTTTTACAGCCACCTTACCAAAAAATATAAAAAGTCTTTCAGACAGATATTTATTCAAACCAGTAAAAATATCATTAGAAACAAAAGAAAATATACTTAAGAATATTGAACATAATATTATTAATATCAAACAAGCAAATAAATATGAAACATTGTTAGAAGAGCTTTATACCAGAAAAGGAAGTATTTTAGTTTTTATGAAAACAAAACATAGCTCTAAAAAGATCCATTTAAAACTTCAAAAAGAGGGTTTATCCGTAAATGCAATCCATGGTAACGTTAGACAAAGTAAACGTTTAAATATTTTAAATAAATTTAGAAACCAAAAGTTCACAATTTTAGTTGCGACTGATGTCGCTGCCAGAGGACTGGATATTCCTCATATCGAGCATGTCATAAATTATGATCTTCCTCAGAGAATAGAGGATTATATTCACAGAATTGGAAGAACAGCGAGAGCAGGTAACAAAGGTTCAGCGCTAAGTTTTATTTCTGAAAATGACCAAAATACTTGGAAAAATATATGTAAACTTATAACACCTGATAATAAACAAATTCGTAATCTAAAAAGTTTGAAAAAAAAATCTTTTAAATCAAATTCTGGAAACTTTAAAATTAAAAAAAAAAAGAATAACAATTCTAGGAATTTTAAAGAGAATTTTTTTAAATCAAATAATAAAAATTTATCAGGCAAAAAAAATAACAATGCAAGAGTTTTTCATGAAGCTTTATTTAAATCAGAAATAGAAGACTCAATGAAAAAAAAAAAGAATAATAATTCTAGAAATTTTAAACGAAAGTTTTCTAGAACAAAAAAAGAAGACGTTACGACTAAAAAAACAAAGAACAGTTCTAAAAATTTAAAAAGGAATTTGTCGAAATCAAAAATTGAAGATACAACAAGTCCAAAAAAAAAGAATAATATACCCAAGAACGCTAGAAGAAGATTTATTAAAAAAAAGTAAAAGTTTATTATTAATGGCTTAGGAAATTTTCGTTATCACAACAATCTGCATGAGTTGATCTTCCATCTAATCTTAGTGTTAAATAGATTTTTTTAAAGTATCTTCAATCTGATTAAAATTATTTTTTGTATGCAATTAAAGGGAAATTGAATGCCTTCAACCTAAGACATATAAAAGAAAGCAAGGCATTTTGTAAGGTTTTCAACTTTAGAGCGACTAATTTCATAAGGTTCTGGATTGTTAATATCAAACTTTCTTCTATGCTTTGTAATGATTTTCTCTATCTTAAATATATATACATTTAATGTATTTAATTAGATTTAAAAATTGATTAGATTAAACATTTTGCAGTATCATTTAAAAATATTAATATAATTAAAGGGATATTATACGAATGATTATATATAGATATTTTTAACATATTTATATATTTTTAATTAATATAGACTTGCAAATATTAGATTTTTGATTCTGATAATATGAGATTACTTTACGTCAAATTATGTAAATTATCGATTTTGGTGATGATTACATTCCTCTCTTCTTGTTCTAGTACAAAATTAATTTATACATTGGCGGGAGAATTTATTGAAGATGAAATTTCTTACTTCTTTAAACTTGAAAAAGAAGAGGAGGTTTTTTTGAAGAAGAAAGTATCGGAAATTGTTGCTTGGCATCGTAAATCTATGCTACCTAGCTACGGAATTTTCCTTAATGATATGGCAGATAAGTTGGAAATTGGAGAAAACTATGAAGATGATATTAGTTATGTATTGACTAATGGAAAGTATTTAATCGAACAAACTGTAACTGGTTTAATACCTTTTGTTTCAGAATTTCTTGTTAGATATAACAGTTTGGAGGCAATTAGTTTTATGGAAAAAAAAATGGAAATACGACAAAAAGAGCGTTTAGAAGAACTTGAGAAACCCCATAAGGAACGTTACGAAAACCGAATGAAAAAGTTGACATTAAATTTTGAGAGATTTTTTGGCGACCTTACTAATGCACAAGTGTCTCTCATAAATGCGCATACAAGTTCCACTTTAGGTGAGGCTAAAACTCGGTTTTATAATAGAACAATGCGTCAAAAGGCCTTCGTTAAATTTCTTCGAACTCAGCCAAATAAGAAAGAACTCATTTTTTTTTTAAATAAGCTTCTAATAAGCGGTCATTTAATTGTTAATCCATCATATAAGGAATTTTCAGAGATTTCTCTTTATCGTTTTAAGACGTTGTTGGTAAATATGTTATCGATCTCTTCGATAGTGCAAAGAGATATAATTATAAAAAAACTAAGAGACTATGCAGATGATTTTAAAACTGTTTCTGAATGAGTATTAATCCCTGGTAAAAATTTATTTTTTTATTAAATCAATATCATGTTATTTTTAATTTTTTTTTTTTATATTAACTCTGGTTCCTATTATGTGG
>MDTB01012035.1_pt1 | contig 28260 bp, 30 predicted proteins | sample 811161 | NCBI WGS metagenome assembly MDTB01 (sample SAMN05326650, study PRJNA326480) | marine metagenome | isolation source: seawater | place: Mediterranean Sea | collected 2009
ACAATAAAAATGTCTAAGATTAAAAATATTACTGCACGACAGATTTTAGACTCAAGAGGAAACCCAACTGTTGAAGTAGATGTAGAAACTCAATTAGGTTTTTTTGGTAGAGCTGCTGCTCCTTCTGGAGCTTCAACTGGAGTTTATGAAGCATTAGAATTAAGAGATAGTGAGTCATATTTTCATGGAAAAAGTGTTTTGAATGCAGTCAAAAATGTAAATACCATCTTAAGAAATACTTTAGTTGGCTATTCTGTTGAATTGCAAGAAGAAATAGATATGAAAATGATTGATATAGATGGAACAGAAAATAAATCTTTACTTGGTGCAAATGCAATTTTACCAGTTTCTTTAGCTGTTGCTAAGGCAGCTGCGCACGAGAAAAAAATGTATTTATATGAGTATTTGTCAAATGGTGAATATGTTTTACCTGTTCCTATGATGAATATTCTAAATGGAGGAGTGCATGCTGATAATCAAATAGATATTCAGGAATTTATGATTGTCCCAGTATCTGCTAGTTCCTTTTCTGATGCGCTAAGAATTGGAGTTGAAATCTTTCATTCTTTAAGGGATATTTTGAAAGCTAATAATTTATCAACAAATGTTGGTGATGAAGGAGGTTTTGCACCTAATTTAATGTCTAATGAGCATGCAATAGAGATTGTATTAAACTCAATTGAAAAAGCTGGTTACAATGTTGGTTCTGATGTTTCAATTGCACTTGATGCTGCTGCATCAGAATTCTACAATAAAACTAAACAAAAGTATTGTTTAAATAAATCTTCAAAATTTTCTCAAGAGTTAACATCCTTAGAAATGGTTGATTTTTGGGTTGATTTAGTTGATAAATATCCAATTATTTCTATAGAAGATGCTTTACACGAAGATGATTGGAGTGGTTGGTCTAAGCTGACAAAAAAAATTGGGAGTAAAATTCAATTAGTTGGTGACGATTTATTTGTCACTAATTCAAATAGATTAGATATTGGTATTCAAAATAAAGCAGCAAATTCTATTCTAATAAAACTTAATCAAATAGGAACTTTAACAGAAACTTTATCTACAATAAATATGGCTAGATTAAATAATTTTAATACTATTATTAGCCATAGGTCAGGTGAAACAGAAGATGTTACAATTGCTGATTTAGCAGTTGCATGTTGTGCAGGACAAATTAAAACAGGTTCTTTATGTAGATCTGATAGAGTTGCAAAGTATAATCAATTATTGCGTATAGAAGAAAAATTAGGCCGCAAGGCTACATATAACGGATTCCCAAGTATAAAAAATTAGATATGAAAAGTTTAAAAGAAAAATTCGAAGAACAAATTAATCAATCAAGAAGTAGAGTTAAAAATTTAGTTGCTGAATATGGTGATAAAATTGTCGGTGAAATTAGTTTAAGACAAATTTATTCAGGTATGCGTGGTATGTTAAGTATGGTCACAGAAACATCTAAATTAGATCCTAACGAAGGAATAAGATTTAGAGGTTATTCCTTGCCTGAAATTCAAGATGTTTTACCTAGAGCAAAAGGTTCTAATCAACCATTGCCTGAGGGTATGTTCTATTTAATGCTTATAGGGTCTTTACCAGACGATAACGATGTTAAAAATATAAGTACTGAACTAGAAAGTAGGTCTAATGTTCCGGATTATGTTTTTAATGTGATTAATGATTTACCAAAAGACATGCATCCTATGACTCAATTTTCTATTGCAATTTTAAGCCTTAAAAATGAGAGTCAGTTTACAGTTGCATATAAAAAAGGCATCTCAAAGCAAAGATATTGGGAGCCTACATTTGAAGATGCATTGAATTTAATAGCCAAATTACCTAGGATTGCAGCACATATTTATAGAAGAAACTATCACAATGAAGAATATATAGAACCTTTAAAAGGTGCAGACTGGTCACAAAATTTCGCCCACATGCTTGGGTTTTCAGATGCAGAATTCACTGACTTAATTAGACTTTATATGACTATTCATTCCGATCATGAAGGTGGAAATGTTTCTGCACATACTGCTCATCTTGTTGGTTCTGCTTTAAGTGATGCATATCTATCTTTTTCGGCTGGAATGAATGGCTTGGCAGGACCTTTGCATGGCTTAGCCAATCAGGAAGTTGTACGTTGGTTGTTAACTATGCAAGAATCTCTTGGAGGTGGTTTGCCTTCTAGGGATGAAATTGCTAACTATGTACAAGATTCATTAAATAATGGTAAAGTAATTCCAGGCTTTGGACATGCTGTTTTAAGAAAGACAGACCCAAGATATACTGCACAAAGAGAATTTGCACTTAAATATTTAGCTGATGATGAATTATTTCTTTTAGTAAGTAGAGTTTATGAAGTTGTTCCACCAATTTTAGAAGCTACTGGTAAAGTAAAAAATCCATGGCCAAATGTAGATGCTCACTCTGGTATATTGTTGTTAAAATATGGTATGAAAGAATATGATTTTTTCACTGTCTTATTTGGTGTCTCTAGATCTCTGGGTATAATGTCTCAGTTAATTTGGAGTAGAGCCTTAGGTATGCCAATTGAAAGACCTGGTTCAACCACTACAGATATAATGATTAAGAAGTTTTCAAATTAATTAATGTTTGTCTATTTTGTTCATATAAAATAATACCTGCTGCAACTGATGCATTAAGAGACGTTGTTTTACCAAAAACAGGTATTTTTCCTATTTCATCGCAAAGAGATATTATTTTGGTAGATATTCCATTTTTTTCAGATCCAATAACTATGATTGATGGTTTTTGAAAATTAATATCATATATATTTTTTTCACTTTTTTCAGTACACGCAATTACTGATAGTCCACTATTCTTAGCAAGAATAATTGTTTTTTCTAGATTATTAGATCTACATATATTAATATTATTAATTGCACCAGAAGATGCTTTTATAGCGATTTCATTAATTTGTGCAGATTCTTTATTTGGAATTATAATTCCATGTGCTCCCATAGTTTCAGCACTTCTACAAATTGACCCAAAATTTCTTACATCTGTTATCCGATCTAGTAATAAGAATAGTGGGAATTCTCCTTTTTCAAATGTTGCATTTAAAAGGTTTTCAAAGTGTTGATATTTTATATGAGATGTTATTGCGATTACCCCTTGATGTATTTTTTTTGTTAGCCTATTTAATTTATGTTTTGGCACTCTTTTTAGAGCAATTCCATGTTCTTTAGAGTGTTTTGTAATCTCGTCACACCAATTTGATTTAATATCTTTCTGTAAAAAGATTGTATCAATCTCTTTATCTGAATTCAATAATTCTAGTACTGGTCTAATCCCGTAGACATTTAATTGTTTCAACATAGTTATTTAATTATTATTTAAATATAATCATATATCTTTATATTAAAATTATTACATTTGAGAATTAAATGTTTTGTATTATGTTTCAAAAAATAACACTTTTGTTTTTATTATTTATTTGTTTTTTAACTCAATCATGTTACACAATTGGTTATCCCACCCCCTGTCCTGGTTTGGTAGAAAATGTGAATGATGTTAGCGATGAATTGTCTTTAGATATAACAGATTAGTCTAGTTGTTATTATAATAGGTTATATAAATAGTGGACAAAAATATTATTCATAATTCAAAGGAGTGGACCAAAATTGATATCGATTTATCTAAAAAGCCACTTGGTACTAATTTATCCAAATCTAAAAAAAATAAGAAGCCAGATTGGTTAAGAGTGAAGCTTCCCTCAGGAAAAGAATTTTCTAATTTAAGAAAGATCGTAGACAAACATAAACTTCATACTATATGTGAAAGTGGTAATTGTCCGAATATGGGTGAATGTTGGGGTGCAGGAACAGCTACCTTTATGATTTTAGGTAATATATGTACTCGCTCTTGTGGCTTTTGTGCTGTTGCCACTGGCAGACCTAAAATAGTGGATTGGTCAGAAGCAGAAAAGGTAGCAAGATCAGTTCAATTAATGAATGTCAAACATTGTGTTATAACTTCTGTCGATAGAGATGATTTAGAAGATGGGGGGGTGTCTATGTGGGTTTCAACAATAAATGCTGTAAGAAGGTTGTCTCCTCAAACAACTTTAGAAACATTAATCCCAGATTTTAAAGGTGAATCTGATTTAATTAAAAAGCTTGCAGTCTCTCAACCAGAGATTGTTTCGCATAATATGGAAACTGTAGAGCGGTTAACTCCTAAAGTCCGCATTCAAGCAAAATATATTCGTAGTTTATTTGTTTTAGAACGTTTAAAATATTTTGGTGTTTTAAGAACAAAATCTGGTATTATGTTGGGACTATCAGAAACATATGATGAGGTTTTAAAAACTATGAAAGACTTAAGAAGTGTTGGAGTTGATATTTTAACTTTAGGTCAGTATTTACAACCCACAAATAAGCATCTACCTGTGTATCGTTTTATAAGTCCAGACGAATTTGATGATTATAAGAAAAAGGGATTGGAAATGGGTTTTAGGTATGTTGAGTCTGGACCATTAGTTAGGTCCTCATATCACGCCGAAAAACATTTATTTTAAAAAACATGAAAAAAATTGCCATAAATGGTTTTGGAAGGATTGGAAGGGTTCTTTGTAGAATACTATCTGAATATTCAGATTATCAAGTTGTTGCTATTAATGATTTAGCTGGGCCTAAAGTATTAAGTCATTTGTTAAAATATGATTCGATTCATGGAAGATTTCAAGGTAGTATTACTTATAGTAATAATTCTATTTTTATTAATAATCATGAGATTATAGTGCTAAATCAATCTCAAATCAATCATTTGCCTTGGAAAAATATGGAAATAGATGTGGTTTTTGAGTGTACTGGTAGGTTTAAAACTTTAGAAGAAAATATGCTTCATATTAATGCAGGTGCAAAAAAAGTACTGATGTCTTGCCCCTCATTAAATACAGATATTCCTATGGTAGTATTGGGTGTTAATGATGAAGTGATTAATCTAAATGATAGTGTTATTTCTAATGCATCTTGTACTACAAACTGTGCGGCACCAATGATTAAAATCTTGGATGACGCTTTAAGCTTAGAAAGTGGCTATATAACAACTGTACACTCTTATACTTCTGATCAAAATTTACATGATGGTATTCACAATGATTTAAGAAGGGCTAGATCTGCATCCTCCTCAATTATACCAACAACTACAGGAGCAGCAAAGGCATTGTCAAGAATTTTTCCTGATTTAGAACTAAGTGGGTGTGGTATTCGTGTACCTGTTTCAAATTGTTCTTTGACTGATATTACTTGTCTTGTCAAAAAAAAAACAGATATAAATCAGGTAAATAACCTTTTTAAATCATTAGGACAATCTTCCTTTAAAGATATCATTTTTTATAATGAAGATCCTATAGTTTCTATTGATGTTAAGTCTAGTTCTTATTCATGTATATTTGATTCTAAATTAACTTATGTGACTGGTAATATGGTTAAGGTGGTAGGCTGGTATGATAATGAATTTGGATATTGTTCTAGATTAGTTGATTTATTAAAAAAGGTTATTTAGTTACATGATCGATTAAATAAAAACTTTCTTTCCCTTTGCTTTGGTATAAGGGCATTAATAAATATCCTGATTTCGGAGATGTAACAATCCCTCTTTTGTCATGTCCTATTGTTTCACCTTTTTTTATATATTGAAAATTCAACATATGAGGGTTCATGAAAAATTCATCTTCATATTGAATTTTATGAATATATTTAACGGCATAATCTCCTTTAATCTTTTGCGCAAATTCCGCCATTTTATCCGCATTTTTTTAATGCATTTTTTTTTAATTCGAGGGGCTCTATATTTAGTTCCATATTAAATTTTGCAATTTCAGTTACAAAACCACTTTTATATAATTTTTTTACTATTTTTTCATTAATAGGATTTGCATGAAAATTTTCGTCAATTAAACAAAATTCTTGTTCTGCTCCAATTCTTTCATGATCTTCAAGAATGTTTTTAGCAATTAATTGTTCTAATAAATTAATATCTTCTGTTAGTTGGTTTATGAAGTTAGATGAATCTTGATTCTTATTAGAAATTGCCATAGTTTAAATTTATAAAAACTTTATTTATTGCTAAGAGTATTTATTAGACTATAATTGATCATTTCTTGAATTTTTTTACCTTCAAATGAGCAATTAAGATAGTTATAGCTATTTTCTTTTAAATGTAGAATATACAAACCTCTAACTTTAGTATTATAAAAATTTTCAAGAATATATCTATACATTGATAGTTGAAGTTGATATTTGTTAAAGCTACAGTCTTCAATCATTAAGGTTGGGTTTTTGATACCATTTTTAAAACCACTTTGTTTAATTTTTTGATTTGTCTTCCAGTCTATTAATGAGATCTCATTTTTTGGTTTATTGTAAATCATTAAGTCAATTGTTCCTGCTAATTTTAATTGCTTTGAAAATACCCGAACTTCAGGAAATATAAGGTTGTTTTTATAAATATTACAATTTTTCAAGAATTTAATAGCTTGTTGAGATTTTAAATCTAACTTGTTTGAAGTTGATGTGTCAATTATTTTTTTATGATTATTTGCTTCATGTATAAATGTTTCAATTTCTTTATGAACTACTGTTCCTCTGTTTCTTCTTTTTTCCCACTCCCTAAGTATGTCATTGACACTTTTGCCCTTATATTTGTGATGTTTGGTCAATTTAAGTGCAATTTTATTTTCATCGAATGGTTGAAAAAAACTACCTATAAACTCAGTTACACTGGAGAAACTTATATCAGAGTTTTCAAGTGTATATGTATGAGTTTCTTCATTCAAGGAAATAAGTTTGTGCTGATCTATAATTGAGTCATACATTATTTTTAACTTTTGATTTGCATATTATATGTTTGACAATATAAAAAATATATACATAATAATCCTTTGGCTTTTTAATTGTTTTATTCTGTTAGGTCAAGTTGACTCTATACAATATAACAGCATGAAATATCCTAATAGTATTTTGTTAGATGAAATTAAATTAAATGAAAAAATAAAAAAAAATTTTTCGTTAATGGATTATAAAAGATTAGAATATAGAGTTTTAAAGGTTTACCCTTATGTCGATTCTATTTCTCATATATTAAGTAATATAGATGTAGGATTAAACCATTTGACCAGAAAAAGATTGTATAAACGCTACACTAGAAAATATCAAAAAAAAATAATGAATCAATTTAGTGCTAAGATTTCTAATTTAACACGTAAAGAAGGTGTAATACTTACAAAATTAATTTTTAGAGAGTTTGATGTCACTGCATATGAGATGATAGTTTCTTATAGAGGGGGGGTCAATGCTTTTTTTTGGAATAAGTTAGCAAGACTATATGACGGTAATTTAAAGTTAAAATATAATCCCAGTTTAGACTTAGAAGATTTTTTTATTGAGCAAATAATTGAAAAAAATTTTAAAGAATAATTTTAATTATTTAAATCGATCAGAAACTGTTTTATTCTTTATGCCTTGAGAATAATCATAAAATCCTTTTTTGCTTTTTACACCTAATTCGTTGTTTTTAACTAATGTTTTTAATAAAGAAGTAGGGCTATATTTTCGATCTTTAAGGCCTTCATGAAGTACTTCTAGGATTGATAAACAGACATCTAGTCCAATAAAATCAGCCAGTTGAAGAGGTCCCATAGGGTGAGACATACCTAAAATCATTACTGTATCAATTTCTTTCACTCCTGAAACTCCTTCTTGTAGAGTTTGAATCGCTTCATTAATCATAGGTAATAGTATTCTATTTGCAACAAAACCAGGAGAATCATTAACTAGCACGGGTTTTTTATTTAATTGTCTGGATAGTTCCATAATTTGTGATACAGTCTGTTGGCTTGTGTTGTTGCTTTTAATTACTTCTACTAATTTCATAATAGGTACGGGGTTCATAAAGTGCATGCCAATTACTTTTTCTTCTCGATTTGTTGACCTACCTATTTCACCAATTGAGATAGATGATGTATTACTTGCCAGAATTGTTTTAGAATCACATATCTCATCCAATTTTTGAAAAATATCTAGTTTAATTTTTTTTGATTCTGTAGCAGCTTCGATGACCAGGTCGCTATTTTTTACTGCTTGATCTAATTTCGTATTGAACTCAATTCGTTTTAGAATGTCGTTTTTATCTGTATTTGTTATTTTGTTTTTTTGAATCATTCTATCCAGATTTTTTTGAATAGTGTTTTTTGCTTTATTTAGATTTTCCAGAGAAATGTCTACTAAATTGACATCAAAGCCATATTGAGCAAAACAATGTGCTATACCATTACCCATTGTTCCTGAACCAATTACAGATACTTTTTTCATAATTAATTTATTGATTTGTAAAAATAGTATTTTATTTCCCTCTACCTTGTATAATAATAAATATTGTTAGGATGAATACTTTAAAGTCACTTATAAGTGACAGATTTTCTAAATAAATGATGTCAAATTTCAGTCTCTCTATCATCTCATCGACGTTTTCTGCATAACCAAATTTCACCATTCCCCAAGATGTTATTCCAGGTCTTACTTTGTATATTAGTTGATAATGAGGTGCTTTTTCTAAAATTTGTTTTGCAAAAAATAGTCTTTCAGGCCTTGGTCCAATAATTGACATTTCTCCTATAAACACATTATAAAATTGAGGTAATTCATCAAGTCTATATTTTCTCATAATTTTACCCCAATTTGTTATTCTTGAATCATTTTTACTTGCTAATAATGGTGTGTTTTTTTCTGCATTCATTTTCATTGAACGAAATTTAATAATATTAAATGTCTTTGATTTTATGCCCAATCTTTCTTGATGATAAAATACAGGTCCTTTAGATGATAATTTAACCCCAGCTGCAATTAATAATAATAATGGAGAGAGACTTATTAAGGCAATTAGGGATATTAGAATATCCATAGTTCTCTTAATAAATGATTCTATAAATAACATTTTAATTTGTTTTATTTCAATAAATGGTAGGTCAAAAAATGATTGCATTTTCACTCTTCCAGCTACAAGATCACTAATGTCACTAGGTATTTTGGTGATAATATTATTAAATATTAGCATGTTGACAATATTGATATATGTTTTAACTTGGTGTTTTTGAAAACTAATAATTGCCTCTTCAATATTATTTTGCTTAATTATAGTTTCTAACTGATTAATTATTCCTAAATTTTTAAGATTGATATTTTCTATTTTTTTATTATTATAGTGTACATATCCTATTAATTCATTTCCAGTTGTCTTGGTCATTTTTTGGAAAGAATGATATGTGTCAATAATAGATTGTGTGTCTCCAATTAAAATAGTTCTAAATGAAATTTTTTTATTTTGAATTTTTTTAACCATGGCATTTGTTACAAAGTACCTTGCAAGAAATGTAATTAAAAAGTGTATGGCTGTTAGGGCAAACAATGCCTTGTAGTAGTGAGTATATGTTTTGTAGTTTTCAATATCATCAATTATTAAGCAGAAAAAAATTATTAAGCAACCGATGATTGAGTGTATAAATGTTCTAAATAATTCATTAAGTCTAGATACACGTCTTACATCTATATATATACCAGAAATAATATATAGCCCAGCCCAAAAAAATGTTACTCCAATTGTTCCATATAGTAGCGTAGAAGATAAAATGAATTCAGAGTGTTCTATCTCTACTTTTCTGTAATAAAAAAAAGACAACCATGATAGTGATGCGGTTATTAAATCAATAATTAATCTTTTAATTCTTTCTTTAGTCATAGTTATTGTGAACTAATTTTAAATTATCTATATATATTGCATTTTTAATTACTAAATCATTATACTGTCCGTCAATATATATTTTATATTTTGAGTTATTATTTCCTAAATTAATTAAAGGATATAAATCTAAATATATTTTTTTCCAACTTTCGGTTGGGTATAATTGAATTAGTTCTTCTTTAATTGGGATATTCCCAGAGTTAATTATAATCAAACCTATATTAAATGAAATATTTGATTTAAAATCTAACTCCATAAAAGAGTTTAGTGGTAATTCTAATTCATCTATATTTCTAATTTCAAATTTATTTTTCACACTATCTAGATATATAGCAGTACTATATTGCCCCTGAAATACTTCGTAATTTTGTCGAATTGGAACAGTATCATTATCATTAACTCTTTCAAACATAGTTCCTGGTTGTTCAAATGTTCCTTGTGTTTCAAATATTTTGGTTACGTTTTTATGATATGATGTTGTCGGGTAAATTGGAATTACTTGGTCTTTAATTAGTTCTACATCAATTTCAAATTTGTTGTAGAAAGGGTATTTAGCTCGATTTCCTGCGATTCCATTTACTTTTATGCCTGGATATATGTCAAAAGAATGTAGTCCTTCGGATAAAATTGGTACTTGGCAAGGCATTTCGAATACCCCAATAACTTCTCCATTCATAGATATCCAACCATCTGTTATATTAGTTGATTGATACTGTAGTGGGTGAGGTTTATTTGTGTTTGTGTTACCATCATATTTAAAATGATTAATTTCTATATAGGAGGGTGTATGTGCTGAGTATTTGTTGTCTTCACAAGAATGAAATATAATTGTTATTAATAATATGATGATTTTTGAGCATTTCATTTTTTTAACTCTTTAATTTTTGATAATTCTTCAATTTGTAGCGCAATGCTAACAGCATGACAAGCTGCTTGCAATCCCACAGTGGGTAGTTGTTTGTTAATAATATTATTATAGAATTCTATGAATTCGTTTTGTAATGGGTTTACATTATTGTCTAATTTAAAAACTTTTTCTTTTATTCCTTTCCTCCAATGTTCATGTGTTTTATTTAGGAAATCTATTTTTATTCTTTTGTCATTAAGCAGTATAGACATTTTTCGATAATTTTTTATATTAACTCCTCTTTCGGAAATTAATTGTGCTTTTTTTGAGTTTTTAAAAATGATATTTACTTCAACTGATTCAAATGAATTCGATTGGTATTTTTTAGTTTTGATGCTTTTAATTGGAGAGTCGATCAGTTTAGTTATTAAATCAATGTCATGAATCATTAGGTCAAGAACAATAGAATTGTTTTTATTTCTTTTATTAATAATTCCAGTTCTTTTTGCATGTATTTCGGTTATTTTGTTTGTGTCAATTAAGTTAAATTCCATTGCTGGGTTATATCTTTCGATATGTCCTACTTGGATAACTTGTTTTACAGTTTTATTATGTATTAATAGCTCAGCAACCTCATATTTATTACAACATATTGGCTTTTCAACAAATATGTGTTTTTTATATTTTATACCTAATTTAATGAGTTTACAGTGGGTTTCTGTACTACTTACTATATCAATTGCATCACAATTATGAATTAAATCTAATTCAGATTGAAAAGCTTTGATACCGTATTTTTTTTCAACTGACAAGCATTTTTCCCGATTAGGGTCATAAAAACCAACAATTTTAAATTCTTTAATCTTGTTAATTATATTTAAATGTTTTTCACCAAAACTTCCTGCTCCAAAAATCCCTATATTCATTGTATATTGTACTTTACAAATGTTGTTCAAAAGTACTTTATTTTTATATTTAACAAAGTACTTTTTAAAACTTTCATTATGATTGACGATTTTAGACATAAAGGGCTAAGAAGAAAAATGGTAGAATTTTTACGTGAACAAAAAGATATATCAGATGCAAATGTTTTAAATGCTATGATGGTGGTTCCTAGGCATTTATTTTTAGATTCTTCTTTTTTGGATTTTGCATATCAAGATCAAGCTTTTCCTATCGGCAGTAATCAGACAATTTCAAGCGTATATACTGTGGCTTTTCAGACAGAACTTTTAAATGTGCAAAAAAAAGATAAAATTTTGGAAATAGGAACAGGATCAGGATATCAAACCGCAGTTTTATGTGAAATGGGAGCCAAAGTGTACTCAGTAGAAAGATATCTCGATTTATATAAAAAAGCTAAGAGATTATTAAAAGTATTAAATTACCATCCCTCATTAGTACATGGAGATGGTTATTTGGGTTTAGAAAAAGAAGCTTTGTTTGATAAAATAATTGTCACTTGTGGAGTTTCAGAGGTACCTCCATTATTATTACAGCAGTTGAAAATAGGTGGTATATTGGTTATTCCATTGGGCTTGAATGATCAAATGATGACAACTATTATTAAATTAGAGAATGGTGAAATTAAAAAAATTGAATATGAAAACTTCAGATTTGTACCATTCTTAAGAAACAAGAGTTAACAGATTTAAATAGGTTGTTTCTTATAACCTTTTTAACAGTCTATTGTGTATAAAACAGCAGTTGACTCTAACTAGCACTATCAAAAACACTTTTATATTTGTGGCATTAATAATTTAAAATTATTTAATTATGAAAAATTTAATTATTGCTTTTGCACTTATGTTTAGTGCTTTAACATTTGGTCAAATGTCGTTTAATGTAAGCGATCTTGATTTACAAAATCCTATGAATTCTGAAGCTAACATCGGTTGGTTTATGACTGACGACATTATGGTGTCTGTTGGTATGGACAACTGGGACAACTTTACAGTTGGTGCTAGATATTATACAGGTTTCTGTGATAATATGTTTGTACAAGCTAATACTCAATCTATGGAAACTGATGGTGGAGATAGAGAGTATTCTGTAAGTGCTGCTGCTGGTTGGACTAAGGCTTTAGGAATATGGAAGCTACAGTTTGAGCCTATGGTAGTTGTAGATGATATTGAAGATTTTAATCCAAGATTAGCTTGGGGTTTAAGATTTAATCTATAATCGACCATAACTTATTTTATTTAAAAAGGGAGCTTTTGCTCCCTTTTTTTTTGTCTGAACCCAATTTTTCTCCTCTATTAACAACAAATTGTTTGTATGTATTTATTAATTGGGTAAATAATAATCCTATTATATCGAATTTTAGGATATAATTAATTAAAATATATTTATACTATGAAAAAGTTAACTTTAATTGCTGTTTCTTTTATGTTTACAGCATTTTCTTTTGCCCAGAATCAAGGGCAGTGGTCATTTGGAGCTGGTGGAGATTTTACAGCACCTGATGCAAATGCGAATATTGGTTATTTTGTAATGGACGGAGTTATGGTGAGTTTTGATTTTGAAATGGGAATGGATTATGAAGTTGAAACAGATCATGGATCTTCTGATGTAGATCATTCTCATGAACATTTAGATGTTGAAGGTGAATTTGCTTGGGGAGGAGCAATTCGTTATTATGCGGTTGATAACATGTTTGTTGAAGCAGGTATGAGAATGGGTGATGGAGATGACCCTGATACTCATCTTGCTGGTGGTGTTTCATTAGAGCTTGGTTTTGATGGTAAACTTTGGTTTGAGCCTATGTTAAAATATAATATGCCTGGCTTAGAAGTTAGTCCTTTGAATTCTAATGCTTCACAGTCGACTTTAGGTCTTGCATGGTCTTTTAGATATACTTTCTAATAATCTAAATTTATATATTATTAAGGGGGAGGTTACTTCCCCTTTTTTTTTAAATTATTTTTAGACATATCAACATTTCTTTGTTTGTATTAATCTAAGAAAAAAAAATAAACAAAAATATATTTCTTCAAATTTGTAGTAATCATAATTTAATATGAAAAGATATTTATTTCTCCCCCTATTTTTAATTTTCAGTGTTTCTATTTCACAAATCACTAAAAATGAATTTGGTACAAATATTTTACCTGAAAAAGATGACTGGTCCATTGGTATGTCTGCCGACCCTTTTTTTAATTTTTTATCTGATGTGTTAACGGGTAATAACTCATCTTTGAATGCTCCATCATTTGGAGATGATTTATTTTTTTATATTAAAAAATTTAACTCAAATAAAAGGGCTGTGAGATATACTTTTGGAGCAAATTTTGACACCCATTTAGAAACTTGGAGTATGGGTTTGGGATATGGTATTGAAAATAGACGTGGATCAACTAGACTGCAAGGAATGTGGGGTTATAATGGGTTTATTGGTATTGGTGAGAAATTTGATTCAAGTGATTGGCTTTCTATTCCTACTCTTACATACGAGGATGGCTACAATATGCATATTATGACTTCTTTTTTTATTGGTTGTGAATATTTTTTTCTACCTAAAATAGCAATTGGCGCTGAATATCATTACGGTGCTACAATGCACGTTACTGATAATAAAACATCATTTATAATAGGAAACAATTCTAATAATACAGTTATAAAAATAAATTATTATTTCTAATCGCTACTCAATTTATTTGGAATTAGGGAGAATTTATTTCTCCCTTTTTTTTCTCTCCATTTCCATATTTGCATCTCTTTTTTTCAAGGTTTCTCTTTTGTCATATAGTTTTTTTCCTTTTCCTAATGCAATTTCAATTTTTGCAAACCCCTTTTCATTAATTACTAATTTTACAGGTATCAGTGACATACCTTTTTCGTTTAGTTGTTTTTGTATTTTGTTTATTTCTATTCTTTTAAGAAGTAATTTTCTTTGTCTTAAAGGGTTATAGTCATTGTTTTGGCAAAATTGATATTTTTTAATATCCATATTTTTAATCCACAATTCATTGTCAGATACATAACAGAATGCTTCAGATATATTTACTTGTCCAGATCTTATAGATTTAATTTCAGATCCTTTGAGTTGTATACCAGATAAAAATTTTGTAGATATGCTATATGAATAAAAGGCTTTCTTATTATTACTTATAATTCTATCTTTTGTAGTCATTATATTTATCCTAATGAAACATCTAATATCATCATAACAATAAAACCAGCAATTAAACCCATTGTTGCTAGGTCGGCATTTCCGCCACTTTGACTTTCAGGAATTACTTCTTCAACAACAATAAAGATCATTGCACCTGCCGCAAACGCCAATGCATATGGTAATATAGGGTATATTAATATTACTACAGCTGCTCCAATTATCGCAAATATAGGTTCAACAATAGCAGATAGTTGTCCCCATTGCCATGATTTAAGCTTGCTTAATCCTTGTCTTCTTAGAGGCATCGAAACAGCAAAACCCTCTGGAGCATTTTGTAGTCCCATGCCAATTGCTAGTGCAATTGCTCCACCTAACTCAATTCCAATATCCATTCCATGGGCTAGAGCTCCAAATGCTACTCCCACTGCTAGTCCTTCCGGTATATTATGTAATGCAATTGCAAGTACAAGTAGTTCAGTTTTTTTAAGATTGGTTTTTGGTCCTTCCGCTTTATTTATAGGGTTAAATAAATGAAGATGAGGAATTTTTTTGTCAAGAAAGTATAAAAAAAGTGCACCTAGAAGAAATCCTACTGCTGGTGCAAACCAAATAGGCATACTTGTAATGCCTAATTCTTGTTGAATTTCAACAGAGTGAATTGCAGGAGAAAGTAAAGACCAAAAACTCGCTGCAATCATTACACCACCAGTAAATCCTAAACACATATCAAGAGTTCTTCTACTTGTAGATTTGAAGAAAAATACTAATGATGCTCCTAGAGCCGTGAGTCCCCATGTAAATAGTCCACCAATAAATGCTTGTAGAATTGGGTTTTCTAAATTAATAAAGAATTGTTTTAGACTCTCAACAATTTGTTCCATAATTCAAGATATTTTTATTAAATTGTTATTTGGTCTCTTAAATTAGTAATAAATTATGTATTATCTGTTTTATTTATTGTCATTTCTCAATAAGATTTTTTTACCTAGTCTTTATAAGCATAAAATGCAAGATTTCAAATCTCATCAATTTATGATACTAGGTTACAAGTATTGGGTAACAAAAAACTTCTTAAAATATAAAAAATGAAATCTAAATTAAATACAGATTTAACTGAAATGTTGGGTATTGATTTTCCAATTATACAGGCGCCTATGTTTTTAGTGTCTAATGCTAAAATGGTTATTGCGGCTAGTAATTCTGGTATAACGGGATGTATTCCAGCCATGAATTACCGAACTCTAGAAGATTTGCGAAATGCTATTAAAGAGGTTAAGAATGCTTGCAGTGGTCCTTTGGGTATTAATTTGATTGTAAATAAGTTTAATAATAAAATGGTCGAGCAATTAGCTGTTTGTATTGATTTAAAGGTCGATTATATTATAACATCTCTAGGAAATCCAAAATCAACAATAGATGCTTGTAAGCCTAAGGGTATTAAAGTTTTTTGTGATGTTATAAACCTAGAGCATGCAAAAAAGGTTGAAGCTTTAGGAGCGGATGCATTAATTGCTGTTAATAATAAGGCTGGTGGTCATTTAGGACCAATGTCTCCCTCTGAACTTATTCCTTTGTTAGTAAATAATTGTTCTATTCCAGTTATTTCTGCTGGTGGAGTGTCTAATGGTGATGAATTAGAAGCCATCTTATCATTAGGGGCATGTGGGGTTTCTATAGGTACACCATTTATCGCGACTCATGAAGCTGATATTTCGAATGAATATAAGCAAGCTATAGTAGACTACAGTGCGAAGGATATTGTAGTAACTGATAGAATTAGTGGTTCACAATGTACAATTATTAATACTCCCTATGTGCAAAATATGACATTGAAAGCAAATCGTATTGAGAGATTCTTGTTTAAGAACAAGTGGTTAAAAAAATATTTCAAGGCCTTTAGGTGGCTTAAAGGAACTCAGATGTTTAGAAAATCAGCACTTGAGGCTACATATAAATCTGTTTGGTGCGCAGGACCTTCTTTAGAAGGAGTTCATTCTATTAGACACGTATCTCAAGTAGTAGCAGATTTATTAGTTCCATTTATGCGCGAGGATGATAGTTTATGATTTCTTCTCTTAAATATTGATTGTTTAAATGTGTGTATATTTCTGTTGTAGTAATATTTGCATGTCCAAGCATTTCTTGCACCACTCTTAAATCTGCTCCCCCTTCAACTAGATGTGTTGCAAATGAATGTCTAAAAGTATGTGGACTTACATTTTTTTTAATTCCAGCTAAATTTGAATATTTTTTAACAATGTTGAAAATCATTACCCTTGATAATTTTTTATTTCTTCTATTTAAAAAGATAATATCGATATTTTCCTTATTAGGTGTTTGTTTAGATCTAATATATTTGACATAATCTTTAAGATATTTATATAAAGTTGAACTTAGTGGTATTATCCTTTGTTTTTTTCCTTTTCCAATCACTTTAATTATCCTATCATCATGTTCAATATTAGAAATTTTTAATGAAACAAGTTCAGATACTCTAAGTCCGCATGAATATAAACATTCAATAATTGCTCTATTTCTTTCTCCATATTCTTCACTTAGATCTATACATTTAATAATTAAATCAACTTCTTTAACAGTTAAAATTTCAGGTAATTTAGAGCCTATCTTTGGGGAGGAAATATGTTTGCATGGATCATCCTTAATTTTATTATCAAATATTAAAAAATTATATAAGCTTTTTATACTAGATAGTATTCTTGCTTGAGTTCGGGGATTTATATTTTTGTTGTTAATATCATTAATATAATTCAAAATATGTTGTCTATTAATTTTTAATGGCTTTATACTATTATTGAATTTTGCAAATTGTTGTAAATCATTCATGTATGCTTTTACGCTGTTCACAGATAAATTTCTCTCAATAAGTATATAGTTATAGTAAGATTTTAAACAGTTTTTCCAGTTCATTTAATATATTTATAACTATAAATATAAAATAATGAAAGTAATTATAATCAATGGTCCAAATCTTAATTTATTAAAAATAAGAAACGAGAAAATATATGGAGGAATATCTTTTGATGATTATTTACAATCCTTGTATTCAAGTTTTAAGACATTAGATTTATATTATTATCAATCTAATGTTGAAGGAGATTTAATTAATAAACTTCAAGAAGTTGGATTCTCTTTTGATTATATCGTGTTAAATGCTGGTGGGTATTCACATTCTTCTGTTTCAATAGCAGATTGTATTGATTTAATTACAACTCCAGTGATTGAAGTTCATATTTCTAATATTTACGCAAGAGAAGAATTTAGAAGAAAATCTCTTTTAACCAAATTTTGTAAAGGATCTATTGTTGGACTAGGTTTAGATGTTTATCGTTTAGCACTTAATAATATAATTCAACAATAGTATTGTGTGAAAATTTAAAATAATATATATTTGCATTTCTAATTAATGGTCTGGTAGTTCAGTTGGTTAGAATACCTGCCTGTCACGCAGGGGGTCGCGGGTTCGAGTCCCGTCCAGACCGCACTAAAGCCGTAATACGGCTTTTTTTATAAATTATGTTTGATGAAGAATTTTATAGTATTTAAATGGTTCAATGAGTGGAAAGAAATCTATAAGAAAGATGGTCTACGAGTTTTAATTCAAAAAAAAGGTTGGAGTGTCGCCTTAGTTTTGTTTATGTTTTTTCTTGGTAAAGGTCTTATGTGGTTAGTGATCGCTAAAGGGGGGTTAGAACTTATTAAGAGTATCTTTTAATTGTTATATTTTTTTTAATGAACAAGTTTATATTGATGACAGGCTCATTTTTAGGTGCTTTAGCAGTTCTTTTAGGCGCTGTTGGTTCTCATTTATTTGAAGACTACTTAATATCTATAGATAGACTTGAAACTTATAATACAGCTGTTCGATACCACTTTTATCATGTTTTTTTAATATTAATTATAGGCCTGTTGTTTGATTATGCTTATAGACCTATTATTAATTATGCATTCTACTCCTCTACAATAGGATTGTTTTTATTTTCAGGGTCTTTATATATGTTGTGCTTTACCAATAGTTCAGTGTGGGGAATGGTTACTCCTATTGGTGGGTTGTCTTTAATTTGTAGTTGGCTTTTTTTGGGCTTTAGTATCAAAAAAAGTTAATTTATAATTATTTTTTTAACTACTTTTCCTGAATTATACACATCAAAAACAATAGCTTTCCCGTTCCTTTCAATAGTTGAACCGTGTGTATTAATAGAAAATAAATATTTTTCTTTTTTAGCTATTTGAGACTCAAAAACAGATGAGTTTTGTGTTTCTGTACATGTACATTCACATATATCTGCTATAGTTAAGCTCCCAAAATCGTTCATTGGTTGACCGTCCCAGTTACATGATGTGACTAAGTCGTATCCATAATTTGAGCTTAAATAATTTACAAGAGCAGTACAGTCAGAAATGAAGAAGTTTCCAAAGTATTCCTCAATTAAAGAATTATCATCTTCACATTCAGGTTCAGTTTCATTAACTGTAATGGTTCCAATCATACCGTTTACGGCATGTGAGCCTATTGAACAGTCATAATTATATAGGCCTGGCACATTAAATGTATAAGCAAAAATTACGGCTCCAACTTCGCATGTCACATCAGAAGCAAAGCTTTCAGGATTGTTAAAAGGTTCATTGGTGATTGAATTAGTTGTTCCATTTACATCGTGACAACCTGAATCGTTAATCCATACTACATTGTCACCTTGTTCTATAATGAGATTTTCAGGGGTAAAGTAAAATGTATTGCCTGACATTCCCCCATTAACAGTATGGGTAGTTTGAGAGAAGCATAATAGTGAAATTATAGATAATATAGAAAGTAATAAGTTCTTCATTTTTATATGTTTTATGATTTTAAAACCCTAACAATAAACAAACACATAGTATAATAGAGTAAAGTGCTTGAAGACCTATTGTTTTCCAATTAGCATCTACAAGAGATCTCATTTCATAATGTTTTAATATGTGTTTAAAAATATAGAGTCCAAATAAAAGACAAAAAACAGTCGGAATTAGTAAATATTGATTGCCAATTGTTTGATACATATAGAAAGATGATCCTACAGCTAAAATTAAGAATAAAAGGTAAATCCATCTACTTGCTTTTTTTCCAAAGGTAACGACAAGGTGGTTTTTTCCAGTAGTAGCATCACTTTTCATGTCAGGAAATTCATTTATTAATAATATGTTTGTTGTTAATAGCCCCATTGGTATTCCCATAAGCATGCAATTCAAAAAATGCTCACTACTAGCAAAATCTCCTTTAAAAATTGCAAAACCTGTGCCTAGGGTTAAAAGTGGTCCAAATGCTAGGAAAATTGCGATTTCACCTAGTCCTCGTCGAGCAACTAGTCTTAATGGTTTAGCTGTATAGAAGTATCCAAGCAGTAAACCCGAAATTAGAATTTGCCATACTCCATTCATGTTTGCAGGGTTTACATTTGTTACAATATATCCACCAATTATTAGAGCAATTAATATAAGAATTATTGCTAATTTTCTTGTGCCTGCTAAACTAATTAGTCCTAGTTCAATTGCTCTACTTCCTCCTGAAACTTGTTGGAAGTATTCTGCATTTGCTTCATCTGTTCCATCTTTAACATCAAAGTAGTCATTAAATACATTGATGCCTAAATGTGCAATAAGAATACCGAATAATGTTAAAACAAATAGAGGGATATTGAAAAGTCCATCTCCAAATCCTGCAAAATAAGCACCAACTACAGCAACAGGTAGTAAGGATGCGGATGTAAATGGCATTCGAGTAATTGCTAAACCTTTGATTAATTTTGTAGAGAAATTAATAGGCACCTGAACTTCTTTTTCTATAACTTCTGTTACACCACAATAACCTGTTTGTGGTTTATCTTTTCCGTCAGAAAATGTTGGAGTAATTCTAATTTTTGCATTTATTTTTTCTCCTTGTTTATTAACAAAATATGTTTCTCCTTTATATTCACCTTCTTTTACAGCTGTATCAAGCCATCCAGCTACATTCTGTAATACAATTTCACCAGGTGAAAAGAGAGAGACTCTTTTTTTTCCAATTAATTCTTCTTTTTTATATCCAAAAATTTTTTCTGCACCTTCATTCATTGTTTCAATTACACCTTCCATATCACATGTTATAGTACTTCTCATATTGATTAAATTTATTTATCTTTGTTAGAATGTTTTATTAAAAAGCAATTTATAATAAACAAATCACAATTATAATCGTTATAATTCCTTTAATTTAAACTTTGTCAAAATTATGAAAAAGATTTTTTTATTTTTTATTTTTCCAGGATTATTATGTTCACAAATAAATTTTAGTGAAGATATATCCCCAATTATTTACAATAATTGTACGGAATGTCACAGGATTGGTGCTTCCGGCCCTATGCCATTTACAAGCTACAATGAAGTAGCTTCTCTTGGTGCAATGATTAAATATGTAACAGAATCTGATTATATGCCTCCATGGCATGCTGACACTGACTACTCAACCTTTCTAGGTGAGCGTGGTTTGACAGATGGCGAGAAACAATTAATTTCTGATTGGGTAGATAGTGGTATGATTCAGGGTGATCCTACACTAGAAGCGCAAATTCCAGAATTTGTTGAGGGTTCGGTTATTGGAACTCCTGATCTTGTATTGACAATGGAAGAGCCTTACTTAATTGAGGGAAATAACCAAGATGATTATAGAGTCTTTGTGTTTGAAACAAATTTTACAGAAGATCAGTATTTGGAGTCAATCGAAATAATACCAGGAAATTTATCTGCAGTACATCATGTTTTAGTAAATATTGATACTTCTGGTGATTGTGCTTCTTTAGATGCTTCTACCCCAGAATATGGTTATGAGTGCGAAAGTGGCTTTTGTGTTGGTAATATTCCTCAACTATCTGCAGGTTATACACCTGGAATGGTGCCTCCGCTATGGAATAATGATATTGGCTTAGTGCTACCTGCAGGTGCTGATATTGCAATTCAAATGCATTATGCACCAAGTTCGATTGACGAGTTCGATCAAAGCTCAGTTAATTTATTTTTCAAAGATCAGCCTGTAGAAAGAGAAGTGCAAGTTGAAACTATTGTAGATATTTCACTTCAAATACCTGCAAATGAAGTTTATACTCATTATCAGTCATTTCAAATCCCTTTTGATATGAGCTTAATAAGTATTCTGCCACATATGCATTTAATTGGTAAGTCTTGGCTAGTTTATGCAGAGAATAATGGAGATACAATTCCTATTATAAGCATCCCAAATTGGGACTTTAATTGGCAAACTTTTTATCAACCCGAATATATGTTGAAATTGCCACAAGGATATACTTTACATGCATATGCAACCTATGATAATACATCTAGTAATCCAACAAATCCTAACTCACCCCCGCAAGATATGTATTGGTGTGATTATACTACTTGTGAAATGTTTTTTCTTCCTTTTTCGTATGTACCTTACCAAGAGGGAGATGAAAATATATATTTAGGAAATAGTGAGAATTTAGGTTGTACTAATCAACTTGCAAGCAATTATAATGCAGAGGCCCTTGTTGATGATGGTTCTTGTGGTATTTTGGATGATTGTGGAGTGTTTTATGTTCCCTGTTGTTTTAATTTTAATACTGATGAATGCGATTCTTCAATTACCGAAGAAAATTGTCAAAACTTTTGGGCTGATTTTAATGTAATATCAGATCCGGAACAAAATATTTTTTGGAACTCGACTTGTTCTTCTGGATGTACAGATCCTGTGGCATGTAATTACGATGAGACAATTTTGCCAGGTGGTTTTGATGATGGATCCTGTGTGTATGCAGAGGATTATTATGATTGTAATGGTGAATGTATTAATGATTTAGATTTTGATAGTATTTGTGATGAGCTTGAGATTTATGGATGTACTGATTTTATGGCGAGTAATTATAATTCTCTAGCTACTGAGGATGATGGCTCTTGTAATTATAGTTGTGATGCTTTAGAAATATCTTCTATAGTCTATAATAGTAATCAAATTACAGTAACTATTCAGAATAGTAGTTTTGCGGGTTTTCCATATCCTGGATTTATTTTGTTCAATTCTCTTGGAGATACTATGGCTATTGAAGATGTAAACTTTTTTGGAATTGGAGATGAGTCTGTACATATCTTAGGATTAACAGAACAAACTATCACTTCAGCTGTTTCATTACAATTGTTTACAGGATTCTTTGAGACAATGGTATGTGAGTGGTTTGATTTAAACATATCCAACGATTGTGAGCTTCCGTCAGAGAGTGGTGAGTGTGAAGCAGCAATTCCTGCATATGCATTTAATCTTTCTTCATGTTATGAATTTTCTTGGGGTGGATGCGGAGGAATCGCACCTTTTTGGACTCTTGAAGAGTGTGAAGCAGCGTGTGGCGATGATACGATTAATATTTTGGAGACAGAATTTGAAAGAAAACTTTTAATTGAATTTGATGTTTTAGGTAGAGAATTGGTATCAAATAGTCAAATTTTGATTAGAGTTTACGATGATGGAACTGTCGAGAAAAAAATGTTTTTTAAAAATTGAAAGAGTTAGATAATTTATTATATAATCAAAAAAAACATTTTTCAAGTTATTTGGTTAATCTAGGTATCAAAGATCGTATATCTAAAATTAAAAAAATACGGGCTTGGATATCAGATAATAAAGAATTAATTATTCAAACTTGTCAAAAGGATTATTATAAACCTGTTGCAGAGATTTATGCTACAGAAATTAACCCCATATTAAATCATATTGATTTTACTTTAAAACATATAAAACGCTGGGTTAAGAGACAGTCGGTTTGGACCCCCTTGCATTTATTGGGCTCAAGCTCAAAAATATATTATGAACCTAAGGGTGTTTGTTTAGTGATTTCCCCATGGAACTATCCATTTAATTTAACTGTAAATCCTTTGGTTTCAGCTATCGCAGCAGGAAACTGTGTAGTCATTAAGCCCTCTGAACATACACCGAATATGTCTAAGTTGTTAGATGAAATGGTTTCTTTAATTTTTGATAAAAATGAAATTTGTGTTGTAAATGGAGATTCATCAATAGGTAGTCATTTAATTTCATTAAAGTTTGATCATATTTTTTTTACAGGTTCACCTGAAATAGGTAAGATTGTTATGGGAGAGGCAGCAAAAAACTTATGTTCTGTAACCCTAGAGCTTGGTGGTAAGAATCATACTGTTGTTGATTCAAACTCAAATATTAAATCTACAGCCGAAAAAATAATTTGGTCTAAATTTGTTAATAGTGGTCAAACATGTATTGCTGCAAATCATGTATTTGTTCATTCTGATATTTATGATGCTTTTATTTTGTGTCTTAAAAACACTATTGATAGGTTTTTTGAAAATAATTCGGATTATGCTTCTATTATTAATGAACAACATCTTAACAGATTAAAATCATTACAAAATCAATGTTTAGAAAATGGGGGAGAGTTGTATTATCAATCCCCTGATTGCGACAAAAAAAATAGTTTCCCTATAACCTTAATTAAGCTTAAAGATTTAGAAAACCCAATTCTTAAAAGTGAGATTTTTGGCCCTATACTTCCTATTTTAAGTTATACGAATTTAGGTGATGTTATTAATTTCATTAAATCTGATGATAAGACACTTGCATTGTATTTTTTTACAAAAACAAAATCTTTAATATCGTATTTTATTAAATCTACTTCTTCAGGTACTGTTGCTATAAATGAATGCATGTTGCAGTACTCAAATCCATATTTATTATTTGGTGGTGTCAATTCAAGTGGGATGGGTAAAGTGGGGAGAAATAGAGGTTTTTTGGCTTTTTCGAACGAGAAGTCAGTTTTATTTCAAATGTCTAATTTTTCTATTGCCAAATTTATATATCCTCCTTATACATTGTTGAAACAAAAAATAGCAAAGCTTATAAGATGATTGATCCGTTAATGTTGAACTATTTTTTGAGTTGTGCCGTCATTAAATATAGAAATAAAGTTTTTTGTGCTGCTTTTAGATATAATGCTTCTACCTAAAAGATCTATATTTCTCACTAATTTTTTATTTATATCTTTTTCAGATATATTGACATTTGGTTCACATAAATTTGCCATGGTATCAAACCATACTTTTGCTCCTATAATTGCGATAGATGCGCATTCTTGATGGTCAAAGTTTCCACCATCAATCAATTCAATATTTTGTGCTCCATTTTCTAAGAAGTAGTTGTATGCAACTTCTGCGTTATTATACGTAACGTTGTCGTCGCCACTGCAATGAAGAAGTCGCATTGGAGCTGATGGAATAAAATTATAAACATCATTATCAATAAGTGCTAATTTAAATGGATGGTTTTCGTTTGCGAGATATTCTTGATAATAGTCCTCATTAAAAATGTTTATAGGGCTAAAGCTATTGGCTGAAATATTAAAATCTTCTTCACCAATATCAATCATGGTATTATTGATTGACCACATACTGTATGTGCCGTCATACATATCTAATAGAGTATTACTGTATGGGCTTTTTAAGACGTCGTTGATGTTGTCGTAAAGATTGTATATTTTGTCGTAAGCAAATAATACGTAAGGTAAGTATCCTGGGTTTGGGTATGCGTCTCCGGATTCTAACATGAGTCTTTGAGATTCTGACATGTCATATGGTCCAGCCATTGGAGCAGAAGCTGTAATGACTAATTCATCTAAAAAGTTTGCTTCAATTTCTTTAACTGCCGCCATTGTTGCATGTCCACCTTGAGAGTAGCCAAAAAGAAATAGTTGGTTATTTGGTGTGACACCAAGTATTTCTGTCGCTAAGTCCTTGCCATATTTAATAATATCAATTGTTGCTGTTGCTTCTGTGTCAGCATGTACATAGTTATGCATACCTTCTCCTTCACCAAGACCAATAAAGTCGCTCATTGTAACTATGTATCCATTAGAAGCACAAATTACCCCTATTAGGTCATTGTCTGTATTTCCCACATTAGACGGAGCATAGTAACTGTTGGCTATAGTTCCATGTTGCCAACTTAACACTGGAGGTGAACAATTAATATTAGCAGGTAAATAAATCGCTCCAGAGCAAATAACAAATTCTCCATCAAAATCAGGAGTATAATAAAGAACTTTATATCCATCAACAGCATAATTAATCTGCCCAACAGATTCAGGAACTGAGTAACTAGAGTAAAGTTGACTGACCTCTTGTTTCGACCAGCTTTCTACAAGTTCATAAGATATGATTTGTGCATTTATATTTAAATACATAAAAAACGTTAGGAGTATGTAGGGGTATATTTTCATAAGAGAATGTTTTTTCCAAAATACTAAACTTTTAATATAAATCCAAATAATCAATCAATGTCGCATTTTTCAATTTATATTTTTAAAATAATTTAATCAAACTTTAGTATATTTTCTTGCTTTAAACGCAGATGAATTTGTGTATTTTTCATTATCTCTTTTTTATTGAACAAGGTTATTTTTTTAGAACCAATTTTAGCAGTTATTTTGAAATGTTGTCCCACAAAATTAGATTGAATTACCTCTGCTTTAATTTCAGATTTAGTAACAATAGTTACATCTTTTGGCCTAATATAAACTTGCTTCCCTTCGATTTCAAGATTATTAACTTCACCAAAAAGTTTAGCTATTTTTAAGCTTGAAGGTTCTGAGTAAACTTTAAGAGAATTATTTAGCATCTTAATATTAGATTCATCTAAAACCAGTAATCTATCAGATAATTCTAAAGAATCTTGAATGTCATGATTCACCAAAATAGTTGTTGTTTTTGTTTCCTTAATTATATCAAAAATTAATTCTTTAGTGTGTTCTTTTGTTACTTTATCTAAATTGGTGAATGGTTCGTCTAATAGAAATAAATCTGGATTTCTGATCAATGATCTAATAACTGCAGTTCTCTGGTTTTCTCCTCCAGATATTTCGTGTGGATATCTTTTTTTTAAATGTTTAATTTGTATTCTATCTAATAGAAAGTCTAATTTTTCACTATCAAATTTTTTCATGTTAAAAACTATATTTTCAAAAATATTTAAGTGTGGAAAAAGAGGACTTTCTTGAAAAACATAACCAATATTTCTTTTGTTAGGTGGGAGTTTGTGTATGGGTTTTAAGTTAATTTTTATTTCTCCTTCGTCGATATCACAGAGGCCTGTTATGCACTTTAGTAAGGTTGTTTTGCCACAACCGCTAGCTCCAATAATAGAAATTATTTCGCCTTGATTTAATGTAAATTCAATTTTATTAAGAACCGAATTCTCACCGTATTTTTTGGATAAATTTTTAATAGATAAACTCATGATTTAACTGATTTTAAATTTTTTTTAGATATAATTATAACAATACTACAGACTATAATTATACATATTGAATAAATACTTGAGTATGATAACATTTCTTCATGTGCATATTGATATGCTTGTGTTGCAAGCGTTTCATAATTAAAAGGTCTTAAGATTAATGTTAATGGTAATTCTTTAAATACATCAATAAATACAAGTAAAAATGAAGAGATAATTGCAAATTTACTTAAAGGAAAATTAATTTTTTTAAAGATTTCAAAAGTAGTGAGGTTTAGTGTCTTCCCTAATTGGTCAAATTCCATTGGTTGTTGTTGGAAACTTGATTCTAAAGGAAAGATTGCAACCGCTATAAATCTAAAAATGTATGCATAAATCAAAAGGCTTATTGTTCCCATTAAAAAGTTGAGATTTGGGTTTAAATACTGAATTATTAACATAACCGACAGTCCAATTATAGCTCCAGGAATTGCATATCCAGTGCTTAAGAAACTAGTTGCTATTTTAATATTTTTGCTATTAGTATATCTTTTTACACACAGAATAAAAAATGCAGTAATCGTGATTATTATTGATGATATGAATGCAACATAGAATGAGTTTAAAAATACATTACCTAATTCTAGCCATTCGTATTTATGAAAATTAACTCTTACATTGTTTATAATGAAAGTTAATGGGATAATTAGTCCAAAAAATATTGGAATAGATATTAAATAATATACTGTGATTTTATAAAATTTATTTTCTAAGATTCTTTTATTAATGTTTGGAGATTCTTTGATGTGATGTTTTATTTTGTTATCATTTTTTTTAATAATTTTTGAAACTATAATTAATAAAATTACTATTACTAATAAAAAAAATGACAAAATAATAGCCGATGCTTTATCATCCATTGAAAACCAATATTTAAAAATTCCTACAGAAAAAGTTTTAATTCCAAAATAATTAACAGCTCCATAATCATTAAGAACTTCCATCATAACCAAAAGTGTACCTGAAAAAATTGCTGATATTGATAATGGTAGAGTAATTTTGAAAAATGTTTTAATTTGAGATAATCCTAGGTTTAAAGAGACATTGAGATATATACTGCTTATTTTCTCAAATACAATTCTTGTAGTTAAATAGATGTATGGATAAAGTGAAAGTGCAAGAAATACTGCAAGCCATTCGATTGATAGTACATCTAGTTCCATGTTTTTTTTAAAATAA